>Ga0126342_10014183_pt1 | contig 14086 bp, 13 predicted proteins | sample Cyp1metagenome_FD_92528 | JGI IMG/M metagenome (GOLD analysis project Ga0126342, IMG submission 92528) | Coral microbial communities from Lord Howe Island, Old Settlement Bay, Australia - Cyphastrea 1 metagenome | ecosystem: Host-associated > Invertebrates > Cnidaria > Coral ...
ATACATACATATACATACATATACATACATATACATACATATACATACATATACATACATATACATACATATACATACATATACATACATATACATACATATACATACATATACATACACACATGCATGCATACATACTTGCATGCTTACATACTTACATACTTACATATTTACATACTTACATACTTACCTGCTTACTTACTTACTTACTTGCTTGCTTGCTTACTTACTTACTTACTTTCCTTCCTACCTACCTACCTACCTACGTACATAATTACATACATGCATACATACTTACGTACGTACGTACGGACATACCTACATACCTGCCTGCCTGCCTGCCTGCCTACCTACATACATACATACATGCATACATACATACATACATACATACATACATACCTACATACACACACACAAAGACGCATTTATATATATATATAGCATAATTTGAATATATATATATATATATATAGATACATATTCATATAATACATATATGTATATGTATATGTATAGGAATGGGGAATCTCATGGTTTTTGGGGTCTCCAAGTTAGAGAAACACCCCTAAAAGATTCGATGAATCACAATGGTTCGGTCATCTCAGGACTGGGTGATGCATGTGTGGAAACCCAGACGGCAACTGAGCCCGGGGTGCATTTTCCGGGCTTGGAGGCGCCGTCTTGAAATGATGTTTGACTCCATGTTTGACTCCTTGACCCCAAAATCCTGTAACATACCATATTGTTGGCTATGTGCCCATGTTTCACGTCTTAATGCGATTCCTGACTAGTCCAAAGGGGTATAGTGGGCAGCTTTGTTTGTGGGTTCAGAGTGCTGGCTGGCGCTTTGTTCGGGCCAACCAAACTTGAGAGAAACTGGGTACTGCAAGCCTTGGCTGGGTCTGTAGCTAATAATTGTTTTTTCCCCTCTGAGATTATTTCATGCCCAGCAAAAACCACATATTGAAAGCTAGATCTCCAGACGAAAGTAGCATCAAATTAGTTCAGCCTCTCACGTGGTTCTGCTACAAACCATTTGTGGGTCCCTTTTGTACAATAAGACTTCAAAAAAAACCCACACCATTTGTAAATGGGATGAAATGTACGAATGCCCCTCACTGTTTTATCTTGTTTCAATGACAATTTGATATTCTTTTTGTAACCAGATGGCAGCCCCTTAAAACATCGCGACCATGTTGGATCGCCCCTCAAAGCATCCACATGACGCCGGATACAGACCTTGTTTGCCAATACACCGGATGAACCAATAAACCCTTTGAATTGCAATTGGGTATATAATTCTGCTAGAATTCATTGGTAACGCATGTTTAAACCCGAGTGGACATTGTGGCAGAATAAACCGTATAATCATTTGTTCAATTGTTTGGGGGAGGCGGTTATTCAAATATCGCGCTGGATATACCACATTACTGGAATCATCCCAGATTTAGATTGATCAAACTTTGGAACCAAAATTCTGCGCAGTGGGTCGGGGGATACGACGCGTCAACATGCCAAAAAAATGTCTGTCGACATGCCAAAACGACGCCCCGCGATGCCAAAAAGATCCAAAAAGTAGGTTGGAAAGGAAGAATAGCAAAGAGTAAAATAGTCAGTGTTCCCGTCGACATGCCAAAACGACGTGCCGCGATGGAACATTTTTATATTACGTTTCTTTTTTAAGTATTGCCGGGTGATTTTTTGACATGTCCACGCGTGGTATCCAGTGGCTCGGGGAGTTTTGAATGATCCAGTGAGTGATTTGGTTACTTTGGAGGAGGGTCGGGTCTGGAAGGTGCACTCCGCACTTTACTGGTCACAGCGCCAAGAGACTGGTCCAACTTCGGGGACTCCAAGCTGCCAACGCTTAAGGTGGTCGAAATGGATGGGAAGAAAGAAACCCTGTTGCTGCGTCCACTCGGGGATGCGAACCTTTGGAAGGTGGAGAAGCTGGGTTCGGAGGTGGTCGGCTACATGGCGGTCTACGTCGACATGATGATCGCTTCGAAACCTGTGACTGAGGCGGTGGCTAAGATGGTTAGGGGTCAATGGTCCACATCGGAGCCGGAGTATGCCTCAAACGCATCTATGAGATTTCTGGGGATGGATTTGGAAAAGGTAAAGGATGGGTATGTACTCCAGGAGCTACATCCAGGAACTTCTTGGACAGCATGGGGTGGAAAAAGGGTGTCCCTATGTTCGAAATCCGGAGGAGTCGTCTTGGGACCCACCAACACCAAAAAGGGTGAAAGAGGCTCAGGGCCAAAGAATATGGACTGCATGCGCCCTATACGCACAATGTTGCGTTTGAACTACGTATGCTTGACCTGGTGCAGTCCTGCTTTTTGACCGCCCTGGCCCATTTGCCTGCTCCAACCATGGATGGCTGTCTTCCCACATTTTGCGCCCCCAAGGCTGGACGGTTGGGAACGGCCTGTTGGCCGATCGTTTTTCCCCTTATATTGCGCCCATCCAACCTGTGTTTCAGATGCTGAACGCTGAGGTCATCTCCGTGTTCTGGAAAGTGACCTTTGCCCTCATCCCACCGCCGGAGCGCATGCAACCGCAGCCGGGGTGGGGGCACCATCAATGCCCGATGTACATGTAGGCACCCATGGCAAGGTCATGGTCTCGCATGGTCTTCTGATTGGTTGAGTCAAAATCTGCCATGGGAATTTCTGTTTGCTGTTAGTTTATTTTTTCTCATCTCAAAAGCCGCCAGGAAAATGACGTGTCACGCTACGAGAGATGAATTGCACACCAAATCCAAATTACGTGTGATGCATGTTTTGAAGGATGAATATTGCGCGCAGTGATTTCTTCTACCAATTGAAACATTTTCGACCAGGGGCTCCAAGTCACTACATCCATACACACAGCACATACCGTGTTGCGTTTGGGTGTTGTTCAGGGTTCCGAGTTGACTTCTTGACAGCGGGTTCCAAAAAAACCGGGGAATAAATTCTCCTCCGCAAACGTCCATAATCCTAGCTTGGGTTAGCACCCACACAATTCACGTAGTTCATCCTGATGTTTATTGACTGGATGGTATGTTTTGCAGCGAGTGGGACGTTTGTTTTTCGACTTTTTGAGTGTTGGCCACCACGAAATCCAATCCGCTTCGTTCATGGCCGTGTTTTTTTTTTGTGACCAAAGATTTGTAACCTCAGAAAACAATGAACATGCAGGGCAAATTCATGGGACATGTGTAGCCTGTTAGTCAAGATGTGCTGCAAGGACTATTGCGGTGGATGGGCGTGCTTCTTTTGTTCGTTAATGATGTGCCTTGCCACAACTTGGGCCACGTGACGGTGGGTGCGCCAAGAAACCCTACTTCCATGCATTCCATGCCAACCATGATTTGTAGCGGAGTTTTAAAATTGCTGATGGAATTGTGTACTTCCCAAGATCTTCCATACTCAGCCAGGTCGTGAGGAACATGTCCATTTTCCCACAGCCGCATATCCAATCTGAGAGTATCATGAAAACAAACGGTTCCAGGAGCTCCCAAAAACCCTATGATATCCTGACCAACCCGGGTGAAAACCAAGTAGAAGATGATGAACACGTTGTTATAGAATCATGTTTTGCGGACAATGTAAACATGCAAACATTTACAGCCCGGCCGTGCCTCAAACAATGGTTGGACAACGAAATTTTCTGAACCTACGGCAGTGTTTTATTCTAATGGTGAGGTTAGACCATGTTTCATGGCCCAACAAGAGTTGCCATGATGGTCGTGACCTTCATTTAAGGACTGGTAGCTGGGTATATACATCCCCAAATATGTTCCAGTTGTAAGGAATTGTGAAACCCCCATTTTCCCGCTGCACTCATCTTGTTTCCGGCATGGGTCATCGTTATAAGCTGGTTCAAAAATTGCCCCCAAAATTGATGGTTTACCCCTGCTGGGTCTATTTGGTACCCCATTTAGAACCAAATCCACTTGATCCTTTTCGCCTCCCTACAATTTGTGTGACATTTGAGGTTCACCATGATAGTCCCCATTTGATCCGTAACCCAGTCCATTTTTTGAGGATTGGCTTAGTGACAGCGCTGGTGGCAGATCTGGCGGGACTATTAGGTTGCGTTGCCGGGAGCCCTCAGCACTCAATGGTGGATTTTGGGGCAGATTTCGCCTCATAATCAGCATCGACAATGGGGAGTTGGACATCAAGAACGTACAAAAAGTCAGGAAAGAATCAACAACAGCATCATTTTACATTATTGTTACACTAGATTCGAGAAATTGCCTTTAATGACTCCTGAAAGGACTGTTGGGATTTCCATGGATTTCCATATTTCTTGGATGGTAGGAGAGGTTGGATTTTTTCAGGGCCACCAGTAGACAGGAATTGTGGTTGGGGAACCCTCCCCAAATCACCCAACAGTTCAGGCAGATAACAACTCGATGGTTCGCACTCAGCACTGCCCGACAAAGCATGTATCGCCATATTGGTTGTTGGGTGCTTCTCCGTGACAATTGAAATTCTGATTCCACAATTAAAATATTTCTGCAATGTGTTGACCAACACCATCCGTTCACAGATAACTATGGATCAGTGCAGTGCAGTTCACCCTTTTTTAGCACCCTGGTAGTTCACGTGTCGTTGTGTTTTTCGCCGGTAAAAAAACATGTTTTGATCCATCCTTCTGCCATAGATGGCCCCCAGCGGATGCACAGTCATCCGATAAACTGATGATGGAAAACAAATAAATTGCCGGACTTGGGGATTGGAAAAAACATGGTTGCTAAATATCTTGGTTTATGATGGTTTATGGTTCTTGAGTTCTTGGACTTACCCCCCCAAAAAACATCAATTTTCTCGGTACGAAGTCCCCATTGTGTATACCACATTCTTTTGGGTGAATCCGAGAATAATTGATATTAATTGGAACAGTGAATACTTATGAAGAAAGACATCATTACTCTGAAATCTAAACAAGTCGATGTTTTTAAGATTCCCCAAGATTCATGCCATTAAAGAAGCCACCCATTTTGCCCAGGTTGGTATGGGTGATGCCATCACGGCCATTACCTTGGTCCGGGAGCCAAAAAAACGGTCTGAACATGGTGATCCCTAAAAAAAGCTTGCGACTTTCATGGAACTTCATTGATTCTAATGGATCTTAATTATTCTGAATTGATTTCTTGGAACCTATGCTGACGAAGCGTGAGATTTTGGGGCTCCGTTTGTTGAAGGCTGGGACCCACCCGCCTCTATGGATCATCTTTATGGGTCCCCAAAAGTCGCGTATTGCGCGCAGGAGAACTCAAGACTGGATAATAAACATGTTAATGTTTGTTAATGTTTGTTAATGTTTGTTGTATACCCTCTGGCAGTGCAATGGACAATCACCCATTTGTGGACAATATTGTTGTGTAAAAATTGGGAATTCTCCAGCTATGTTTGATTGTCAGATGATAATGATAACAGCTGGCACTTTATGCTTTTCATTGCCGTAAGGATGCGGAGTCTTCAAGGATTGGTCCCCAGAATTGGCTCATTTCAGATCAGTTGAATCATTCTAGGGAAATGATTCCGAAAATGTCGACCATGTCTGATAAGTCACACACTCAAGTAATTTTAATTTTGGGCAGTAAAACATTGTCTGGAAGTGCAAGACAATCCCATATCCTGTTGGTTTGCCTAATATTTGCTGTAGAAATCTGTACCACAAATTTGGAGGTGAAATCAGTAAGCCCTTCCATTTGTGCTCCAAAATTTCTTTCTTGAGGTGGCTTTGGGGACCTCCCTTCCAGACACCTTTGCCTCCAAAGCTGCAGCTCAACAGGCAGCGGAGTTGGGAAATGGGGGAATTCACTTGCAACATCAGAGATTTGGAGTTTCGAAGAAAATTGCGACTGAACATCGGGCATTTTATCATCCAGACGCTTGAAGGTTCAGCCAAAATGGTTCAACATCGACTGTTGGAATAGTAGGATCGGCTCAACCCATCAGCAAGATTGCGGCTGACCTTGGCCTTTTGCGTGCGACTTTTCGTTTCCTTTATTTGTTCGCCACGGCTGACCTTGGCCTCATCTTTCAAAGACCGGAGTATTACCTGGTTTATTGGGGACTACTGGACTAAGCCATCGGAATCGGATTATAGGTATGCCAGGTATGCCTTTCCATCATTCCCACTGCTTGAAACTGCTGTCCTATTGAAAAAGCTGTCCGGACATGGCCAGGACCCCTATGCTGATGCATCCATCGGGAACATCACGGGAAGTAACTCTGTGAACGTCTTTCTCGGCTTGGGGTTGTCCGGGTACCCAGTGGATCCTGGATCCTGGTGGATGTTACGAAACGGGGCGGGTACCTGTGGAGTACTACCTGGTTTCTTGGGGTTTCACATGGTTTCACGTGAGCAATTCCGGGATACCTGTCAACTTCAGCATATGGATAATGGGACAGGTTTTTTTGGGGGAAAAATGACTCAATTTTCACGCGATCACTGCGAGGCCCTGGTCTATAGGAGCTATCTACTGGGCTGTGTCTCTTGGTGATGGAGCTTTCTGATGAGCTGATGGGGTTTTTCCCCAATGCCATAGTCACCATCCCATGAAACCCAACCATGACTGGGGGGTCATGATGGACATCATCCCATTTCTAGGGGTATTCCTGTCGACCCCAGGACCCATTGGTGTTGTGAGAGCAGCAAAAATAATGGTGGAATAGTCGCCCCAAACCTGTGTCACATGATCAACATCATTTCTAGGCAAAGCGACCGGTCAATGGTTGATTAGAAGACGTTAGTGGTATACAATAGTAAAATTTGATTACCATGTTGATGATGTCTAGTAACCAACCATAATCATGACATAGTCAGAATCATAAACACAAGCACAATCATGATCATATTCATATTCATAGTCATAATCATACGCTAACCATTCACCATACACATCATTCTCATATATCATGATAGCTTTATGTTAAGCTATTGTTGAAGACCAGGGACCGCTGGAACCTTCTTTCTAGGGAAGTTGGCTGTCTGGTTACCCTCCAGAAAACTAACATAGCTATGGAATGCTATAGACAATGGCCCATATCTAGATGAATTAGCTAGTAAAACTTTCGATTTTTCATGGCTCTGTCATTTTTTTGGAGGGTATGGCTAGTTGTAACTCCGTCAAATATTTGGTAAGTGGAAGGGACCCATGATTGAATATGATTGCAGGGACACACCTTACGCCGAGATTTCAATGCAGTCCTAAATAATGTGAACTAAGTACTTCCATCACCGGGGTGAAAAGGTTTCCTAGATGCCATTATAGTGGGCAGTGGATTCCAATATCCGTCATTTGAAACCGCCTCCCTGGGAGAATGAGAACCTTCTCAGCCAGCAATGAGCACTGATAGCGTGGTGAGATCCCACTTTCCCAACTTAGGGTTGGTCAAACAGATGCGTGGCGAGAAAAATATGCCAACGAGGTGGGAACAAGCCCGGGATTCCCGAGTAGGGTGGGTGTGAATCTTTGTCTTAAACTTCAACGTTCGGGGAGGGACAAACACCAATGGTGCTGGGGTTTCCAGCACTATATTATATTCATTTGAGCCATATTTTTGGATTAAGGTCCGATATTGAGTGATCTTATTTTCAAGGGGTTGAAACCGCAACTACCAGCTGGTACTAAGCAACTAAACTTGTTGCTGGTCACCCCAAAAGCGGTGGGACCTGACGGCTTCTGGATGAAGCTCGGCTCCGACGGAGGGTTGAGATTCAGTCGTTTTTGGATCTTTTGGGGTCAAAAGCAATGGAGTTTTTCCACGAATGACCGGCAACTACCAACTACCAGCTATTTTGTTGTGAAAAGAAGGGTAAACGGGAAACCATCTCTTGGGTTTTAGATCCTTTTGACCCACAAAATACATCAAATACTGTAACTACAACCACACTCTTCTTGCTTTGAAGAGTCGAAAGAGGCGCGGATTGACTTCTCCTCTCTAGAGGGTGGCGGTGGCAAATTCATCGTCGTAGGCGGGGACTCCTCGGAGGGATGGAGTTGCCATCAGCATCGTAAAAAGTGATCGGTCTATCTATCCGTATCTATGTATGTATTTACATAATATCTATGCATAAGTATCTGTAGTATGTCTCTCTCTCTATATATATTTATGTATATATATATATATATGTATACATATATTTACATGGGCATACACATACGCATATATATATATACACATCCACATATATATACACATATATATATATATACATACACACATAGAGGTATTTATGTGCATCCAACATTTTGGCTGATACCACCCATTTTGACGATTGATATACTTTCGTTTGTCCGATTTATCCCATTTGGTCCTTAAACGCAAGATTATGAACCAGTTACCATCTGGTAATCAAACATGGCTGACTGGAACACCCCCGTTTGTACACGAGGAACATCATCTCAAACTCATTAGAATAAACAGGTAATTTTTTATTGCCGGATTTGTTGATGGGAGGGTACCATTCCTCAATTGATTGATTGAAGAACGACATGTACAGTACAGGAAAGCCAGGTTTTTGTTGGCAATCCCTGCTTGAAGGATAATTTTCCGTGAGCAAATGTTTTGGGAAGATCAGTTCTGGGACTGATTGCTTGGGAGCCCACTTTAGATAAAGATAACCCAGTGGTTTAGAAACAACCATATCATTTTGTGAATATTTGCCCCCTTCTTTTTATGGCCACCATCTTTGGATGTATCATCAATTGTCCACAGGTTCCCACAATTTTTCCTTGTACAAACCCCAAAAAGATGCAGAACAGGTTAATTTTTTCACTACCTTTGAGACCCAATTGATTTTTCTCTCTCGTTTCTGCATTTTTTGGGGGTCTTTTTGGGGGTCACCACCATCAAAAGCCGAAGTGAAAAACCGGCCACTTCGCGGCCACATCGCTGCAAGGCGGCGACTTGGGCTTCTCTGTGGGTCTCTTCACAGGCCTTGCGGTGCTGTGTATCGTGACGCTGATTGCCAGGTGCGCGGCTTTTTTCGGCTTTTTTCGGCTGCGCGGCCGCCGTTTTTGTTGGGGGTACGAATGGAGTTTCCCCACGTGACAGTGAAAACAGAACAGGTGGGATGATTTTAGATGGCAGGTCAACTTTTGCTGAAGATTCTTGCTGTTTTTCTTTTGATGGCCTGAATGATTGGCTTTTCAATGCCTAATTGGTTGCCATTTTTATGGACCACTGTGCCATACACATCGGGGGGTTAGTTTCTTTAGGGTTAGTTTAGGGTTACGGCTTGGTTAGGGTTTATTTTGGGTTTGTGGAAGGTTCTTTGGAGCTATTTGGGGTTGCTTTAGGCTTTACTTATGGGCTGTGATTTAGTCTTTCTTTATATAACCTTTATCCATGCTTTCTTTAGGGTTGATTTGCAGATTGGGTTACTGTAATTTGGCGTTCTTTTGCATTGTAAATCATGGAGAATATGTTTAAGACAGGTTCAAAAGGTGATGCCAATGCATCACCTTAGGCGCGAAAATGTGACCAGACGGTTGGCAGTTTGTGAAAAACACGCGCCGAAGCAAGCCAGCAGCTTGCAGTCCCGCACTGGACAAACATCAGCCCCCAAAGGCCCTAGCGACTCATCTACATGTATACACTGTATACATTATATATGTATGCATGTATTATATATATGTATACGCACATGTATCCATACACATACTAATACATATATCTTATGCAGATACATGTTTAGAGATATGTAGACGGAGGCGCTTCTACTAAGTGGTCCAGATGGGGATTATGGCAATCTATTTCTGATCTTACCCAAGATTTTAATGCTATTCTTACTATCAAAATGTCTTGCAACCCCAAAACACTTGTTCCAGAAACCCCTATGGCCCTATGATTATTTCAGGACTAAAACACAGGTTTCCCGAGTTTCCTGTAGATTTTCACGTAAATCCATCCCCCAAGAAAAACACAATGGCATGATGGGTCGCTGGGTCGCCATAGATCCCATGCCTGGCAGGCGGATACTGTACGGTGGAGAACTGGGGGGCCCCCAGATTCCCAAAGTCATCACAGCAGGTGCGCAGCGGCCATGGCCCATGGTTCAGAATCGTGTTGTCCTGATGAAAATGATGAAACTATGGACGAGGATGGACACTTTCAGGGTGTACTCCAATTTCAGACCAACACAAAGGATGGATCGGATGGACCTTGTTCCAAGATGGAAAAGGGTTGAGAATCGATAGCTGTGGTAACCCAGGAGTGACTCTGTTCATAAATGCTGAGTTAATTGGTTAGGGGATCCTCAACGTTGTGATTCATCGAAACATAAATGGCAACCCCAATATTATACAACACATGTTTACACTTAAGCCAGTGTTGACATAAGTGGAAGGAGGATCAGTCAATGGCTAAAAATAAACATGATTTGCACTCCACAATTGGATGCTTTTTCGTGACATCAAAATCACCTCTGTGAAGCCCAAAACGAAGCCGGATGGATCAAGGGCAAGATTGGGTACCCTAAATTGGATGATTTGGATGATTCGGATGATTCATTACTAGAAGTTCTTGGGTTTTGAAGAGCCTTTGATATTGATCTGATCCCAAGAATCCCGCACTCCGACAGCGCGCCAGTTTTCTTGGTGATCCTTTGGATCGTTTATGTCACCGTCTCCGTCCGCGTTCCCAGTGATAGTCTCTTGGGCAGGGCAGAGCGTTGGAGCCGTTGAACGCCATGGTGAGATTAATCCTTGTTGAACTCGTTTCTGGCATTTTTTTCCAACAAAAACAAAAGTGGGAACTGACTGCTTGTCTTCCAAAGTTCAAAGTATATATACCAATGGTATGTTTGATAATTCAGGAATTCAGGTCCCCCACTTGATGGAACAACTGAGCATATGTTTGATACACACTGCTCTGGTTGCGGAAAATGAATACAGGACACCGCCCTGGTGAAATGATGTGAAATGTATTGGATCTGGGAAAGGGAAGAAACGCCTTTTTGAAGTGGCAGCTATGACAGAGATACCCCATGAATTTGTGAATCCTTCGTAAACCATGCCCATAATCCAATCTACCCGGTTGTGTTTGTGCCCTCCGGACTTTAGTTTCTTTCGATCACTCATCATTAATCCCGTCACTTCAAAGGCACAACCACTCCCAGATAGATAACCCTTGGGCTGTTTGATGAGGGGATACTATTTTCATGGCATCAGACTGTCAGACAGGGGTACGATTCGTTCGGGGTTGACTTTCATGTTGGGCAAAGCCAAGTTTCCATCTTATACACATATATATATATGTAATATGTATATATATATATGTATGTATAATATATATATATATATTCGGTATATATATACACATATATATATATATATATATATACCATATATATATATACACATATATATACATATTATAATATGTATATTTGGTTGGATTTGGCGGTGAATTCCCATTCTTGTTTCACCAGCTGCAATGGACAGGCGGTGAACATTATCGCCAACAAGGGCCCCTGCGACTGACCGCCACGGTCTGGTTCGGGGGCGCGGTTCAAGCTCCAGTGGAAGACTGTTCCTGTGGGATTGACCAAACAATGGACCAATGGAAGTACATTCTTTGGTGGGATGGGGTTAGATCCTGAAAATCACCACTGACTATCTCCGACAATCCAAAGCTAGTTTTATATTGCCACTGGTGTAGCAAAAGTCCTGGCCACCGCGCTGCAATACTTGGACTGACTTTGGGCGGCATAGCAGCATCCTTTTGCACAACAAACTAGAGCTTGGGGCGCATGCGCGCACATTGGCTGCTTTAAGCAGCCGTTCCTCCGGTCGCGCTGGGCTTTTGAATTTGATGGTGAAAAGGATAGGAATCAGCAACTTGCGAGCCGACAAGCAGCCTTACCAGAAAGTCGTTGGTTCAATTTGGTGTCCATCATCTCTGCTGATATGTGACGAAATTCCATTTGCTTTGATTGACGGAGATCTCATGACAGCATTTCACTTTCTTCTTTTTCACGAAAGCTAGCGGCAGCTAGCTGGAGTTACTCTTGCTTCAGCCAGGGGAGGCGCAGGTCCGAGTCCAACACAGTGATTTTTCACTCGAACCCCTCCCTAACCTCCCGAGGCATTTTGGAGCGGTGTTGGAAGCAGATGGTCACGGGCTCAAATCCTGCTAGGTCTCTAGGCAATCTGCATCAAAATCTCATCAAAATCCCATCATGTTTCCAGGCTCATATGAACCTTAGCTTTCGTTCAACCCCCCCAAAAGGGCCTCAAATTCCCTTTTTTTCTACGAGTACCGTGGGGTCGACTGAAGCAAGGGATGAGTATATTTCTGACCGACTTGGACTCAGAATTTTGCCCCCTTACGAAGAATTTCAATTGCGGCAGCGATCCAAAGTCCAGCGCGTTCTCGTTTCACCCATTGGCATTTGGCCAAAGTGCCGATGATTGGTCCAGCTGGGATGATGCAGAAACGATTGAGGATAGATCAGATATTGATCAGATTTTAGTCATGATAAATCCAGCCATGTTGGGAATTGATATGATTCGGCAGGACCAACTCAACGTCATGCGGTAATAAACCCAATATATAATTATCATTGATAGTTTATCAATGATTCGCCGGCAATTGAGGAGGATTTCAATCCCACCGATTTCTGGTAAAACTGGGGATGGTTGGTTAATGTTGGTTAAGGGTTACCACAAAGCAACCCTTCAGAAAAAACAGGTGCAAAACGTCAAGGCATCACCGATATCGAATGGCCGGTCCTGCCCCCTGGGAATGGGTCAATGGGAGACCTCCCAGCAGCATCTCTTGGTGGACCTGAATCGACCCGGGTTTTGACCCGGCGTTGTGGGCGGAATCGCGCCAGCCCTGCAGGGTTGGGCAGAAATGCAGATTGAGGGGTGAATTTGAGAAGTGTCAAAAACCCTCCAAAGGTCCAGTCCTTTCTGGTGATAGCAAAGGATTGAACATTCAAATTTTCATCTATTTTAAGCTTGATGAACCTTAGTTTTCTACTGCTCCGCATGGTGATTTCATCCAGTCGAATGAGTCCAACATAGAAGCAAACCTGCTCAGAATGGTGATTTCATCAAGTTGTGGGAGTTGCCAGGGTTCGATTTTGGAAGCTCCTTTCACCCGTCCCAACCCTGCAAAGGGCACCACTCCGTTCGTCCTGTCTTCGAAGCCTTTGCGATCAGAGCAGTCACTGCGGTATCGAAATCACCGGGTAAACCATTGCTGGTGAAACGTCGATTGAATTGATTGAACTTGGATTCATGTTAAAGATTTTGATAGGAACATGGATCATACCCGCTAATACCCCCTACAATTCAACTGAACCTTGCAGGGTTCCAATCTAGCCATGATTCTGAAGGCAAAACATGGCAAACATCATCATTGTGAAAGAAGACCATTTTGCATGGAACAGAGTTCAATTGAACGACCAAGGGACCTGAATTCTTCAACAACATCGATGATTCCATTGTTATGACTTACGCCCAGATTCGAACGTTTCAGTGATTCTGTGCACGATATGTTGCAGGAAATTGAGGATAGCCAAAACTGGGATGTGTGTTTGAAGCACCTTAGTAGAAGGACCAATGGGGAAGCCATTGCGATCAGTAAATGATAGGTTTAACTTAATGTTTTTTCCTTCTTACCTTCATATCCACTTCGCTTGTTCCTTATCCGGAACTACGGGGAGGAAGATCAATAGTGGGTGGATCTATTGATAATATACTCTCTGTTTGAAGAAGGGCTGATTTCACCTCCAAAAAGTGTCCAAAAAGTCCGACTTCAAGGCCGGGATGGTTGTAGCCAAAGCCAGCCAGCTGCTGATGGCTGCTGGCACTGATTTTGGGGATTGTAACATTGTCACCCGAACCGAGTTCATTATACACTCGACATTTTTTCCCCACCTGCCAGGTGAGGGTTGTTAGATTTTATGTCAGTTGCCTCCTCCTCCTCCTGCTCCTCCTCCTCCTCCTCCTGCTCCTCCTCCTCCTCTCCTCCTCCTCCTCGTCCTCCTCGTCCTCCTCGTCGTCCTCGTCGTCCTCGTCGTCCTTGCTCAACTGCGACCCGCGATCCACAGTGTTCTC
>Ga0126342_10014184_pt1 | contig 14086 bp, 14 predicted proteins | sample Cyp1metagenome_FD_92528 | JGI IMG/M metagenome (GOLD analysis project Ga0126342, IMG submission 92528) | Coral microbial communities from Lord Howe Island, Old Settlement Bay, Australia - Cyphastrea 1 metagenome | ecosystem: Host-associated > Invertebrates > Cnidaria > Coral ...
AACATGTTTTGCACCTTTGTGCAGATACCTCATCACCACTTGGTTCCTTTTTCTGCACTCCAAATCAATGACTTTTTCTTGTGGTCTGATGGAACCAATTTATACAAACAGGCTCATATAGCCGATAGCCAAACTTTTCTAATTTGATTTCCTCTCAGGGTTCATAATCTGGACTCGGGCCCGGGTGGGCATCAGCCATGACAAAGCAGCCACGCACAGAAATGCACAGAGTAGAGTTGTCGACGAACGAGCTTGAACCTAAATTTGGCTCTGGTCGGCTGTGATTTCGAGCAGTTTCAAGCCTGACAAATGGCGCTCAACATTCTGGAACCCTGCCAGACAAATAAGGGATTGATACAGATTTGAGATAGCTCATCGTCACCCATGATCAACACTCGGATTTCTTTGACGAATAAAGTTACAGAGATTTCAAATTTTAGTTATTGTTTCCAAGATGTTGATTCAAAAAACAAAACGTGCAAAATACTGGAAAAATGTGCACAAATTGGCATCTGCCATTTGCCACATGATAGCTCAACAAGCAGAGTGCCAAAGGTCTAAAGGAAGAAAAATATCAAATGTCTAAAGGAAGGAAATTGACCTCTTTAGACCCTGTGATGGGAATCCACAAGGTCTGGATACAATAGACCCTCAGTAGTTGACGGTATGCTACGTGTATGTTGTGAGCATGTTGTGAGCAGCAATCCCTTCTCCCTATTACTAAATCCCCTCGAATACTAAAAACTATGGTCCATCTCCAATTTTGGAAAATTTCAGGTTGGCCAATTTGACTTTTAATTGATCCCCTTTGGAAAACAATTTAAAAATAAAGCTACTATTTGTGGGTTTCACCCCCTAATAATAACAAAACTAGTCAACCCCGGGATGTTTTAATTAGGGTCCGACCGAAAATTTTAGTTTTTATAATGAGGTGTTTAATTTAATATTAGGGGGAAGCTTCAAAATCAAATGTTTGGCAATATTTTAATTGCGTTATATGTAAAAGAAATTTAATTGATTTTGAAATCGAACAAATAGTTTCTTTTTTATTAAGGGCTTAAATTGATTATTAGGGTTCGCTTTGGTTCCCTAATAATAAATACCCCCCCTAATACTAAAAACTACCTGAGGTGCTTATTATTTGGGGAGGGGGGGGTTAGTATTAGGAGGAGAGGATTATCTATGCAGAACGAACGATGCATCGAACCAAGGGAGGTAGTTTTTCCCCATGGGTTGCAATTCAAATCTTGCTACAGCATGCTACACCTCCTCGCCAGCAAGCGCTTGCTGCACTTCCAACGCGTTGTGGCAAACCAAGTAGTTTCTCTCAGCATCCAGCTGCATGGCAGAATGGCAACAGGATCGAAATGGGATCGGGATGAATTGCGTGAAGTGTGATAGGGCCCTCTGGTACAGCCATGAGACTGCAAGTTGAATGGATGGACTTTTAGCATCTTTTAGCAAGGCAAAGCGCTATCTTGAAAATGCTGCTGGAACATGTCTTGCCAAGCCTGCTGTGTCTGCGAATATGTGTCAATGCATGCACATTAATTAGTCATCAATTGCCTTGCCCAGTTGTGTGCCGTTCTTGCGCTTGCTATATTTGCTGGGGACTCCAAATGATGCAAACGTTGTCTGAAGCTAGCACATGGACTGGCACCAAAATCCATGATATGATATGTGTAATGACAGTGTAATGATGTAATTAATGGAAGTTCCGCGAACTTCCGAAAAATCGAGATGAAACACCACATTTCATGGTGGTCTCACCATGTCTCACCCACATCCCAAGGCCAACAGTTTTTCACCGTCTTCTGCTTCTGCATTCTGCCACTTCATGCCACTTCCGATTCTTCATGACCATTTTCCGCCCGCAGGTCGGGAAATCTCACGTTGAAATCTATGGGGCTGGCTTAGGCTTGGCACAGCCGCCCAGCGTCACCAAATCGGGGAATAGGCGGCTCAGCTCCTACAGGACACGCCAATGCTTCCAAAATGTTCCGAAATTGCACGCACACGTCAGAAACTGCAGAAGCAATCGAGTTTTGAGGCAAGCAATCCTGAATTATTCCAAAAATACATGGGAAAATATTCAGTCAAAACTTCAACTGAGCATGACGGTGTGACCTGCGAAACGCACCTATCAATCTTATAGCAATGCCTTTCGGATCAGCATTTGGCCATTCTCTATTAGTCGATGCAAGGATTTTGGCAGCGATATGCAGTCCACCAAGGACATCGAGGGCTTGCCGTACACGATTTTGGGCTTCTCCTCGATGGCCTCGTACTCAACCTGGCACTAATGCAGACTTCCATGGGCAATGGCTGTCCAAATTGGATCTGAAAATGGGGCACCCGAAAATCCCATAAAATACAATGGTGTATCATGAATTTCGCCTGATAACTCCCATTCCGTAGATTTCTGTAGGTACAATACCAAGTATCCACCGTTCTTGAACAAACCCAGAAATCTTCCAAGGCTTTGACATTGACAGGGAAAACAATGAAACACCATTTTAAAAACATTGAAAACCGATGGGAAAAGAGAAAATGACATAAAATGACAAGATGAGAACGGCCTTTAATTTACCAATGTCTGGCGCAAGCTTGGACAGCTCATTCAAGCGGTCAAGCAAGGACTCCTCGATGGCCTCCAAGGGGAAACATAGATAACATAGGGAATGGATGGGAAGCACATGGAAGAACCGAATCCTTGTGGTTGGAATAAAGATGAATAAAGATGATAAAGGTATGGATGCAAAAAGAGATGTAAGTTATTGTATTGAGTTCTAAGTCAATAGTTATAGGAATTCAGAAGGATTCACGGGGGCAAAAATAAATACAAATGTCAAATTATGTCAAATTAAAGACTTCGACAAAAAATGTAGGGAACGTCAAGGCACAGTACTTGGGTCGTTTGAGTATCTTCAATGATCTTCAATGAGCATGGCAGCATGTTACTATAAAATACTAGGTACGAACACCTACGAACAATCAATGCAATGCATCAGCGACAGCCTTGATCTCGTCCGTCTCGGTGGGCTCAAACTTCTCCGGTGTCTTGGTGGCCTCTTCGAGAAACCCCAGAAAGTCTTCCTGGCATCGCATAGCGACCCTCCCTTGACATCCCGTGACTAAGTGCTACAATGTGCTACACAAACGGAATCAAAGAATCAAACAGCGAATCAAAGAGTTGGTCAAATCTTAATAAATCTTAAGTCAAAACAAGTCGAGGAAACCTTCTCCATGTATTTCAGGACCAGCTTTTCAGCAACTGGTTCTTTGTTTTTGAAGATGATGCCACCACCCTGCAGCAGGAAAAGTGAATCGAACCATCTCGAAACATGTCAACCCTGGAAAACTACACCTTTCTCAATGCTTTCTCAGCTGCCACGGACATGAAACTAAGTGAAGCCCATGCCGTGATATGCTACCACATGCTGCCCCTGTATGTTTGACATTACACATCATTGCACCGACAGCACATGTCGAATCATGTGGCAGAGAGCGCAGTGATGCGCAGTGCCTCATCAATTTCCCCGAGTTTCAGGGAGTTGAGCTTTGTCTGAGCCTCTTCGAGGCTGTCAAAGCACATGATCTCCATTCCGGTTGCGTCGAAGACTGGTGGAATGTAGACCTTGGCGGCATGTATTAACACTTAAGGTAAGATAATTGCAGTCAGATGATGTATATATGAATATATCATGCACCATTCAAGGCAAAATGCAACGCCGCAACACCCTTTGCAGGATTAACAAGATGTGCGGTCTGAGAATTTGTACACACATTTGTTGCAAAATTGTAGCTGTATCGACTCCATGCTGTTTCCTTCCTACACAAGCTATATATATATGCATATATATATATATATGCGATATGGTCATATTGTCAAATGGGGGTGTCTGAAACTTGTTGATACCGCGATACTCCAAAACTTGCCAATTTAATGGGGAAAGTATGGGAAATGTTGATACGCCATATGGGATTTGTGGGTACCCTAATTGTGGAGAAGCCCAAAAAGATCCAAACAAACGGGCCACCAGCTGCCACAACGATGGGTCTGTAGCACGTTGTCGCTCTGGCTCCTCCAGGAGTGGCTCAGGAGGACCATCACAATAGACCTCATCCGATTGGTGCTTCGCAAATCTTCCCAAGACTAAATGGCAGAACGTCAACATTCACTGCTGCTTTTGCCTCATGACAAGAAAGGATGTGAGGTCCCCGAAGGTTGCACCAGAAATCTCAAGCAATTGAAATCTGAAGTGAACGCCAAACAACCATATCAGCCATTCAATGCCAGCCTTAATGTTTTGTGGAATATATTTGAAGAGGACACACCGCAAAATGTGCAATTCATAAACGAAAGGAAGCCGATTTTTTTCTGCCAAGTCGCTCCACCTACTACTTGAGACAACGTTTGTGGTGGGAGGCCACATGCTTCCCAAGTCTCAAGAAAAGCCTGGCCATTCCGGGAAATTGCTGCATGCAAATCTTGCCTTGTCGTGGTTTCATGTGGTTTCTCTATGTTTGTCTTCTCTCAGAGCCTGGTGGGCTTTGCTGGCCTCAGATTCCGATTATGACTGCTTTTCAACTCACTGCCTCAATGCCCATGCATCGAAGTCAATTTAAGATATTTATATATATATATAAATAAGTATATCGAAATCATCCTAGGCTTCCGGCCCGCGGGTTCTTCAACACCTGTGGAAGAAGCGCCTCCACCCGGTCCTCTTTGAGGAACATGCCTCAACACTAGCAGGGATTCAGACATGGGAAGGCTACATTGAGACTATCTGGACATGCTGACACAAGGTGCCAATGTATATAGGTGCTACATGGTGCTAAAGGCCCGGGCCAGAGACAAATGCGCAGAGGATGAGTGGTCGGATGTAGGCAAACACGTGCAAATTAAATGGTGATGCAGCTGTGTCTTGCTATTGATCATTTTGATGTGTGTTTGGCCACATGCGCTTTAGACTGTATAAAAGCTTGAACCGCCTGGGTCACTGGCCAGCCATGCAATCTTCATCTTGCTGTAGCTCATCAAATTCATCAAGCATTGCTGATCATGCAGTGCTGCATAGTGCTGCACTTCTTAATCGCCTTTTTTGTTCAGGACATTTTTCTGCTCTTGCCTTTTTGAGCTTGGAGATCATATTGCACGCTGCCCACGTTCTACGATGAAGGGAGACTTATGGGAATCTTTTGGAGACTTCTTGTTGCGACCAAAAGCTGTTGACAAGTTACCAAGGCACCTCGCCGAGCATGGATCAGGATGGAAGAACAAGCAGTAGCGCGCAGCAAGCCACAAGGAGGCAGAGTTCATCAACATGGCTGTCAAAGACTTTTGAGATTGTGCGAGGCTTCAACGCTGGGAGCAGCTGCATCACTTCAACAGCTTGTAGATTCGCAGCGATGCCATAAACTTGCCATAAACATCCATAAACCATCGCAGCGACATGGGATCAAATCGCAAAGCTGGTTCGGCGCAATTGCTCTTGAACGACACTGCTATCCCCACCCATGTGAGTATGGCCCCAAGTAACAAGGCTTCCATCTGAACAAACAGCTGCGAAAGCTCCGGCTGATGCATGGATCCGCCGCACATCTTGCAGCTGATGCTGCACATCTCGACTGTCACCTCCAGCACCTGAATAACCCCAGGTGACAACACTTCCATTTCCCAAGATAGCTGCAAAAGCACCTGCTGAAGCCTCAACTTGTTTTACATCTCTGAGCTGGTCGTACACATAGCTGTCATCACCACCTCGTTTCGGATCTCCCCAAGTGACGACCGTGCCATCTTCTTTGATTGCAGCAAAGGCTCCTTTCGAAGCCTGGATCTGATGTACTTCAGTCAAGTCCTGCTGGACACCAGAGCTATCACCTCCAAAGCGCTCCTCGCCCCAAGTTACCACAGACCCATTGGCTAAGATAGCGGCGAAAGCTCCTTCTGTGGCTGAGATTTGGGCCACACCGTGTAGGAGATCTTGAACCGAGCTGCTGTCGCCTCCCACCCGGGCGTAGCCCCATGTGATGACTGACCCATCAGCCCGGATTGCTGCGAAAGCTCCCTTGGACGCTCTGATGCAGTGCACCCCGACCAAGTCGGCCGTCACAGACCTGCAATCACCACCTCGTTTTGGATCTCCCCAGGTCACCACTTTGCCATTGCTGAGTATAGCTGCGAAAGCGCCTTTGTTTCCTTGAATTTGTTGCACGTCTCGCAACTGTTCTTGGACATGACGACTGTCTCCACCATGACTAGGATGGCCCCAAGATACAACTGATCCATCATTTCGAACAGCTGCGAAAGCTCCATCTGTCGCTTGGATGTGCCACACATCGTGCAACTCCTCCATGACCTGGCTGCTGTCTCCGCCGGAGGGGCCATCACCCCAAGTGATGACCCGCCCATCGCCCCGAACAGCCGCGAACGCTTTCATGGAAGCCTCCACGATTTGCACATCGGTCAGATTTGCACATCGGTCAGCTCATCCTGCACTGCACTGCTATCTCCGCCCCAGTTGGGCATGCCCCAACTCACAACACTTCCATCACTGCGGATGAGGGCGAAAGCTGTGGCTCTGTGGCTTGGAACGATCCATGCCTTGCGCAGAATGGCGCTGATGGTGTCACCATTTTGAAGCCCGGCATCTTCCAAGGTGCATGATCCCTTCCTGGCAGCTGCATGCCGATGGCTGAAACATATTCAAACTCGTCACAACTTAATTCTCTTAATATATTTCTACTCTCAAAATCTCTCAATCATCTCGATCAAAAACCGTCAGGAAAGCTTCAAGAACTTAGCTAAAGTCTATATTCGCATATACAGGAGGAGAAAAAATGAAAAATGATGAAAAATGTAAACACCGTGAAGTCAGTGAAGCTGAGCTTCAACAGCCGGCCATCAGTTGCCACCAGGTTGCTGACTTTGACGCCTAGTTGCTGCTGCGTCTGCAGTCTCAACTCATTCACCGTCTCATCTCTGCAAATCTGCAACTGCACACTCTCACCACTGAGTAGGGCAACTTGAAGGGAGATGCCTCCATCGCCATCCATGCAAACTGACTCACAGAGTGGTCACAGAATCATCACTATCTCAGACTATCTCACAGAATGTAGAACGTGGAGATCTCTGGGCCATTGCACAAGAATGCAAAAGAACGCCCGGCTTGGCCGGATTGCACCGCAAGCCTTATTTCTACGGGCCAGCGCACGTGTCCTCGACCTACGATGTGTCTTCTTAGCTCATGCGTGTTGAAGATTTTGATGGACCAAGAAATGTGTGTAAGCTCGTGTGATATGTTTGAGCCAGTGTGCAAGACAAATGAAGGATTGGTGATTGCACCTAGCGCTGAAACACGCTGGAACTAGATACGAGCAGTACCTGCGTGAGCGACGCTTTTGAGCAAAGAAGCACTGCAGCATTTGTACCCAAGGCACCTCTGAGTTGGAAAGCACGAAGCAACACGCAAAGAGATCAAAGAGATCAAAGAGATCAAAGAGATCAAAGAGATCAAAGAGTAACCAAAATGAGTCAAAATGAAACCAGCAAATTCATGCACTCGGTTCATCTCGTTTCATCCTTTTTAAACGTCAGTGCAGCTACAAATGTGTCTGCAAGAGGTGGATCGAGCTCGGCACAATTCGAGTGCTGGTAACTATAGCTCAAAGACACCCAGAGCCGTCCAAAGATGTCAACGTTGTCATGCATTGGTGCCATCGCATTCCATCTGGAAATTCTTGACAGCTTTGTAACCTGTCAGAAGAACCGCACATCTGCAAAAAACAATGTTTGCAAGTCTCCACACCGCAACAGATTTGCAAGGGTCAAAACATGATACGCATAGTACGGTATGGTACGGTCATCTATCCCATAATGGCAATCCTTGTATATACAGTGGGCATATGAACCCGTATAAATCCCTATCAATGACTTGATGACTATTCACAATTCGTATGGCTAGATAAACAAGCTTTTCACCATTGCATATATTATCACACTCGATCTGCGTCGGTTTCAAGTTGCAAAATGTGCAAGTCAATCATACTCAATCAGGGCACAAGAGTTTGCGGTTCCTGCTGCACTCTCACCTCAATATCAGGTTCTCTTGCTGTGCATTTGGTATTGCAGCCTCGCAACTTCATTGAGTGATGCTTCCACCGAACGTGGTCTGAAAAACGCTAGCTTTCGCATCAGATCCGCCACGCTGAACGCGGGGATCCCTCAGTTGGGACTTGCACTTGAAGAAGTGAGCGCTCAAGTCATATTCAAGCCCACACTGTTGCCATTCTGTTGCCATCTTGCCACAGCTACTGCTAATGCGCCAAGTGGCTATACTTGGCAAGTTGTGTGTGTGCGTGCGAGCATACTATTGCAGATGGGAGAATCATTGTTGCATGGCCTCAACTGGGCGCCCGGGCCACACGAATAGTCAAATCCCGACTCTGACTATACCTTCTGGTGACTCTTGCGTATCTTGCGTATAGCCTGTCTTGAATCTCCAAGCGCTTTGAAATGCTCTTCGCTTGGAACGTTGGTCTCACGTTGTCTCTGCGAGGGTGTACATTGGGTTCTTCAGCATCACTCTCGCTGCACGGCAGGCTTGCTCCCATGCTCGCCACGCTTGTCTGCGTCGAACAGGAGTGGTCAGAGGCCTGCTTCAAGTTTTGGTCATCAGAACCTGCACGCAGAACGTCGAAATGTGGGCACCTAAACCATGCTCGAACCATCAAAACAATTCAAAACGATTCAACATGATCAACATGTACAATGAACACTGCAGGTGAAACAAGCGAGTCCCGTTCCGGATAGAAACCTTCCAAATCCGCTAAGACTTTCAAAACTTCCTCCATCTGATGCACTGAGAGCGGCTGGCCCTTCAGCAGGCCGAGTTGCTCCTGCATCGGTGACCACCCACTCAACATCACCCTGACCACCAGCATCACCTGGCCCCATCACAAGAATAGAAGCACATACCCATTTCGAATCTTAATTCTTGGCCCAAAAAGGGTGTCGACAACTGCAAATCGGCAGATCTCCTTCATCCTGTCCTTGGCAACTGAATTGCGAAACTATGTATGCATGCGACTGCATGTGTACATGATGACATAATCATAATTGAATATAATTAACTATATAGTTCGAATGTAAAAGTTGGTTTTACATGGTTTTACTACTGCTATATTGTGATTCTGATCAACCTTGAAGTTCAAACACTGAAGGGAAGGATGACCTCTCTGGGTGCCAAGCCCATTCCAACAGCTGCTGCTGCGCAATCATTACCACATCCTGTTCTAATCCTAAATATCCTAAATCATTTCTCAGCCACGCGAACAACGAAAGAAAACCCACGGAAAAACATGAAAAGCCTATGCGTGATGCGTGACCCACAGGGTGAACGGCAATGATGGAAATGACAGCGCAAGAGAGCTCTGGGGTGTTGAGAATCTCAGTTTTCTCATAGTCTCTCATGTTTTCTCTCACGTTCTCTCTCATGTCACATGATGAAAGTATATGAAAATGATTAACATCTTTTTGTTTCTGTCCGTGCTCTCACTCTTGTCCTCTGGAGTACAGTTCTCCTCTTCAAGAACCTCAGCTGCAAATGTCACAAATCACCCGGCGCATTCCCCCGTTGACTCGGTACTTCTGCAAATCTGTCCCCAAAAAAAAGGATAAAAAGACATAAACAGATATATATATATATAGATATATATATATGTGTGTGTGTAGATATATAATTAAAAGACTATAGACATTCTGGACATTTCGCAAACGCGTGCCTGTAGGGCCCTCACATGGCTTGCAGCAGCAAATTCCAAGGTTTTTGCATCCTCAGACATGGCTTGACAAACACGCTGGCCAGGGCAACAACAAGAAGTCGAATTGGAGAAATAACAATAGCAAGACGAGCCGGGTCCTTGCTGACCGTTGAACCTGCGTATTGGTGGAGAAACCAGGTGCATTGTGTGCATTGTGCGCATTGTGTGCGTTGGACTTTTCTTGTTGGCACAGCTAATGTGCTAACAAAGGTTGCCATGCAAGCCGGCCATGTAAGGTCTGCAAATTTCTTCCCCGAAGGCGAGCAGATTGAAATGAAAGGGACCGAGCCCATTGACTTCCACACGGGACGTAGCAGAAACACATTCGCAGAACCTGGCAGAACCTCATGATTTTCTATGATGTTGGTGCTTTTTAATCCCCATTTGGGGATGTAAATCTCAATCAGGCTGCCGTCAACACCAAAAAGGCACAAAGAAAAGACAGCCCCAAACTCAGATCCTTGGCATCATCGACTTGAAAGCAAATTCCTTCATCTACCCCTGCAAAGCCGCAGCCTGAAATCTTGTCGCACAACCTTTTGTTGTTCTCAAAGCCCAAATCAGTCCTTGCTTTTGCGCACTCGTCAACGCACTTCCCCCTCCCTTCGGTCGCCAGAGCCAGCAAATGATTCGTGTAGTGACCTGACTCCCTCCAAATGAAAGCCAAATCGTCATCACTGCAAAGGGTGCACCAATAGCCAGCCACACTTTCGCAAGTTGCTTGACTTTTACATCCCCAGAAGGGTTTGAAAACTGTTGTCTGATTTGTCTGGTTCTCCGTGCTGCATTGATCCACATCCCACCACTGACATCCAAAGTTGCCTATACTTCTACCCGCAGACTGACAAGTCTCCTTAGTTTGGAGCAAACTGCAGGCAACCTTTTCATCTTGGTAGAGGTCCGTTCCACTGGAGTTCATGTAGTACAGGTACTTGCATCCATGGGTAGCCAGTGGGGAAAGTGCGAGCGAGGCATCCCAGCTGCAAAGGCCGTCACTGGTCATGCATTGGCTTTGGCCAAGGCTGGAACAAAACGTCATGGTACCGCTTTTGTTCACCACACATCGGGAACAAATCAAGTCTAACAGCACGCAGCAGCACACCGCGCGCAACATGTCTGAGGATCACGAAATCATCAAGAGGACTGAGGAGACTGTGCTTTCAACTTGCACAACTGTAGCTGAGCCAAACTGCTGCTAGTCAAGGAATCCTGGTGCATCCTGGTGCTCTCTTTTTCGCCACCAGCATGTGCACAATGCTAATCAAGGATGCAATCTGAGACCAGTGGAGCGAAGTACTGCAATGCATGCTCCGGAACAGCAACCATGCACATGTCCAGAAGCAATCCGACCTCCGGAAACAAGCTCCGAAGGAATCTCTAAGGCACAAGGCGTATCTAGTTCCTTGCAGCAGGGTTCAGCGCATTCCCTTACATCCATTTACATCATTTTACATCTAGTGTCATCATTGTTGGGCAGGAGTACTGTGATCGAATCAAAAAAATCAAGATGAAATGATGAAATTTTCCATGAAAATATCATGAAAATGATGATAAGCTGAATCCGGTGAATCCAAGACATCCAGCAAAGGAGGCAAAGGCCAACATGGATAACATGGGACAGGTGCAGCTGGCCTTGTGTGAGGCCTTGCCGGATTCCACTGGGCGACCTCCAACTGGGCGTGGCCTCTGGCTGGGACCCAGCCTGGGATGACAGGGATGACAGGGATGACAGGGATGTGGGCCGAAGGCCATGACAAAGCTGCTGGAAGAATCTCTCACCATTGCCATTGCCATTTCCCTCAGGCAACAAAAAATAATTTTAAAAAAACAATCAACATTTGAAGCGAGGCGTCACCATCTCACAAGCGGAGGCTGAACAACTTCAGTTTGGTCCCGATTGCAAGCGTTCTTTTGGTCGCTTCTGATCTCGAGGTCTTGGTATGATATGGCACAACTGGCACGCTGCTTGGCAAGAATTGCCAGACAGACAAATAAATCATCCCACAGTCACAGATACAGTTCTTACTGTAACTTCTTGGTGACTGAAATTGGATTTTACAGGGCAACGCTTCCCTGTCGCATTCTTTGGCAACAAGCCCGAGCTTTTGAGGCATCTGAAGTTAGACTGTTAGACGAGTTGGTCCTTTTTACACATCGAACGGTTGATTTGCAACCTCAAACTTGTAGGAGAAGAGCAGGAAGACGGCCTGTGCACAACGCCGCACAGGCACAACAATTTTGATTGTCAAATTGCACTGCAAACATGGCTGAATATCTGAGTTTCGGCATGTTTCGGCAGGGTGCAACCGAAACACTGGTCCAAGCCAAAGAGTGGCTGCTCCGATATACAGGTAGTTGTACCATTCCCACTTCAAACGCCTTAGTTGGTAGGTGGCTACCATGTAAAACCATGCAAAATGCTAAAAAGCTAGTATTTTTTGGTGGATTTGGCAAAGACAAGCATCTGTACCACCAGCAGAATGATGTACAGCACTGCTCCGTAGTACGGTGCGATGCTGAACCTTGGCAGAAATTGCTCGTTGTGGTTGGAACCGAAGGATTGACATAGATTTATGAACAGTTGATAAAACACGGCCCCTGATGCGCATAATGCACATGCGTTTACATAATATAGATATTATATAATTCTATATCATATGATAGTATATATATATATATGTTCATATATTAATATATATATATACATAAGATCGTAATAGATCGTAATAGATCGCATAGGAAATTATAGGAATATAGAAAGAATATAGTGGAATATAATCGATGTACACAGCAGCATCGTTGCATCACGTGAAGCACCCGCACATTCCAAATATTTCCTCACATCCCTTGTGAAAAGGTCTGGTCTCACGCTGGGTCGCACAGTAGTTTACTGTAAGGTGTGCCTATGTGAAGTGAGAGAGGTCCTTTGCTCGACTTCACAAAGGAATCCGCGAATCGTGTCAATAGATTCAGTATTTGGGGCCCCTGGGGCCGAAGCCCCAATTCCTGGGATCCAGCCGTTCCGCCATCAGGACCCCAGCTCGAAGACTTGGAGGTGAAGAATTCCCAGTCAGAGGTTTATGAGGTAAGATGATGATGGTATATCAAGCGCAATGTGCCTTTCCACAACCCCAAAAAAACAGAGAAATAACAAGAAATAACAAGAAATAACAGAAATAACATGAAATAACATGAAAACTTCGAAAATGATTTGACATATTTGACATGATTTGACTTTCCTGCCCCTTCTTGTCCCTTCTGGATAACAAACATAACACGTCGATGACACGGCAGCTGCTACAGCTGCCGAAGCTGCCAGGGTACCAAGGATGAAGCGCCTCGTCCAACGAATCTGCAGCTCTGGCCGCCTCCGGAGCCGCCGATGCTACCAGCAGCGCCTGTGACTGCGAAAAGTTCTCAACATTTCTCAACTAAGTCTATCTGTCTATCAGTCTATCAGGATTGTTCAGGATTCTATCAGGATCTATCAGGCATCTGCTTGAGCAATTCTAAATATTCTGAATTTTGTGTTGCCCACACAGCTCAGTCCAGCCTGCGCCGCTGCATTCGAACGCTTGCCAGCGGTGGTGGGACTTGCAGGAGACACCGAAGATACCTGAGACAGAAGGGTACCAAAACGTACCAAGTGCATCCAAGTGCTGGACTGGCAAACGCCACACCTGCTAGGTAGAGTACTGAAAACATCCGAAATTTTCATCACTGTGCAGGTTTGCATTTTGTCAGATTTTGACTTTACCATGCCAACGCAGCGAATGAATGCACATGGGACGGCTATGACAACCTGCGTCATGGTTAGTCTTGGTGGAACTTGATATAACTTGATGCACGGGGGGCATTCACAATTCACGAATTCTCTCAGCTCCATACTCGCTCAGGTGCTGCAATAAAAGCTTGGCTGCTCATGACCAGCGCCAACACAGCAACGAAGCAGCACAGAATGCCTCCTGAAAGTAGCTATAAGAAAAGTTGAGTCAAATGAGTTGGGCACCGGGGTTATCATCGAATAATACTAAACACTTAAGAATAGTAGATAATATATGATCTCTACCCCTTAGACCAGGGGGTGGCAGAAATTTGTAATATTATTTTTCTCGAGGGTAGGTGGGTGAAAAATGTAATCCGCCGACCCCTGCCGACAGCAGGGGGAGCGCGTCAGAGGAGGAATTACCAGCAGCAAGGGCCAAGAAGTCATTACAAGCAGCAAGGGCAAGAAGCAAGAAAACATGAAAGAAGAAGC
>Ga0126342_10014185_pt1:0-12500 | contig 14086 bp, 16 predicted proteins | sample Cyp1metagenome_FD_92528 | JGI IMG/M metagenome (GOLD analysis project Ga0126342, IMG submission 92528) | Coral microbial communities from Lord Howe Island, Old Settlement Bay, Australia - Cyphastrea 1 metagenome | ecosystem: Host-associated > Invertebrates > Cnidaria > Coral ...
ATATAATCATATATACATATATACATATATACATATATACATATATACATATATACATATATACATATATACATATATACATATATACATATATACATATATACATATATACATAAATATTTAATGCATACACACACACATATATATATACACCTACATACATATATTTATATTTTCATATATACACGTATATATATATATTTATGATGGATTTTGTGAATTTTCTGGGATTCGGAACCACAAATTTGGAGTCTGGACGCATTTTCATTGCGCCAGCCATCTACGAGCGCCTGGACGAGATGACTTCGATTTTGGCTGGGAAGGACAGCCTGACGAGATGCAGTTATGTTTGACCTGGGTACGAGCCGTCAATGCTTAACTTGTTTTACGTTTTTGGATGTTTTTGATTTTTTGGTCGCAACCACACTAGGTTTTCTAGTGAATCTAAAGAGGTTAGCCGACTGCGGGACCGCTTTGCAGGATGTCGTGGAAGGACAGGCGGCTCTGATCAAGGCTTGCGAAAAGACGCTTTCTTCAATTTGCTCGCACTGGCAATTGAAAAGAATAGGACCACCGTGTTCAAATGGAAACAACATGTGCAACAGAGACACATGGTGTGCCTGTCAAATTCAAGGGGTGCATAGTTGTTTCTTCAAGAAAAACACATTCTGAAGGGAAACACTGCGAGCTTCGTCAGAGCTGAGGAAACTCACTGTCCACACGGATCGCTTGAAAAGTATCTCTCAGGCATTGCCCGTGGGCTCTGTGGACAGTTCTAAAACCTAAGCGCTGTCAGATGGTACACGCCTATGTCCAGTGCTCTATTCTGGGTGTGCTACGTCATACACAGGATAAAACTCGAATGAGTTGCTGCTGGTATGGTTTTCTATCATTTTCTATCCATCAATCATGAACCTCCTTGCCTGTAGCATTTCCGACTATGCACTGGTAGCGCCCAAGTTGCACCGGTTTCAGGTTCTTGACCACCAAGGACACGTTCTGGACCGTCATGGCGTCTCAGGTGAAGCGGACTCTTTGTCGCAGAGGCGTTTTTGCGGAGTCGATGACTCCGATGAATTGCAACCTGTGCCATTTTGATCCATTATGTGCCTAATTGCTTTTTATTTGTTGTATGATTTGTATGGGAGTGCTACATGGAAGTAGGAAAACCATGGAAAACACCCATCTTCCATGTGCAAATCATCAGAAACATGATGAACTTTTTTGTTTCAAAATAGTTCCGCAGATGGTCTTAGCATGTCTTAGCATTGGACATTTTTGGAACATGTGCTGCACGTGATAGACCTGATTGACGAGTGCAGCTTGTAGCCCGGGAGGCAAGACAAGGCAGAGGTGGCCTGCGCCAATGCGATGCGATCTTCGACAGCAGCAAGGCAGGAGGTGGAAAGTCGGAAACTCAGACTGTCACTGGTAGTGTCCTTCGGTTTTCGGTCCTTGGCATTCCGTCCTGGTATATGTCAGTCACTTTGATGAGGCAGCAAATTTTAACAAGAAGTCAATTCTGCATTGTTGTCAAATGAAAGTACATCAATCAGCTGGCACGAATCAGCTTGCAAAGAATTCTTTGTTCCTCTCTCCAAGACGCAAGGTGTGGTGTCGCGTGTCGACGAAGGCTGGTTGGTTGATGAAGTTCCGAAATGGTTCGCAATTTTCCAACCTTATATAACACGTGTCAAGTTTGACGGTTTGGGGACTGGCTGATTGAGTTCAATCTTTGATTATGGGATGCGGTGAGCAATCTTAGAGAAGTTAAGTTTCTCTGCGAGGTTTGCTAAGAATGGACGCCGAGATTTCAGACACAAAGGAGGATATGTCCAATGAATTCAAAGACTTGAACAAGCGGAAGGCTCAGCTGCAGTGCCAAAGTTGATGCATGTACCGGCACTTTGGGCCGGTCGTCAAATGGTACAGGCACCATGATAGCCTTGACATGACTTAACATGCTTTGACATGCCTTGATAGTCAAATTACTCTGACTGCAACCACCCAAAAGCTGTTGACCTAGGCGAGTTGAGATAATAGAGGAAGGCTTTGCGCATGTTGCTGATCAACTTCAAAGAGATACTCAGCTGCAAAATTCTGCAAATCACTAAGAACACTTGGCCCCTCAGTTCCTTTCCTGGGGAGGCCACACTTGGACTGCCGGGGGCAATACAGTAGCGGCCCATGTTCATGCGGCAGACACATCTGAGGCTCAAATCTGTGAGCCTGACGTCAGCATGCATGAAGGTAACAAGGGACTGCAAGCTGTGAGTTGATTCTCCTGGTTGCCTCAAGCCCGATGTTTATCATAATGATGTACAGTTTGAAGTATGTCGATATCAATCATCATGTAGTGGTGCCTTGACGTTTGTGAGGAGAATGACAGTGCGAACAGCTTACTTATCTTACTGGAAAATACTTGAAATGTATGTTGGGTTTTTCTGCAGATCCCCTCCTGCACCACAGGATCGCCAGGTGGAAATGATCGCATCAACACAGGTCTGTCCAAGGTCATGAGCCTAGTGGCCAGTGACAGCTGTAGCACCAATGGCCATCGATGGCCTAGAATTGTCATACTGGGGCAGGGCAAACAGGACAATGCGCTCAACATCATACACCATATACATCCATACACCATCATACACTCATACACCAAGATTTTATCGACATGTTTCAAAATGATGAAGATTTAGAGAAGATGTAGATAAGATGTTCAAAGGTAGTTGAAGTCTTCACATGAGCCATGCCGCTTTTGGTTTGCTGGTGTACTGGTGTATCCCGATGTATCCCGGCTCCAGGCTGGAGTTTCAAGCGCAGAGATCGTGCAATGCCTGGAGGACATGCAGGACTTGGTCCAATGGCGGAGCCAAGTCAGGGACGAGATGGATCGATGCCCGGTGGAAAAACCGATGGCTGTAGGGAAAAAGATGAAGACATAAGAAGACCTAGGACCAGGATGAAAAATCTCATCAAACATGGCGCCCATGTTTGTGGGTGTTCCATAATAGATTCCATGGATTGGGACGTTTCCGGTCTACAATAGACCACTCAGACTACGGATTTCCTCTTAGTTATGGACATACCCAGGTAGAGGCGCTTTTATTCTGAAGTACTTGAATCTTGAGCAATCTATTGAACGACCTGAGCATTAGCGTCGGTTTCTAAGGATTGCATCGCTTGGGCAGAATCATGGAGGACTCACAGCTAGCAAAGGCTTGTTCCAGCTGATAGCAAACTCGTTTAGGCTGCCTGAATTCTGCAAGTGAAAGCGACAACAAAAGATGATCACACATCGACAGACTGCAGTACTTTGTATCCTTGGTTCCACAAAACAATTTTTGGCGCACGAATTTGCAGGACCGATTGGAGGCATTCGATGTACTGGAGCGCCGCACAGAAGATCTTGCGCAGCATTTGGAGGCATTAGGATCACCAGTGGGCCCACTAATCCAACAACAGCAAGATGAGGTGCATTAAGCTTGTTTGTAGATATATATATATGATATAACATAATTATATGATGACATTCTGATTTTGAATAAGTTTAACTGCGTATGATTTGGAATGTTCTAGTTCTAAGACTGAGACAACACTACACATCTCCTTTCAGCATCGGTTGGGATTTGACATCGTTCGGCTGCGATGTGGCTTTCGCTGCGAGGGAAAGGGCCCAAGAGATCCATCTCCACCACGCGGAGCAAGGAGCCCATGCCTTTGGATTTGCTTGAAATATGAAGTCAGGGAAGTCAGCGAAAATCTCAGCTTCAGATACCTTTAGCGTTACCTTAGCATTCATCCTTTGGCCACCTGGAAGTGGCTTCAACGATAGCTGGGGCCTCGGCGAAGGAGTCGGAGCTCATCCCCTGGTTGGAGAGCTCTACGGTGTGCTTCCCAGCACCGTTCTGCACCGTTCTGCACCGTTCAACATGCGCTGGATGCTAATGTTTCTCTAGACTATACGATGACTACACGCAGCCAGATGAATACCATTTGTCTTCAAAATCAAGTCGGCACTATGTATGTATGTGTTCGGGAACAGATTTTCGTTTCATCTTCCAATATATTTTGAGAGGCCCCAAACGGCCCCAATCCCACCCACGCCAACCCTCCAAGGAGTGAGCATCCCGATTTGACATTGACTGGGAAAGGATCCTCTCCCAAAGCAGCCAAATACTCAGCCCAGGAGATCCCAGGAGTTAACTTCACCAGAAATTTTGTTTCCAAAAGTCGAAAAGACACTGCACAGCCAAAGGCGCAGCCGCCTGGTTACATCTCAAGCCCAAACTTTGCAGGCACGGCAAGTACTGCCATTGGTAGCATCGGGATATTCCGGAATGGCCAGCAGAAGGAACCACTGAAAAAAAACTGGATGACATAATTAATCAGCACTGAACCCGTCAAAGAACGTATGTAATGATCTGCAAACACACAGCCCCTTTGACATTTGAAGCAAACTGGGAGGCACTGGCTTCGCCAAAGTTCCTCCACGCCGGCCGTATTCAGCAGGAGCAATACGAGGTGGGGAGCGAATTTTTGAGCACTTCATGATACATAGTTCTTTTGTTTTTAACACACTGTAGACGTCTATAGTCTATAGACCCTATACGGTCTTTTCTCGAAGATTTGCAAACAAATGGATAAGCGTTTCTCTTGTGATCCTTCCTGGTCTCCATTCTGCGGCTGGTTGGCAACGCGTGCGCCATTTCAGATCCTTTCGAAAGCATGCGCCATATTTGACCTATTGTGGTACCTGCCGCAGAAGTTCTGAAGGGCGAAAAGTGTGTAGGTTAGTATATGTTCCATGTTCTATACTTTCGGTTTTTTAAACCAACCGAATTTCCTGGCGGCTGAAGTTCTTTTCCATCCCGTGGTGCACCGTGGCACCATGGGGCATCGGTCAGGTGATGCTCCCTCGCCGCTCCAACAACTTCGAGAGAAAATCCTCCAGGCGGTTCCTGCTTTGCCACCCGAGCTGCAGAAACAGCTTGAGGTGGAAAACGCGGGGCCGATGGGGGACCGTTGGGCCGTTGGGGATGGATTGGTAGCTTGGATGTTAACCTTGACTTTTCCATCATTTTCCTGGTGGAACTGCAAGGGAGTGGGGTCAAATCTGAAATTCGTTGATTTAGAGATTGTTTGTTGTGAACATAGCGGCCCATGACTCTAGACCAAGCGTGAAATGGACGGCCAATTTTCCCCGCAAGTGGGAACCAATTTGGTTGCCATATTATGCCGAGTTAAATCATTACATTAAAGCATGCAAGTACTTTTATATACATATTTTTAGCATTTGCTAAATCAATGAGATTCATTGCATCCATAGCAGCCATAGCATTGCAGGCTGCCAACAAGAGTGCCACTGGCAACGGCGTTTTCCCCCGTCCACCTGCTGCTGGCGCACCTGCTGGTGCTGCCTTCGCGATTTGCCGCCCTGGCAGCCGTTCAGGTGGCCCACATGGATGTGGATATTGGATTTGTGACCGACCTAGATACAATAAATGTATACTATTGTATACTCATAACATAGACATAGCAATTTTAACATATTTTAACAGATATTCACGGATTTATGATTTATATATACCCGGTATACTTACTGCTCCCAGATGAGGTAAATCCGATGAATCTAGTGATTGCACAGCTTTGGACCTCGTGTAGAGATTGACGGACTTCATGTTCATCAAAACAGCCTATGCAGGACCTGCTATGCGACGTCCGGTGAGTGCACGTTGAAGCTGATGTGCCGGTTCCAGACATTCCAGACATGTTTAATGAATCGACTTGGTCCTTGCACATAGTGATGCATTGCCATTCATTGGCATGGCATTTTTTTAAGCGTTTCACTGTGGATTGACTTGGTCATGTGGCAGGATCGTTGCCAGAACATATGGCAATTTGCGCTCCCAGCTGCATTTTTCAGTGGATTTCGAGCCAAAGATCTCTCGAAGCTCTCGACCAGCCTCTGTAAGTTGGCTGATACATCAAACAGATCTTAATCTCTCCAAAGAATGAGAGGCAAAACAATGCTCAGCTTTCGGGTCCGGCAAATGGAAGGATATGCACTATACAACGATATTAAATGATATTAATACATATTTTGTGCCCATTTGTAACATGACCTGCTGAGAACCTCCGCACCCGCTTTTGGCCAACACCGCAGGCAAACGGCGAAGGTCGGGAAGAGGCAGGTGGGTTCAAACAAGCGGTAACGCATGTAACAAACGTGGCATCCCAGGGACCCTCAACACTTTCAGCTGCACGTTTCCATAGGAAGGACTCCCTCTTTGTGCGACGCGGAGGCTGGAGAAACCGCGGAAAATGCAGAGCAGGAGATGCGACTGAGGGTGCCTGCTTGAACTGCTTGATAGATGGAGGAACTCTTGTGCTGCCTTAGTAAAGTCAAGGTCATAAGGGCGGACATATGATGAAACATGCTGAAACACCTGGCGCTGCCGTGGGATGCGCTGAAGAAGCGAAAACCGATCCTTCTTGGTCTCGCATCCCAGTAGTCCAGCAGATAGTGATTTCAGGGTAGAGTACATCGATTATGTGCTGTGCAGATTAAGATTCATGAAGCCATGTCTTTACTATTGTAATGGGGGGCAGGTAATTACATCTGATTGGTGTGCACTTAACGGTACTAAAATGCATCTCCACTTAAGTCCACACACACACATATAAGGCATTCTCAAAAAAGATAGTCTTTTCACTCTTTGGTTCTTTCATGTTTTGTTGCTGCTGCGGGTGCTGCTGCATTTTTCCCGTTCTCCTCTTACCGCACGTTGGTCATTCGCTGGCCACACCATCTAATGATCTAACAGGGGTTATCAGAGAACCCATTCTCCTGAGCCTGTTTCAAGCTGAAAAAATATGTGTCATCTGGCGCAACGAATTTGGGGTACACACGGCCCTTTGGAGTCTTGATTTTCAAAACTTTCCAACCACCATGATGGTGGACTGTTTCAACAACATCAGTGTTGCGTCCCCCTGCAGCAGCAGCCGCCTTAGATGCTGGTTTTTTCAAAACCTCTGGCTTGCTCGAATCAGGAGTCTTAGCAGTAGGTAAACGTCCACGAGGTGTCTTCTCAGTTTCAGATTCCTGACCAAACAAATCCGCATTGCCTTTCTTGGGGGTCTTCACCGGTGTGGTCTCTGGTGTTTTCTGGGGAGCAGCTGCTGGTTTTTTCATCTCAGTCTCAGTCTTTCTTGTCTTGCTGGGAGACGCTGCCACTTCTGTGTCAGTCTTTTCTTTATCTTTTCTCTCAAGCTCGGCTCGGGGAGCAGCAGCTGGCCGCTTCAAGGGCACAGGGGTCGAAGCTGAAGCCTTACCTAAGAGGCCAGGAACATTCGAAGTAACTTTCAGTAGGGTTTGCAAAGTGTTCCCCAATGCTCTATAATAGTGCAAATCTGTTGGGTATTTGATTATGGGATGTTAGTGACTGACAAGACACACAACTAACAAGGAACAATGAAATCAGTCTTATGTAGTGTTGGTGTTCGAAGTAGTTACTTATTGCATGTGGAGACATGAGGAGAAACTCCTGCACAATCGACAAAATTACTTTACTTCGTGTGATCCCCACCATGACATTTATACATGTTCTTACTGGCAAATCTTCTGGCATATCTTCTGGCACTCTACTTGGCATATCTTCTGGCATTCTATCTGGCATACCTTCTGGCATTCGATCTGGCATATCTTCTGGCATATGTTCTGACAAATCTTCTGGCATCCTATCTGGCATTCTATCTGGCATATCTTCTGGCATATCTTCTGACGTATCTTCTGACGTATCTTCTGGCATTCTATCTGGCATATCTTCTGGCATATGTTCTGGCATTCCATCTGGCATTCTATCTGGCATATGTTCTGGCATATCTTCTGACATATCTTCTGACGTATCTTCTGGCATATCTTCTGACATATCTTCTGACGTATCTTCTGGCATTCTATCTGGCATATCTTCTGGCATTCTATCTGGCATATGTTCTGGCATATCTTCTGACATATCTTGTGGCATTCTATCTGGCATTCTATCTGGCATATGTTCTGGCATATCTTCTGACATATCTTCTGGCATTCTATCTGGCATTCTATCTGGCATATCTTCTGACAAATGTTCTCGCATATCTTCTGACATATCTTCTGGCATTCTATCTGGCATATCTTCTGGCATATGTTCTGACATATCTTCTGGCATTCTACCTGGCATTCTATCTGTCTGGCATACCCTCTGGCATTCTATCTGGCATATCTTCTGGCACTCTACTTGGCATATCTTCTGGCATTCCATCTGGCATTCTATTTGGGATATCTTCTGGCAACTCACTGAGCTGGGCAGGTTCCAGGTCGAGGTCCAGCGGTCTGGGCAGGTCCCAGGTTGAGGTCCAGCGGTGCTCACTGAGCTGGGAAGGTCCCAGGTTGAGGTCCAGCGGTGCCTCACTGGCTCGGACGGTCCCAGGTTGAGGTCCAGCGGTGCTCACTGAGCTGGGCAGGTCCCAGGTTGAGGTCCAGCGGTGCTCACTGAGCTCGGACGGTCCCAGGTTGAGGTCCAGCGGTGCTCACTGAGCTCGGACGTTGGCGAAGAGCTTGGCGAAGAGGTTGGCAAAGAGTTGGCGAAGAGCTTGGCAGAGGAGAAGGCGGAGGACGAGGAGGATGAGGAGGCGGAGGAGAAGGAGGAGAAGGAGGAGAAGGAGGAGGAAGGAGGAGGAAGGAGGAGGAAGGAGGAAGGAGGAGAAGCTAGCCGAGAACAACTGTGATAAAATCTAACAACCCTCACCTGGCAGGTGGGGAAAAATATAAATCCAGGGTGCCATCAGCATCAGCTTTCTTGCTACCTCGTCCCCTTCCTTTTCCTCTCCCTCGCCCTCGTGCAACAGGGGGGTCTTCTCCCGGCGGTGGTGACTCCACCAAAACTGACCTGGGCTGAGAATCAGTCATTTTGTTGGGTGCTGCTGACTCTGCATTTGCTGCAGGTCTAGTCCCAGGTCTGGTAGGTGGACTTGTCGTTGGCCCAAAATTTGCCATAATCTGGGCATGGATGTTGAACGCCATGGTCCCGGGCTACTAGCTATAAGCAGCCTCCTCTTTGAAAAAAAACGAGCCAAAACTATCAGAAAACTATAGAAAACTACAGTCAGTCATCCAAAGTTTCTCAAACATGTGGCTCGTAATCCCAGTATGTTTCTTCTGAGGATTCTAGTGAAGCTTTCTGATTGGGGTGACACGAAGTAGCGAGGTGAAAAACAAGTAATGGCAAAACCTGGCGTTGGACTAGCAGTGACTAGCAAGTCAGAACCTATTTCTGATTCCACTCGTCGTTTTCATGATGATGTTGTTTCAAAAAAGAGAGGTACCCCCCAAAGCTATCAAAGCATTCTGTTTTTTCATCCTCCTGCAAACTTGTCCCCATGTAAAATCTAAGCATAATTTGGAGGAAATCCTAGCCAGGCTTGTAATCTAAGCTAAACGGACATATCATTCATGGAAGGTGAGCTTTGCTCATTGACCTTCTCTGCCCGAAACTCTTTCAGCAGCAGATCTAAGTCTTGCAGCAAGTACTTCATCAGGCGAAGTTGGGCACAGATGTAGGACGCTGAGGTCAAAATCTCGGCCAGCAAACCATCCAAGTTCTTGATTGATTTCTCGACCACGTGTTGGTAATGGTCCAACTGGGGCAAAAATTTGTTTCGGGCTTCAATCTCAAAGTCAATTTGGGGATCCACAGGAGTGTAGATGTGCCTTGGCACAATGTCCTCCACTTCAACCCAAGTGTGTAGCTCGTCAGTATCTCCATTCATGGAAGCTGTGAAAGTAAGACAACTCAGCACGGTGAGGAACTGAATGACTTCAAGTATGGCCTCAATCTTTGTACCATCCCCACGGTAAATGGGAAGAACTTGCATGAGGGTCTCCCGAATCAACTCATATTCAAAGGAATGGCGGTGCCCCAATCCACCTAGCCCATGTTGAACTTCCAAACCATCCCATACCGACTTTACCATCGCGAACTGCAAGACCATTGCCACGGGAAAACGCAGATGGCCGGCAAATTCCATTTCTGAACCTCAAACTTTTCAAAGATGACAAGCGGTAATACCAGAAACCTGTTGCAATTGAACACTTGACGTGAATGAAGCTTATAGTATATAACTTGTTGTCATCTAGGCACGAAGTCTGTGTATGATAGCCAGCAACATGTTTTCAAGTTCGAGAACCCCAAACTCAACAGGGAATTGATGCTGGAGAAGATTAGGATGATGAACTAACCACATTTTCTTTCTGATTCATGATGCTGTCAACTTGCAATTTATCGATTGGTGCTTGTGAAACAGAAAGGTTGAAATGACAGTCTCAGTACATTTGTTTCTTTCAATCCACTGTCTTTTGATCTCATATCTAAGCAGGACGCCTAGGCTGTTGCCGACGACTCTCACACCCCACTTCTCAGCGTAAATGAGACCCGGATTGATGAAGCATTGGAAAATCAAAAGGAAACACGATCAGACTGAGATCATAAATAATGTGGCTTGTTCTCACATGGCCATAGTAAAAAAAAACAAACACGCTGAAACTGTGAGAGCTTTATGTGGCAAAGCTGCGCCCACTGCGAGAAATCCGGTGAGATTGGAGGATCAAAAACTTGGGGTCACTGCAGGCTGCACGGAATGAGATGAACAAAAACAGAAACTATGTCAGATATAGTTGTCAGACAAAATGATGGTAAGGCCACAATTGGCATCATGATGGAATTCAATTTAACAGTGGCAGTTGGGACCAATGACATAATGAGGAATGTCGCATATGCAGCCTGCAGCCCCCAAGAGCTTTGGCACCACCCGCGTAGTTCACCCTTCGGATCACGACAAAACATAGCTTGAGAATGTTTCAGAATATGTAACTGTGTTCAATTCAATTGTCTTTTTTTGGGGGAACCATGGATCTCCGGTTGGTATGGATAGATGAAGGTTATGTAGTAATAAGTTCAAGAACCATTGGGTGAACAGTAGGGCCATCAAAAGCTATCCCGAAGAACTACCAGACACTTTGAGTGGGCAATCCTTCTTGAGGGTAATGCCCCGCTTGGTAACCACGTACGGCCTTTGGATTTTGAAATTTTGGCCAATCTTCTCATACCTGTACCGAAACAAATGCATGATGTGTTGGCTTCCATGAGTGGACCCCAAAGCCTTTGCAAAGATATTCTTCATCGAAATCTTTTCCTGGCTACTATCAGTAGCTCTTGGGTTTCGCATGCATTTGAATTTCTGCGGCAATTTCACTTTCACATCAAATCCGTCTTGGCCGGCCTCGATGGCACCATCCACTTTGCGCTCAATGGAGAGGAAGGAGACTCTGTGCTGAGTCAAGCCTTTCTCCCGTTCAGCACGGACAAGCATTTTGAAGAGAGACATGGTAGAAACACCTTGGGCTTCAGGGTTGAAACTCACCTCATCGAGTTGGATTGTTGTTTTGTCACCTTCGGGGATGCTGAACGGCACGCCAGGCGAATCATCGCTGTCAGGGACCCACTGTCCCGTGCCATACCCTCCTAAGATGGTATGTTTGGCAAGAGTTTTGTCCTGACTGGACAGCAACCACACCGATGAATCCTTGCAACGTAGGATCTCAACATTGTTCACTTCACTCGTTGTTTTCTGTTCCACCCCATGTTTCTCTTCTAACTTGGCAAGACTCTCCATGGTGACATCCCCTGACTCATCCTCCACATTGGTTTCGACTGGCGGGGCAGTAGATGGGTCCTCAGGTCCTGCAATCGAATTTTGCTGCCCAATGAGTTCCAGGTGCTTTGCACGCAACTGGTTGTAGGTCTCAGAAATCTCGCCCCCCTGAGAATTCCAATACTTGTGCTCGTCAGCCTTGATGCTAAGCTTGTCACCCGTAGTGCGTTCCAGGATCTCAAACTTGATTTGATCAAGCTGCCCCAAAGAAGCCTTTCCACCTGGAACTGCTTCGATCTCTTGATTTGAGAGTTCAGGAGCATCTGATGTAAACTCTTGCCCAGCATGCTTGAACTTTTTCTGGCACCACGCATCCGTGACTTCACGGCAAAGGCGAGCAGCACCGAACTGATCCTTCTGAAGCCAGGATACCGACAGGTAGTAGAGGTTCTTCGTGTTGAATCCCCCTTTGAACTCCCTCTCTTGGAGCCGCATGGAGAAAGCCTTAGGTTGGAACTGTGCTTGGCAGGAAATGTGAGTGGCAGGTGCAGTGACAGCACATAGAATAAAACGTGGCATCCATTGCTCAATGATGAGTTGTTTTCTTTTCCTCCCCAAGGGATTAATGGATGGTGATTGCCGGACTCTTAGCCCGTAAGGTAATGTTTCTTTTTAGAATACCACCCCCCCTAAGCATAAAGGGAACATTCTGCTCAATTCGCATGGAAATTGAGTCAACTTCCAGCACACTAATTTCAGCAACCAATGCGTTTCATTTGTGACGCATTAGCTGCAACAACATAAACAAAGTAGGG
>Ga0126342_10014186_pt1:0-2500 | contig 14085 bp, 14 predicted proteins | sample Cyp1metagenome_FD_92528 | JGI IMG/M metagenome (GOLD analysis project Ga0126342, IMG submission 92528) | Coral microbial communities from Lord Howe Island, Old Settlement Bay, Australia - Cyphastrea 1 metagenome | ecosystem: Host-associated > Invertebrates > Cnidaria > Coral ...
ATGGGTCTCGGTGGCATTTGTGTGGCACATCAACACAATGTGTCACTCAAAAAGTGCATGCTAAATCAGGACACTGTGCCTGGGGTGTGGTAAATCTCACTTCTCTCTCCTCCTGATACACTGCAAACAGCTGGTACCATACCAGCATATTGTACCCTGGATAAGCCAACATGGGTTTTGCATTTCTTTGGCATCCATTTGCACGAACATGTTTTGAAGATTTTGAAACATATCATAGCATCTCATAGCATGTTATGGCTTCGGCTCCTCTTCCTCCTCATCATCATCAGGCAAGTCTGAGGGGTGTAGGAAACCTGTTCCTTTTCTGACCTGGAGCGTTGATGAGCATAACAGAAAATCACAAACTACACTGGGCTGCCACTGGGGACTGCATGAGAATCACTAAGAAAGGGGCTGATTTTCTGGTTTCGCCGCTATTTTGCTGGGCCTGACAGAGCACAGGACAATGATCACTGAACTTTGATACCTTTGATTTCTTAGGCATGCGACATTTGGTACGATTTGTCCTCAGCCAGCAGTGCCCCTTGAGTGACAACCCCCCTCGCCATGCGATCAGGCTCCCCCATGGACAGCCTGACCGACCTCAAATGTCACTCCTCTTTCCTCCTGCAGCGTCAGCATCAAAGTGGGCTGAAAAAGCACAACCTCTTGATATACATTTTAAACACGTTAAACCAATATATATATATATATTACCACATCATCCAAATACATGTTTGATATGTTTACATTTACCAGGTTTATCCCGAAACACATCCGAATGTAACTACATGTTTGTAGAGCGCAGTCTTGGACGTAATTCCTCATGGAAGAAGAAGTACCTACATTACATGCATCCTATGGGATACACGTGGTATGTATACTTGCATGTTTCATTGACAATTAATCATGTTCAAATGAAATACAAAACACGGACACACACATAGACATATATATATATGTATATATGAATATATTTGTATAAACATCGCATGGTTGGTGTAATGACCAGATTCGGACTCAGAATATTGCTGGATTGTATCCATTCACAGGAGGAATCTCCTCATCATCTGGCAGCTCTGACAGACTGACGTAACCAGTGCCTTTCCGGACCTGTTGCTGCAGCTGGGGACCTGGTCTTTGGTCACCTGGCGACACCTGGAGATATAACTCTAGTACTCAAAATTTTCAAGGAATCCACAGATTCAAACATCGAAAATAGCTGGACTTCAAGCTAAAACTTGAAGTGGTCTTAAGAGTCTTAACACTTCCCCGCGAAAACTGTGAACGTCACCTTGGATCATCATTAAGAAGTTTTTGGCCATGCTAATGCTAGTGGGTAACATGATGATATGCCATGAGATGCGTTTTTTGGTTCCAACAGTTGAGGCAAACCCAATTGTTATCTTCTCGGTTATGTATGTATATATATATAGAAATAACTATGTATATATATAGACATAATTATGTGTATATATATATATATTATCACTATTATTATCATCATTATTATGATTATTTTTATTATATCTCTATCTGTTGTATATATTCCTTGGTTAATTGAAGTAAATCCCATCTTGTAGCTTATATATATATCCGCATTTCTGGGTTAAATCCCTGATTTCTTGGTTGTGGATCGTGATCATGATCTTCACATGATCTTCTTTAATTATTGTTGGTTAAATCATATATATACACATAAGTTGGTTTATAAACCCCATTAACTATAGATACATCTACCATAAACCATACTTATTGAAGTTATAAACCAACTTGGCTAACTATAGGGCACCACATTATATATACATATATGTATATATATATATATGTATATGTATATATCCCATGAATTCACCGTGTTTCTGGGTGAAATCCCCTTGACGAATTCCCGGGTCGCTCACATCACCCGGTGCCATCCCGACCTTTTCCTTCGACTCATGGGATGACCTGTCGGCTTCCTGGGCGAATGGAAAGTCATAAAATTCCATGGTTCCAAAGCACAAAGCAAAACATATATATCTAATATGATACTGATACATGTAATATACTTATATTATATATATATTATATATCATATGTATATATATAATATAAATAAACCTAGACCCTCCATTTGTACCCGTCAAACATGGTGTTTTACCCCATCATTTTAGGCCTCCGCGGTAAATGCCACGTGCGCCTGGGGCTTCGTTTGGGAGATCGCTTGGGGACAGCGCCAACTTCAATGGTGATAGAGTGGACATGGTTTGGAATGTCTTGGAGTTCATAAGTTATTCATAAGTAATTAGATTCTGAATTGATTCATTGCTTGAGATTTCATGTGTGAGAACCAACCTTCAATAATCATGAGTGCCACGATGAACATGATACTGGACTTGACTCCCCAGCGTGTTACGAAGGAGCATTGTACACACTGTACATCTGTGTTCGATCAATCCAAGAACACTTGCACACTACACATCTTAGCATTACCAAATGCTTCACATCCATATTAGATATT
>Ga0126342_10014186_pt1:7500-14085 | contig 14085 bp, 14 predicted proteins | sample Cyp1metagenome_FD_92528 | JGI IMG/M metagenome (GOLD analysis project Ga0126342, IMG submission 92528) | Coral microbial communities from Lord Howe Island, Old Settlement Bay, Australia - Cyphastrea 1 metagenome | ecosystem: Host-associated > Invertebrates > Cnidaria > Coral ...
TACGTCCAACACCTAAGACATATATTCCATGGCCTATAGCTTCTCATATCAATGGCCATTCCAGACGCCCTAAATTGAAGCTACGTATACCATCAATTTCAGGCCATTCCATTTCAGGTGATATACCCCTGATTTCTATGATAAATATATATATATATATATATATGTGGTTTTCACTGTACAGAAATGTGCCACAATATATATATATATATATACAGATAATAGTTTCGACAATTTAATTTGTATAGGTATATTAATAATAAATACAGTATATATATAATGTACAGATATTACGGATAAATTTAGGTAGCATATATATAGATAATAGTTTCGATAAATATATTATAATCATCAGCATCAAATTATAAATATCAAACCCATGATCATGGTACCAATTGGTAAAATACCATCAAATCATGGTATATCAAAATACCATTATCATTGGTAAAATACCATTTTTGAGGTACCATTGATTATCAAATCAAATTTTTCATGGTACCTCAATTGGTCGAAAAAAAAAACCGGAGCACCTCGACGAGGCGATCGGACATCCTCGTCAGCATCTTCTCCATGAAGGTCCTCGTCTTTTTGGTGGGACATCCATGGAAAGCATGGGGAAATATCATCTCATATCATCATACCCTCTGGTAAACTAACATAACTATGGAAAATCACCATTTTTAATGGGAAAACTCACTATAAATGGCCATTTTCAATAGCTACGTTAAATTACCAGAGGGTACATCCGGTGGCTGCATACTGAAATAAAGGCATCAATTTTTTTGGAGTTACATGATCAGTCTCATGGAGGAATGGCATGCCAAGTATGTAAACATTAGCCATTGCTCCGCCGAATATACGGAGTGGATACGGGGTGAATATGTCGTACCAAGTGTAGATATGGACAAATAATTGTTATTGAAATATAGGCCATATCTACACGTGGTAGATTTTTTTTTGTGTAGATTTAGAATTGTTATTCAAATTTTCACATTCCAAAAAAAGGCCATTGGTCTTGACCTGTTGATGGATTTTCAACTGCCCTTACCCTAACCTTGTGATGAAAACCCAGCGGCAATAGCGAAAGCATGCGAAAGCCGTGGAAAACCGGAACCCCATCAATGTGAAAATCAGGAAACATCAGGAATACATCAATAATACTTCCTGCTATTATCTGCTATTCATTTTTTTCGAAGTCGTCACATAGTCGTCACCATGCCAGGGCGCCCTCCCACCCCGAAACGCCCCGAAAAGCTCAGGGACGTTCGACTCTCGCAGCCCGGGCTAAGGTTCACTTCCAATAGCCACAACTTCATTGCCTGCCAGGGCTGTCATCTGAGGTACCTGGGAAATATCTTATAGAACTCTACCATCATGGAAAACAAAAAATCTTACACTTGTGTTACAATATATATACATAAATAAATAATCAGGTGGTATAGATAAATGGGTGTCATCCCTTTTTTGTTGAACGGGAAATATGTCATAATCTGTTGCTATGGTCATACTGAGCAAGAAATTCAGGCAGAATCTGATCGGTTTCGGAGCCGACCTCCTTGTTTCTGCCGCTTGTCATCTATCCATGTCTACTTTGATGATTGAAACAACCAAATAGGATATAATAACTACTGACTGAAACTGTGCAGGCATATATATATGTGTATATATATATGCACATACTGCATACTTACAATATACAATGCAATATATGTACACGCATACATGTATATATATATATATATCCAAGATAGATTATGTACCAACATATACTATGTATATATTATATTATATTTAAAAAAAAACAATATATAATATATAGATATATAATATATATATATATATACACAAATAATATTGTATAATCACTAAAAGGTGCATAACATGAAGTTATTGGCGCCTCGTCCACCATGACATCGAAGCCAAAGACTTCAAAGCTCTCGGCGCGCGGGGTCAACAAGTCGCCTGTGGCGCGCATGACCTGCGCCCGGCGTGTCATGGCCGCTGGGAAATCCCAGTAAAGGGAGGAAAACCATGGGAACACCATTTGAAAACTCCCCAACTAAATGGAAATGATTCTGAATGGAGGTTTTGATGGGAAACTCATCTGTAAATTGGGATTTTCCATAGCCATTGTTCGGTTACTGGAGGGTATATGCATGGAATTTTAGCATCAAATTGAGTGGAGTTTCCTGTAGATTTTTGCATCATCCGATTCTGTGATCTTGTGGCTTTGTCATGGTTTGTCTGAAAATGGAATGCCCCCGGCAAAAAGATATGGGTCGATTTCTTTTTAATGGGGGAGTAGAACGGAATATAACCAAGATGATGATAACCACTGGCTGTGAAGATTATGTATGACACCCCAAAAGGTCGTTTGCATCGGGAAAATGATGAACCACACCCAGGTGGGTTCCATATATGGAAGCCACTACTTGGGATGCTCATCCCAGGTACTCCAGACTTTTCAGCTACACTGCTACACGGTGTTCGAATCTGCTCTGCTGGTGGAATCTGCTCCGTCTTGTTGCGAGCAGTTTTTTCCGAGGAGACCCTGCTCCTCGCCAGCACTGTGAAGCAGATCTAGCGCCAACAAGGGCTGGCGCGACGTTAACACGAAGGTTGCATGTCTTCTGAAAGCCAAAGTTTGATGGGCAATTCTGCCGGAGAATCCAACATGTTCATGGTATCTAAACTAAATGACTGATCAGTATATCATAATATATCAATTATTTATTTTAGATATTGTGTCTGCAAGTATTCTATACGCATACATTACCATAATTACATGACGTATTCTGCATATCATGTGTATTGTTGTACATTAGATACCATATTATGAAACGCATAAGCCAAAAACATAACATCAAATGGAACAGTATTAGGAAATTCCGGACACGCCCGTGGCTGGCTAATCTAGCTAACTTGCTGGCAAATGCAACCAAAGGAGACATCTATCGAATATGATAATATGTAGTCATTACATAATGTAATAAACATATAATACATTATAATACATGACAGAGAATGCAAAGACATAGTATGCCGATATGCCGCACAAAATATCACGCAATATAATGAATACAACACCATGAAGTCGCAGGCATCAATTGCTCTCAAGCTTCAGCAAGAAATAAACGAGAAATGCAAACACCGAAAGGAATCAGACCCCTCCAGGATCTTCAGCTTTCGTGCACTAAATTCCTGACACAACGTCCGTCACGCAGACAGGTCTGGTCGTCTGTCAGGGCCGCCAGGAAAGTTGGTGAGATGTACAAGCAGCGGCCGTTGAACGGGCTCAGGGGCCCACAAGATTCGAAAACATCTGGACACTTCGCCCAGCTACACCAAAATGTAAAACATCTCAATGTCTGATCCCTGGACCTCCAATGCATTCTGATCATTCTGGCCCCGAAATCAGGAAAGAACAGCTGTCTAGATTGAAACAGGTTCGAAACCATCATCAATTCATCACCATTATCCAGCAATTCAGGAAAAAAAAACTCCAGCCTGAAACGAAATTGCATTGGACCCTACTAGGAGATTCAGACAACTGAGGTCTGAAATTCACAACTTTTCAACCAGTGTTTTGCATACCCGCTGCAATTCCCTGGATGCTGATGATCATCGCATCTCGCAACTCATTGGGAACTTCTCCCTGGCTATGCCGCAGTCTGCTGAGCACTTCAGCTTGAATGGCCTAGACAGCCCAAAGGAACATCATGGCCGCACCAAAAATAAAAGGAAGGGGGGATACCTCATTTACTTCAAAATGAAAATACTGTTGCAGTACATCCCTGAAAATCAGCGAAAACAACCAATAGGTTTGGGTCTGTATATACATAGCCTTACATTATGTACCCATCTAAACCTCTTCGGATGATTTCGGATGCGTACTAAGGTGAGAACGGTACTGCAAGAAAATCACACTTATGCTGCTAAGCAAACATTGAAGTGGCGTGAGTGGCATCCAAGAAGGGTCGGCGCATATCAATGGCAGTCTTCAAATTCGGCTCGCTAGAAAGAAGCTCACTGCTTCTTTTCCTGAGATTGCTGCATCCAAAATCCCAGTTGCTGGAAAAAATGGAGGAGCCAGCTGGGGCAAAATTTGTGGATGGTATGAAGATTGGAGTTGGTGAGAAGCCCTTTTATAAATCAAATTTAATGGGAGGAGGACATCTATGACTATGACGCTATGGACAGAAAATATCATATTTGGTTTTTCCCCACCTGCCCACCTGCCAGGTGAGGGTCTCTAGATTCTATCAGAGCTGCATCCCGCCTTCCGCCTCTACCTGCACCTCCGCCTCCTCAACCGCGAAGTCCAGTTCTCAGTGGGCACTGCTGGACCTCAGCCGCTCCAGATCTCAGTGGGCACTGCCGGACCTCAGCCAGACGCTAGAATGTCAGAATAGATGCCAAGTGGAATGCCAGAAAGAATGTCAGAGAGAATGTCAGAAAGAATGTGAGAATTTATGCCAGAAAAAAATGTCAGAATAGATGCCAAGTAGAATGCCAAAAAGAATGTCAGAGAGAATGTCAGAAAGAATGTGAGAATTTATGCCAGAAAAAAATGTCAGAATAGATGCCAAGTGGAATGCCAGAAAGAATGTCAGAGAGAATGTCAGAAAGAATATGAGAATTTATGCCAGAAAAAATGTCAGAATAGATGCCAAGTAGAATGCCAGAAAGAATATCAGAGAGAATGTCAGAAAGAATGTGAGAATTTATGCCAGAAAAAATGTCAGAATAGATGCCAGATAGAATGTGAGAATTTATGCCAGAAAGAATGTCAGAATATATGCCAGAACAGATGCAAAATAGAATATCAGATAGAATGTCAAAGTATATGCCAGAAAGAGTGTCAAATAGAATATCACAACAAATATGGGGTGGGGATCACTCGAAGAAAGTAATTCTCAACAGGTGCCATCAAGGTATTTTGGACCAAGAGATCAAGGGAATAGAGGAACAATCTTCACTGCCAGGTGACACCTTCAGAATGTTGGTGATGGTCTGTTGCAGTCCATCCCTCAGAGTAGCTCCCAACTTCTTCAAATCGTCATCGCTCACGGTTTTACTTTCCTGGGGCTGCACGTAGCTGCGCGTATCCAGCAGAAAGCAAACAACATGGATAGTAAGTGGATCAAATCTATCAATCATGCATTCTTAGTAGGATCAAAACACCAGCTACTGATGCTTTCATGGCTGGTCTTCCATCAATTTGGGTCAAACGCCTAGTTGTGTTGGGTGAAATCTCTATCTTTAATGGGTTTAAATCCAAAAAACATAGGATTTTGTCGGTTAAATTTCAGAAAATAAAGATAGCTTTCGTCAAAGTTCATAGTGTTCGGTGATCACCGGGGAAGCTTTGCCCAACTCCACATCGATGAGGTCCAACATGGAGCTAAAAAATGGCCACTCCTGGAGCGCGATGACTTTGGATTATGATGATGATCATTCCCCAAATATAAAGGGTATATAGCATACAATTAATCACACACACATATATATATAGAATAATTATATACATAGATATAATACATAGATAAAGATAGTGTGAATATAAAAACACACACACACATATGTATATATATATATATATAAGATAGTACATTATACACATCTTACATTTATAATTTATACAGTTATAATCCCCCTGGGGTCCCTACTACAAAATCAGGAACTCACCTGCAAAATGCCCAAAATTGATGGTTTTTGGGTTGTTCCAATATTTGCCAACTGATAGATCTTGATTTTGTAGAAAAGTAGGGGTGCAGGCTCGCTCTCCAGAATCGAAAGTTTTGGGGGTCCCAACACCCTGATTCTGGAGAGGAAGCTGCAACCAAGATAAATTATATATATATATAACCATATACAACCCCAAACTGAATCATCAACCAAAAAAGGTGATGGTAGAAACTGGGAAGAGTTCACAACAAGGAAGATTCATAAGCAAACGACGGAGAAGCAGAATGGCAACTAGTCCTCACGTTACCCTTGTCATTGGTTTAGATTAATGGTCCGAATTATGCACTCTTCCTATTTCATCCTATTTCCATTAATGTTGACCTACGATTTATCAAACTACCCTGAATAGTGCTAAATTTTCTCCCAAACTAAATAATAAAACTACCCTGAAAAAAGCTAATTTTTTTTGGCCCTAAACCCAGATTTGCCCAGATCCATGACATGAATACTAAATCAATACTAAATCAATGACATGAATACGAGATCAATACTAAATCCATGACATGAATACGAGATCAATACTAAATCCATGACATGAGTACTAGATCAATAGTAAATCCATGACATGAATACTAAACCAATACTAAATCCATGACATGAATACCAAATCAATACTAAATCCATGACATGAATACTAAATCAATACTAAATCCATGACATGAGTACTAGATCAATACTAAATCCATGACATGAGTACTAGATCATTACTAAAACAATTGTTGGATTCCTTTTTTTTTGAAATTGCATTTTATATATTCGTTTTCAATTGTGGTAATTGAAAACCTTTACATACAAACAAGTTTGATGGTGGCTTTAAGTCTATTTAGGGTCAGAGAG
>Ga0126342_10014187_pt1 | contig 14085 bp, 18 predicted proteins | sample Cyp1metagenome_FD_92528 | JGI IMG/M metagenome (GOLD analysis project Ga0126342, IMG submission 92528) | Coral microbial communities from Lord Howe Island, Old Settlement Bay, Australia - Cyphastrea 1 metagenome | ecosystem: Host-associated > Invertebrates > Cnidaria > Coral ...
GTAGCATCAAGAGCATGTGGCAAGTGACCAGAGACATATTACAGCGTACCCCTTGCCCCCCCCCCGCCCCCGTCCCCCACCCCACCCGGTTCTCCAAGAAAATCACACTATTCTTCGCGCGCAACTTCTAACTGACGTGCACAACTTCTAACTGACGTGCACAACTTCTAACTGACGGGCACAACTTCTAACTGACGTGCACAACTTCTAACTGACGGGCACAACTTCCAAATGACGGGCAATGCGACAGCAAAAAAACAGCAAAATGGCCATCTTGTAGTTGATTTACTCATTAAAAAAATGTGATTTTCCATAGTGTTTCGTATGTTTACCAGAGGGTAGGTCAAGAACCCCCAAATATGTTGATCAAGCATCATATCTCAACTAGCCTCCAGTAATGAAACCTGGTGTGCTAGAAAATCCTCCATTTAGTTCAATGATATTCCCAGCTATAAGATGGCATTTGTTGGAGATTTCCCAGCTTGCCACGTTGTTTACCCGGTGGTAAATCCCATGAAAAATCACCATGAAAAAATCCATGAAATTCCCATGAAAATCCCAAAAAAATCCAATAAACTACTGTGTATATATCCCCAGTGTCATGGTTGTAAGTTATAAGAAATCAACAGTTGAGCACTGCTCACAGTTCTACAAGGTGCGGAGGTTGTCTCCAATTTTTTGAAATCTCAAAATTGTTGATGATCAAGTTACACCGCAAAGGCACGGCTTTTGGGGCTTTTGGCTATTTTGGGGCATCCCCTATTGGAAGAGACAAACTCATGCCTAGCCCAAATGGGTTTGTCGGGTTTGTCTGTTTATGTACAGTATGCAAAATGTGATATTTCTATTGTACGCATCCCACAAGATTTCTCCACATGATATCCCCATCGTTTCCTCACTGTATCCCCATATAAAGTTGGTTATGTCCCCATGTGTCTCATTATACCCGATATAATATATATGTATATACACCGTTAATTCAATCATACATACTCTTGGCCAAGAACTTCCTCAATGGCGAAAAGCTGGCAGCTTGTACAAAGGATGCCCATTGCATTCCGAAGAAGACTTCGGAACTGGAATGATAATGGGATGATGACCCACCTACCCATTGGGTATCATCCCATGGGATACATATGTATATATATATATGTATATCATCATAGGGATGATAATGGGATGATAACACATTGGATATTCAATGGGAATTCTTATACATATTACCCGGCCTGGTAAACTAACGTATATAACTATATGGAAAATCATCATTTTTAATGGGTAAATCCACATAAATCCACTATTTCCATGGCCATTTTCAATAGCTATGTAAACGTTTACCAGAGGGTACATCTGCTATAATCCTTAAACAAAGCTACTACATTCCCTAGCCATTCCCTGATCCAAGGCCTCCGAGCAATGCAACTTTGGCACAGCGTCCGACCTGCATTGTGAGCATGGCGAGAATTTCCCCGTTTTTTTTCAACGATTTAATGACATCAATTTGTCAATCTTAGGTATTTTAGCAGCAAAAGAAGTTATTTAATGAAGATTCAATAATATTTCATTTGATGGAATGGGATGTAGATAGCTAAGTTGGTGAACAAAACTCCAATAACTATGGTTTAAGGTAGATATATTAAACAAGTCAATGGGGGTTCTAAACCAAGTATAGCCAAGTTATAACTAGGGTGCACTACCACCTTGCATACATTATGCTCTAGATTGGATACTATGATATACTATGTATATAGATATAACAAAATATTCAACATGGATGTCCACATGCATATTTTTGTTTGCCTGAAAACGGTGTACCCCAAAATCCACAAAGGTTGATCCCCAATGTTTCCTTCACTCCCCACACTGCAAAACATCTATGGGGTTAGCCGCCCTTGTATACATCGTCACTTTGTTCATTTCGTGCAAATTAGATCAATTTTTACATATATGTACCATAGTCGTACCATAGTCAGACGAGTCGTGATTCGTGGTGAAAAACATAGGTCATCCATCCCATAATGAAACTCCCAACATGACAGCTATGCTTGTGGTGGTTTCACTGTCCCAAAATGCCGGATTTGGTCTCTTCAGGTCACTTCAGGTCATCCATGGGGCTCCCAATTTTCACCTCCATAGTTTCAGCAATCCATAGCTGGTTGGTGGTTTTTCGCCCTATTTTTCTGAAAAATGATGGAGTGAGTGAAAGTCACTTGGGAGGATTTTCAATTCGCAACTATTTCTGGAAAAATCGAAAAAGATCCAAACCACCAATCAGATAGGAATTTCCATGGAATTCATAGGGACCACTGACACCATCCACTGCCAACGCTCCGGCCTAACGTGAAGGCAGTGAGACTTCCAACCACCAAGCCAAGGAAAACCGCCAGCGTGCCTGGCGAAGGTGACTTAACCACACCGACCTATGTGAAGAGGATTGATGACATCTGCTCTTTGTATGTTTCATGGTTCGAGTGATGTTTGAAGTGCATCAACTGATTCTAGAATGATTCGCTTTAATTGAATGAACGGATGTTCCCATTGATGAACTGCTACATTTAACGGACATTCTGAAGTGGGATGAAGATTGAATTGTTGATATTTTAGTGATTTAATGCAAAGCCTCACGTTTGACGGTTGAATCTAAAATGGAACTTCAACCGTCTTTGTTCTGAATAAGATGGAGTATTGAGCGCACCAAAAAATACAAAGTGGATCAAAATGACCATTCTAATTCATTCAGAAACTTCTGATCAACCTAGAGATGCTTTTGGGGTATACATAGCACCCCCAAGAAGACATGAAGTAAATCAGTCTCAAGACTTACCGGCAAAGTCTTGCTTTTCTGAAGCCTTTTGGGGGGTTTACTAGCACTTCTTGGACCATTAGAGTCCATTCATTTGATGTTACTACACCCGGTTGGAAGGCCACGGCTTGGAAGGAAACCCTGCATTGGCTCCACACCTGCAAGGGCACCCTCCAGCACGTTGGGGTGATAGATATGTGCAAAGACCACCTGAGAGCGTCACATGTTCATATTTTTTCGTTGGTCACCACCCTTTCGTTACTTTTTTTGGTGGCTAAAATGGGCGATCCCCAAGTCACCATGGGGTTCAATACTAAGTCATGGTCGAATTTAGATGATTTGGGAGGTACCCCCATTTTAGGCAACCTCCATATTCTGTAATGTTTGGTAGTACGATCTTCATTCGTGTTGATTGCATGAAATATGTTTGCAATTGTTGTGATCAAATCTTAATGTTAGCTGGTTAAATGTCTATTTTCGCTGGTTAAATCTCTTATTCGGCTGGTGACTTGCCCATCAAATAATTTGGATTGCTTCGGAGTTGCCAAGCTTACAAGACTTGACCGGTTTAATGGCATATGTTGCAGATTAAGAACATGTTTACTGCAACCTTTCTTCTTGGTGGCCGAAATCCGTGTCAAATTCGATATACTGAGATGCTGTCGGTTAGGGACAAGTGAGCCAGGGTCAAGTGGGTGCGGCTCCATTTACTCAACTGTCATTTCCGATGAGAATGTTTATCCGAAAGGGAAACTACCACCTCAGCAAATTATCCAAGATGATACTGCGGGATTGCTCTGCCCAAAGATGTCAAGATCCAGCCCCGAAATCAACTCAACAATTAGTGGCTTCCAGTATTCCCACAGTAGTAATCTTTTTCCAGCATTTTTCGGCGAAAGTATTACGCCAGCCATTTGGGACGCCCCGACGCCGGCTCCCAGCCATAGGCCGATGGAAGGCAGGCAGAAGACATTGGCCTGTCGACTTCCGGCGGTGAGCTAAATCGCTCATGTTTATAAACACTTCACGACCCTCTGGTAGACGTTTACATAACTATGGAAAATCACCACTTTTAATGGGTAAATCAACTATTTCCATGGCCATTTTCACTAGCTATATGTAAACGTTTACCAGATGGTAGGTGAACTGTCAGATTTTTGGGGATTCAACATGATCAAACTCCTGAAACAGAAAAAATTAGATGGGAACGTAAACTGACCAACTGATGGAGCACGTATAGCAAGGTATGATGGTTACAGGCTACTTACCCCCATTGGGTACTGCGACTGTTGTTGTTTTTATGGTTGGTGGTGCAATAACCATCTTGAAAAATATGAGTTCGTCAATGGGAAGGATTATCTCACATATTATGGAAAATAAAGCATGTTTGAAACCACCAATCACCAACCATTTTTTTGTTGTTGTTGCTGCTGCCGCTGACTTCTACACCTGGATCAGGCAACAACTCTGCTGCTAGGTTGATCAATTATTCAATACACTCATTGTACACATATGAACAAAGTTGTGATATAGTTTATGGGTTCAAACATTCAGCTATACAACTTAAGGATCCTTGAAGCATGCAATTTGGGTACCTCGGTACTCAGCCATGCTTCATATATCCATGTTCCAAGTTTGTTTCACCAATTCGCGACAAAGCCACTGCAGCCGTTGCAGCAAAGATGAGAAAACCAGCTTCAGCCTGAGGTCAAAACATCATTTTGCCGGGATGATCTTGGTATCAATGGTTGCTATGATCGGCTTGGATATGCATGTTTTTTCACATCAAGAATGGTTGAGCCCTTTGGAAAAGACGTGACCCTATGTTTGGGAGCCCTCTTCATGAATAGATCCCATCCAACATTTCTGGGTTGGAATATGGCACATTATATAGGGAGAAGGGATGAATTGGCCAGGAAACCATGAAACAACCGGAAGTTGGGAGTGGTACTGTGCAACTGGCTGGAATAAACTACCTATTTTCGAGCTGCAAGAGGCAACTGACTCCCACGTTGCAAGGTAGTGCCCCATTTCGGAAGCGCGAAATTGGTTTTAATTCAGTATGGATTAGCTATGGACTTCATGGTGATCATAACTGAATCATAACTGTAGTTCGATGGGGAGATAAACTAACTTACCCTCCGGTAGTCAACCATGACACCGGAAAGTACCTCATTTAGTTTGATGAGCTTCCTATGAGAAACTCCACGGCTAGTTCGGGGATTTCCCAGTGGCACGCCATGTTTTACGAGACCAGAGGGTATAACTTCGGGCACCTTCACCAACATCCCAATCTGGCGAATTCTATGGAGGTTGAAGGGGATGCACCGGGGATGTGACCTATGAAGAAATGAATGACAAGATTGACAAGATGAACCAGTTGTAGAAACCGCAATGATTGCACTACATTTGGCATTGTTTCCTGTTTTGGAAACTCATTGGTCCATTCTAGGAGTGCGATTCGCAGTGAAACCACCTGGATGCTGTTTGACTTGATCCAGCCAAATGGATGCGGTTTGGCAAAGACAAACATCTCAAACATAAAAAACAATTCAATACTGCAGATTTCTACGGTAGAAAAAGAAAAAAACATACCTCCAAAACATAGTCACCTCACCCCATGTTCCCCAAAATGACTATTGTTTAAAAATTGTCATGTTCTCGTTGGTGGTTTTAACCATCTTGAAGAATATTAGTCAATGGGAAGGATTATACCATATATCATGGAAAACAACAAATGTTCCAAACCACCAACCAGTGTTTCTTATTCAAATTGCACAGTCAGGGCAACTATCATCTGCCACTTTTGGTCACACATACAGTACTGTGGATGGTTGCGAAATCCTCCACCAATTGGTAGGTTTATCCCGTTATAACCCCACCACTGACAGAGTTTCATAGTTACCAATAGTTACCAATAGTTACCAATAGCTACCAATAGCTACCAATAGTTACCAGCTGGTGCAGGATTTCTTCCATCCACAGTATCTTGGATAACTGTTGTCCACATCCCTTCACTGGAAATGGTCTGTCACCATCAAACCCTAACCTTTCAGATTTTTTTCGACTTGGGTGTCTTTTTAAGCCATGATGGCCATGATGGGGATAAGTCCAGATTCCGTTAGCTTAAGTTCCATTCAAACTCACGGATCCTGAGCGCCGTTTTCTCCCAGGAGCTGGTGCTAGGTCAATCATCTTGTGAAGAATGTCTTCCGTGACGTGGTGCACCGACTGCCTATGACCAACGTATACCGGACATTTCTATACATGTCTCCCACGTATCGGAAGACCATGGAAATAACCCGCAATGACGAAAAAGAAAACATGGAAAAGGACTAAAGGACAACAAAACAGTAGCAGTACCAACTTGGATTTCTGAAAATCATGAGGAAAACACTGCCAATGACTGGGGATACACTATGAACTCAAGGTTCAACCAGCGAAGTGACTAACTATGTGACAAGCCTATGTGACTTGACCCAGTCATCCCCACGGATCAATGAGCATTGAGCCGCCAACTTTGGCCCCGTAAAGAATCAACAAGACCGGAAACCTCACGAGACTAAGGTCAAACCAGAATAAAACTCAAGGTTATTTTGGAGTCCTCAAAATAGTGAGTTCCATAAATGCTACCCCTTTAATAGTAAACTATAGTCTATAGTAAACTATTTATGTTTTTTAATCCTGCAATGGGATAACTTATGGGAAAATGATGGATATATACTTTTGGAATAATATATGTTTCTTAATCCCATGGATATATATATATATATATAAATATATATACACACATAATTATATGTATATATATATATAATTTCCTTAATCCATTAAAAAAAGGAAACCAGGTTCCTCTCCAGTACTCCCCCATAAGGGAAACCTAGGGGTCGTCGGCCTGTGCGTCCAGGCGGCGACCATGAATCCCAGCAGGAGCCTCGCTGAGGATCTGTGGGAATAAGATGAGAATCATATGGGAATAATATGGGACGAATATGGGAATACTATCGGAAGAATATGGAAGAATATGAGAATCATATGGGAATAACATGGGAATAATATGGGAATACTATGGGAAGAATATGAGAATCACATGGGAATAACATGGGAAGAATATGGGAACAATATGGGAATCATATGGGAATACTATGGGAAGAATATGAGAATCATATGGGAATAACATGGGAAGAATATGGGAACAATATGAGAATCATATGGGAATACTATGGGAAGGAGATGAGAATCATATGGGAATAAAAAGGGAAATCTGAAAAGAATATGAGAATCATATGGGAATAACATGGGAAGAAAATGGGAAGAATATGACAATCATATGGAAAGAAAATGAGAATCATATGGGTATAACATGGGAAGAATATAAGAATCATATGGGAATAATATGGGAATAAATGGGAATAATATGGGAATAATATGGGAAAATATAAGAATCATCTGGTAATAACATGGGAATCATATGGGAATAGCATGGGAAGAATATGGGAACAATATGGGAATCATATGGGAATACTATGGGAGGAATATGAGAATCATATGGGAATAACATGGGAATAACATGGGAATAATATGGGAATACTATGGGAAGAATATGAGAATCATATGGGAATAACATGGGAAGAATATGGGAACAATATGGGAACAATATGGGAATCATATGGGAATACTTTGGGAGGAATATGCGAATCATATGGGAATAACATAGGAAGAATATGGGAAGGATATGGGAATCATATGGGAATAAAATGGGAATAATATAGGAAAAATATAAGAATCATCTGGTAATAACATGGGAATCATATGGGAATACTATGGGAAGAATATGAGAATCATATGGGAATAACATGGGAAGAATATGGGAACAATATGGGAATCATATGGGAATACTATGGGAAGAATATGAGAATCATATGGGAATAACATGGGAAGAATATGGGAACAATATGGGAATCATATGGGAATACTATGGGAGGAATATGAGAATCATATGGGAATAACATGGGAAGAAAATGGGAAGAATATGACAATCATATGGGAATACTATGGGAAGGAGATGAGAATCATATGGGAATAAAAAGGGAAATCTGAAAAGAATATGAGAATCATATGGGTATAACATGGGTAGAATATAAGAATATATGGGAATAATATAGGAATAATATGGGAATAAATGGGAATAATATGGGAATAATATGGGAATAATATGGGAATAATATGGGAACATATAAGAATCATCTGGTAATAACATGGGAATCATATGGGAATAACATGGGAAGAATATGGGAACAATATGGGAATCATATGGGAATACTATGGGAGAATATGAGAATCATATGGGAATAACATGGGAAGAAAATGGGAATAATATGGGAATAATATGGGAAGAATCTGAGAATCATATGCGAATAACATGGGAAGAATATGGGAACAATATGGGAATCATATGGGAATACTATGGGAGGAATATGCGAATCATATGGGAATAACATGGGAAGAATATGGGAAGAATATGACAATCATATGGGAATAATGCGGGAATAAGATGAGAATCATATGGGAATAATATGGGAATAATATGGGACGAATATGGGAATACTATCGGAAGAATATGAGAATCATATGGGAATAATATGGGAATAATATGGTAATAACATGGGAATAGCATGGGAATCAAATGGGAATAACATGGGAAGAATATGGGAACAATATGGGAATCATATGGTAATAAAAAGAGAATCAAATGGGAATCATTTGGGAAAACTGATCCATAGTAGCTGGGGATCGCTATGGGAATCTATGGGAACGTCCCAGTTGATGGAGGATAATGAACTCCAATTGGATACAATGTGCGAAGCCAGATCAACAATCAACAGGGTCGTTCCACGAATACGCTACAGTTCTGGCCCTTGACTTTTGTAATTAGATGGAATAAAATAACTCCTGCAACTAAGCCGCAAAATATAACTTGAGGTTTTCTAAGCCAGTTATACTGTATATTAAACCACTCTTAGTATCTCTCAGTTATAGTGACAGCATTATTTACATGTATTTACACAGGATGGCCCCCCCCCAGTTATAAGTTGGTTTATAACCCCATCTAAATATAGCTTTAAACATCATACACCAACTTGTTATTGTAGTTATTTGCACCAACTTAGCTAACAAACTGCGGCCCCATCCTGCATGATAATCCCCTATTCCAATGTTTACCTCCTAAGCGCGGCGCCCTGGGCCCCTGGGCGCCGGGCAATGCCACGAAGGCCGCCATGATGCTCTGCGCCAGCTCCATGCCATCGTTCAGGGTATCGCCCTGCGGCCGTATCCCACCAAAATGCTGGATTTTTAGTGGCCAAAAATAAGGGAAGACACCAAAATGCTGGATCACTGGCCATTTTTTTTTGGGCTCAAGATGACTCAAGCAGCAAAATTTTGGAAAATTGTGGATTGAACCAGCCAAAAAAACTGGCCGGATGCCCATAAAATTGCCATTTTCATTGGGGAAACTGATGCTCAACCATGACAATGGGGGCACCCTACTTTCAGATAAACTATGACAAACCTATATCATATCCCAAAACGAAGCTTCCGGCACCCATCATGGTTGCAGCATCTGGAACCAGAAGGATCTGGTCAGTGCCAACACCGTGGTGCCAGGTGCGCCACTAGCAATTGCTCGGCGATCGGCTTCTCAAAGTCCTGCGGTGCCAAACGCCGCATCTTCCGTTTGTGCCCTGCATTTGCGGATGGTGTACCAACGGTGATGCGTGCCATTCCGTGGATGAGTTGATCCACCACTGGATACTTCCCAGGGGTCAACACATTGTCCACTGCTGCTCCTGCCCCCATTCGGGGTCGCATTGTGACCCGCCGGAGCTCAGGAGGAAGTCCGATGTCGCCATCGGACTAAATCGTTGCAAATCACCCCCCTGATTTCCGTTTCCACACAGCTACGAAACTATATACTTTCCAATTTTACCTATATACAAGTAATACAACCGCAAAAACAATATATCCATGGCACATTGAATTCGTTTATAACCACATCATGCAAAATATTCAAGATTATCCTAGGTATAGATTAAATGTCAAATGCACATCCAAGGTTGACCCAAATGGATGGGCCCATATCATCTTATATCCACATAAATTAAATATCCATGGGAATAAAAACATGGAGGTTTCCTGAGTCATGGGGGCCTATTTCATCCATTTATAGATGGTGTTCATGGTTTTCTCCATTTGTAGATGGGTTTTCATGGTTTTCCAGCAAATAAACCAACCATTTTGAGGATCCCACTTGGCTATGGAAAGCCCCACATGACTTCTGACTGAGGACTAACGGCGCCTGCGTGCCCAAGTCCGCCGGCGCCGTGCGGCTGCGCAGCGGCAACAGGGGCCGCGCGCCTGGGTTTTTCTGGGGCCATTGATGGCTTAGTGACTTATGTGGGTTAGAGTGATTCCGTAACTGCTTAGGATGTGGATATTATGGATTATTGTTGATTATTATGGATTATTATGGATTATTATGGATTATTATGGATTATTATGGATCATTATGGATCATCATCTCTCTGGTTCAATTCCATCATGGATTATCCCATAGATTGATGAATTATAACTTGCGAACTATATACTAAGATGTTAGCAAATCTCAGTTTTGTATAGTGTTGTGGCGTGACCCATGGTTATCCCAATTAATGGATGAACTAACTATGGTTATGAAACAGCTACAAGCTCCAAGTAAGGTTTTTTGTGAAAGAGCTGCGGATTTGATCAACCAATAACTGATTGTTGGTGATAATGCAATCAGGTGACCCCAACAATAGAGGCTTTCTTAAGAGCTTATAAACCACCAACAACCACCAATAAGAGCGAATCTTAACCGTCTATGCTTGGGTTGGTTGAGACATGTTGAGACATTCTGGGCCTTGGTTAGATTTGATACCCGCGGAACCGCTGAACCGCAGATCTCTGTGATGCCTCGCTAGTCTTTTCATGGTCTGAGCGGTCTGAGTGTCAAACTCGGCATGGCAAAGTAGTCACATTCCGCAAGAAGCTGCTGCTGGTTCCGAGTTTTGGGACTGGGACTGGTTGGTGGTGCATGAACATTCTGCATTTCGGATCCAGGCATGGGGGATAGATCGGATAGACCCATCACGTTTTTGGACAAACCATGGCAAAGCCATTTTCAAGAGAATCGCAGCGATTGAAGCCCTGTCCAACTTGGACATCCAGCAACAGAAACGTGAAACACCTGTTAATTATCAGGAAAACATATCATCCAGGACATCTCAAACCTAGAACAACAAATTAGAAAATATAGTTGTCTATTTGGGGATTCCTGTATATATTCTTATTCAAAGCAGCACATTTTATACTAGTAGCTTGATAAAGCAATGTGAGCTTTACAGCGCATACAAATTGCAATCTGCCGAGCTTGGAATTGGGCCACAGCGGTGAATCTGCAGGTTTGGATCTCAACAACTGGTATTGAGTTCTAAATCATCCTGGAGTAGATAGAGTATGGAAAAATCAAAATTGCTCATTAATTTAAAATACGAATAATGTCAATATCTTATATAATTCTAAGCGTGAGATGTGAAGTATTCCTCCATCTAAAAAAGTCGACCTTTGAGTTACATCCATCTAAATAATTTGTCCAAATTTGAATCGCCAAAGACTCATCCGTTCACCAACTGAACACTCTTCGCTCCAGCCGATTCATATTCAGGACTTCAACAAAGACCATGAACACCAGGACATCCGATGGTACGACATTCTCCCAAAGAGTTGTTCCAAGGAGTTGTTCCAAAGAGTGCAACTGGGGTTTTGCCATCTGATTTATGGAAGTGTGTGCTTGTTCCAAAAATAACAATATCAGCATATCATGATGTTTTGCGCAAGGTAAAGGATGCGGTAGGGATTGCATTGAAAATTGGGTCATATTGGTATGTGGAAGAGTCATCACCGTATCATTCCAATGCACCAAACAAGGGGCGCCATGATTGAGCTTGTGCTTGCCCCTCAAGCCAACGTATATATATATACACATGTGTATATATATATTTATACATATATATATATATATATATATCATACATACATGTATATATATATATATATACATATATATTTATACATACATACATTACATACATACATACATACATTACATACATTACATACATTACATACATACATTACATACATACATAACATACATACATACATACATTACATACATACATACATACATACATACATACATGCATACATGCATACATGCATACATGCATACATGCATACATACATACATACATACATACATACATACATACATACATACATACATTACATACATACATACATACATACATTACATACATACATACATTACATACATACATACATACATACATACATACATACATACATTACATACATACATACATTACATACATACATACATACATACATACATACATACATTACATACATACATACATTACATACATACATACATTACATACATACATTAATTACATACATACATTAATTACATACATACATACATTACATACATACATACATTACATACATACATACATTACATACATACATACATACATACATACATACATACATATATACATATATATATACATACATACATACATACACATGTATATATATATATATATATGCATATATACCAACAACATCTCAGATAAATCCCATTTCTCCAGCTCCTGAGGAAACATGACATGTACCTCTTTTCGCACCGGCCAAACAATGCATGAAAACACTCGACTGTACAGGTGCGATGAGCCAGTGCCTTTCACTTGTGAGACTCCTCGTTCATCTACTCGAGCTGTACGTTTGACATTGTTCTGGCAACTTCGCCCTCAGTAGTGTATCGTAGTGTACTCTAATTCTTAAAAATAACACGTGAGCAGTGTTCAAACCATTTCAAACCCCTTTTGTGTCGGTTCAAAAACTGGTTGAGCATGGGATTCTCCGTTCATATGTTCATGGATTCTGGATTCTGGTACAATAAACATATCAGTCAGTATGAATCCCCATGTCATGTTCTAGTAATCCCCAATAAAAATATCAGTCAGTCTGAACCCCCGAACTAAGCATCCCTGGTTTCATGCGCCGCCGGCTTCGCGGCTTCGGTCCGTGACCGCTTCCGTGTCCCGTGTCCGCTTCCTCAGGCCGCTGCCCCTTGGGATCTCTTGGGGGACCCAGGACGTCGACGATTCGCCGGAAAAAAAAAAGGGCAACAATTTATCACACCAACATTGGTTTATCATCACCAAGTTAACTAAGTTAACTAACTATCCAATAACTATCATAAGTTATGCAATAACTAAGTGAACTAATGTAAGTTATTCAATCAGGACTCCAATAACTAATAAGTTATCCAAAAACTATCCAATGGGGGCCAAAAGGACTCCAATCACTATTCATTGGATTGGTTCACAGGACAATTTACAGGAAATCCCCCTTAAACCAATCCAATGACACCAACTGAGAATGTCTAAGTTAATATCCAATTTATCTAATTTAGGGCAACTGAGATGAACTGGCATCACATACTCACTTGGTTGTATCAGTTCATCTTCATTCTCATCTCATAGATTTTTGGAGGTTACATGATGTTAAATATTGTTAAATGCCTCTTTTTTTGGCCGCCACCGTTAAAACCAGAGTGTTCATCCCCCCTTGTTTTGATGGGCAAATCGCATGGTTGCTAGCAACAACCATCCCATCTGCGGCTTGTCGATGGCAAACCCTTCGATCTCCATCAATTAGACAGGAGGAGTCTTGGACATGCGTCACAAAGCGTCATGTGGTGAATGCCGGCATCCAGGATAAGGCGTAGCAGCATAGCATGTTGCGGGATTGGAAGTTCATGGAAGTTCTGTCGTCCTGCTCGACATGCACGAAGTCTCTCGACATGAAAAGCACCCACCAGGCCCTTTTTGATGCTTGAATCCCGATTTGACATCGGGGGTCGTTCTAGGTGTCGGCTGGTGCCTGCCATGCCAATTGGTTCATTAATTCGTTTTTTACCTTGCTGTATTGTTTTTCTCTCCTCTATTCACCTTGCAGAAATAAGTCGAACCTCTCAATGTCTGGAAAAAATATTCACGTCGCTTCGCGACGGCAACCGCCCGCACCGCATCGTTGGGCAGCCGCTCGTAACTGCCAATGATGTCGGCCATTGAGACCAAAAACATCCGAAAGTACTGATTGTCGGAAAA
>Ga0126342_10014188_pt1 | contig 14085 bp, 9 predicted proteins | sample Cyp1metagenome_FD_92528 | JGI IMG/M metagenome (GOLD analysis project Ga0126342, IMG submission 92528) | Coral microbial communities from Lord Howe Island, Old Settlement Bay, Australia - Cyphastrea 1 metagenome | ecosystem: Host-associated > Invertebrates > Cnidaria > Coral ...
GTGTCTTGCAAGTTACAAGAAGGACTTGATAGCGTGTGCCAGGGTACGGTGCAAGAGAAGAGTGGATAGCGTAGCAGCAAGTCCAAGACAATATCTTGTAAGGCGGGCAGCCAAGAACGTTATTAGCCCCCCCAAAACCCCCCAAAACCCACGGCCGTCTATAAGCCGTGGTCCAACTACTGACTACTAACTACTAACTACTAACTACTACTTACTAACTACTACTTACTAACTACTACTTACTAACTACTACTTACTAACTACTACTTACTAACTCCTAACTCCTAACTACTAACTACTACTTACTACTTACTAACTACTAACTACTAACTACTACTTACTACTTACTACTTACTACCTACTACTTACTAACTACTAACTACTAACTACTGACTACTGACTACTGACTACTGACTACTGACTACTGACTACTAACTACTACTACTATTGCTACTGCTGCTTCTTCTTCTTCTACTACTACTACTTCTACTACTTTTACTACTTCTACTACTACTACTACTTCTACTACTACTACTACTACTACTACCAGTACTTGTAAACGTGCAGCAAGAGAACAAAGGAACAAGTACAAGCCATGAACAGAAACAAGTACAAACCAAGAACAGAAACAAGAACTACTATTACTAGTACTGCTGCTATTGCTACTACTATTACTACTACTCTACTACCACCACCACCACCACCACCACTACTACTCCTACTCCTACTTGTACTTGTTCTTGTACTTTCACTTGTAGTACTTGGAGGAAGGGGGGAGGGGAGGGGGGGAGGGGGGTGACCTTGATTCAGACGAAGCAAAAACGCGCAGCAAGAGAACAAAGGGACAAGTACAAGCCAAGAACACAAACAAGTACAAACCAATAACAGAAACAAGAACAACACCTTCCAATCAGACGCGCCGGCAGGCCGGCGGATTACCACTCATATTCGGTTATTTCTCGATCAAACCCAATCAAATACTGATGTTTGTAGGTGAATATACATCGATTTTACTCTTGTTTTACAGATAGCTACTTCAAGATTACTGAGAATTTGGGGGGTGACTATCGAATTGTGAAATAGTTGTTGCTATCCTTTGGTATTTGTCCAACAATTGTTGGTCCACTAGTGCCTAAATGAAGCTCCCCGCGGCGATTCAAACATGTTGGCCCTCTGCACCCCTGAGGCTTTACATACTGAAGCCCACCGGGACCTCTTGGAGTGAGACGACCCAGGAGCGGCTAACAGGGGGCCGCGGAAGGGTTTTGGGCGCCAAGTACAGCAAAGGTCAGAAATTTCGCAATTCTTAGGGGTTGAAGATCACTGTTTGGTGGTTCAATAGTGGTTACCGCAAGTCTCCCAGAAGATGACGTTAACGGAGGGAAATTGAGGAATCTTTTCTTAAACCATTAGTTTGTATGCCCGAAGGTTCGGGGAACTTGAAGAATCGAGACAAAAGGCTCACTTCAGTTTCCGACGGAAACCTATGGCTGGGTATACCTGTTTTTTTTTGACAAAATCACGAAATAAAGGCCATAGACGGCAGGATGAGCCGATGTCAAGTGCACCCAAAGCATGATCGGCCTGAAAGTGGGTGGAAAATGGTCTGCATGCATTCACATGCTGAATCATGCTGTAAATACTGTAACCTTTCGTGTGCATCTAGCATCTAAAGCTCTACACGTACTAAATGGAGATCCTACATAGATCACATTTCCAAAGTCTTGCATCATTTGCATCTATTGTGCATCTCACGTACAGATCGACTTTGCCAGAACGGCACAAGCCAAGGGTATATGTCTCCGCCGTTTTCCATGGTAGTTTCTGAAACATGAAACTTCGATCCCAGTTGCTCAGCCGTTCACTACCTCATATATTGTTCCTCACTCAGAAATATCCCATTATATGCACAAATTAAGTAATAAAAACATACATATGTATATATATATAAATATGTACACACACACACGCACACTTGATCAGAACTGTCGTTTCGAATTTTCCAGTGGAAAGCACCGGACGCGCAAAAAACACCAACACAACAACATAACACGATGAGAGGAGCCTATATATATATGTAAATATAATCACAGTAAAAAAGACGTTGACGGTATAAAACAACAGCAATGAAATATATGCCCCCCCGGCTGCGACTTAGATGCGCCCAGGGGTTATACATACATACATCCATACATCCATACATCCATACATCCATACATCCATACATCCATGCATCCATGCATCCATGCATCCATGCATCCATGCATCCATGCATGCATGCAGCATACATACATACATACATACATGCATCCATGCATCCATGCATCCATGAATCCATGCATGCATACATGCATACATGCATACATGCATACATGCATACATGCATACATACATATTTACATACATACATGCATACATGCATACATGCATACATACATATTTACATACATACATACATGCATACATGCATACATGCATACATGCATAGATGCATACATGCATACATGCATACATGCATACATGCATAGATGCATACATGCATACATGCATACATACATACATACATACATATATATATATATATATATGCAGGTACGTTTTCACAGGAACATTGCAACGTCTTCGTTGGCCGCTGACTGCAATGTTCCCCAGCGGCCCCCTGCAATAATAAGAAGTTTTACATCTATTCAGATGATACACACACACACAGCCTGCGGCAGCAGGGTGGATGAAATGCAAAAGAAAATGAGATGGAAATGACCATGAAATGACAAACTACCTAACCAGAACACAAGACGGGGAACGCAAAAGAGGACGGGAAAGGAAGAACACCAACACCAACACACCTAGCCCAGAACGGGCAAATCCTGAAAGAGCAAGGGGAAAGAAAAAGCGGACGGATGACGGGCCAACCACCGACCAGAGGAGGCGGGGGCGGACGGAAGCGCCTGACGCAACCTACAAGGCGAGAGCCAAACCTACCTCGGCACGGGAAGGACCCAAACCTGACCTAACACGGGAGCACACATGAAATAGGGGACCCATGGGGAACAAGTTAATGAAAAATGATGCGTCCACAAATCTGTGCATGATTCGTGATAAGGCTCAAGGCCCTCGAAGTTCAAGTCACAACCTCTGGACGGCTTAAGTGTTCATCAACCCTTCGAATTGGTGCACAATTGAACACCATGAAGAGAAAAAAAAACCACACCTAAAGTCGTGAACCTGCCTGGAAATTCCTTCATGTTGCACATGCTGGTACAAGCTGATCACTCTCTCGAGCAACGTTGAAAAAAGGAAGTTGTCGCAGCTGACGGCTACAAATGCACAAGGTTCCAGTAAAGAAGCAAAGCCCAACACTGCGGCCAGCTGTTCAACACTCACTCGACCGATAGGTGAAAAGCTGAAAAAGGCCATCTGTTCAACTACCTAAACGAATTACTGGATTAAAAGTGTAAATTCAGAGATCAAGTCGGAGGATCAGACATGCTACTTAGACAGGTATTCCCCGAAGGGCTCATGTCACCTTGACGAACCCGCATGAGTAACACACTTGATCAGAACTGTCGTTTCGAATTTTGCCGTGGAACGCAAACACCAACACAACATAACACGATGAGATGAGCCTAGATATATGTAAATATAATCACAGTAGACGTTGACGGTAAACAAAAACAACGATGAAATATATGTCCCCCCCGGCTGCGACTTAGATGCGCCCAGGGGTTTTACATACATGCATGCATGCATGCATACATACATACATACTTACATACATACATACTTACATACATACATACATACATACATGCATGCATACATACATACATACATACATACATACATACACATATACATATATATATATATATATATTTGCAGGTACGTTTTCACAGGAACATTGCAACGTCTTCGTTGGCCGCTGACTGCAATGTTCCCCAGCGGCCACCTGCAATAATAAGAAATTTTACATCTATCCAGATGGTACACCCACACACACACACACACACACGCACGCATGCACGCAGGCACGCACGCACGCAAGTGGTTCCGAACCACACACACAAGTGGATCCTGCACATCCGAGAAGATACCAGTATTATCCCAGGATTTACGACTTCCGCCCTCGAGCTTCACCGTTTTGGCAGAACCTCATGACAAGGTGCAGAGCTTTTGGATGGGGGTCCGGGTAAACCGTAGCGGCTTCGCTGGCCGACGTTGCTATAAAATATGGTTTGTAAGGGGAATTGTTTCCAATTTCTCCCAAAATGGTTTAATTATTCCAGTTTCCCACCAGCAAAATGAGATGCATATTCTTGCAACACAATGGGTTCTGTACTGAAGTGGTTTCAAACTGTAGTTTGAATTACGTCGTTGATTTTGCTGGGAGGTTTAGGGGTGGGATAGCTGAAAAATATTGAAAAATAACATGTTTGGACCACTCGTTGGTCATCTTCAGAACTGCAGGATGCGTTTTATATCAAATTCAAATTTTGCTAGCTACATCCCTTTTTCTGGTCAATTCCATCTTTTGTGCGATTGCATGTGGGTTCCGTTCCAATTTCTATGGGTAAAACTAAACCACATTTTTTTTAATGGTGACAACTCCCCCTATCAGTATCACTGTATCACTCCCTTCATATGGCCCCCAAATAAAGATTCAAGGCCAACCGAGGGTTTCTTGGAGGGTCTTTGTGTCATGATCTGGGCAAAGGATAAATCCCCACCAGGTTTCATTAGATCAATGGAGACTTTCATTGCAATCCCCACTGTTGCTTCAGATCCTCATGTCTTGTCGGTAAGATCCAATCTTTTGGTTGGTTGAAACCCAAAGGTTGTTGGTGAAATCTCAAATGTTGGCTGAATCATGCTGAATCGTCATCTAATTAGCCCAAACCCAATCTTTTGTTGGTGGAATCCTCCATTGCCCCTGGATTTCCAACGTTGCCGCCGCAGGTCCTGGTGACCTACCAGGTGCGCGTGGAAGTGCCGCCCACCGCTCCAGTGGCAGTGGAACCGGCAGCGCCGGACAAGGCGCCTGCGGGGCGGATATCAATGGTTTGTCTGAAGGGAACATCTATAGGAAAACAGAGGGCTTTCTTGTAGATGTTCCCATCATCCAATTCTCATTCAGTTTAGGGCCTGCTAGGAACCTTCCGCATCATTTCAGGTAGGCTACCTTGAAAAACCTGAGATGAACAGCCTCAACAAACATGGCTGGGTATCTTACCATCAAAAGATAGGAATTGAATCCACAAGACTTTAGCAAAGGGAAGCATCCAAGTCACTCCAGAATGCTGATTTTTGCGATTCATGGCCACCCAAACTTAGAGTGTCCTCCGAAGATTACCATACGCTCTAGTACACATACATATCACACATATATATATATACATATGTAATATCTCTGTGGTTTAGTCCTCTTCACAATAACAACCAGTTTGGTAGTAGAGTTTTGGCGTCCAAGGGCTTGGGAGGTTCCATATATGCATATGCATATGTATATATATATATATATATGGTCCGCTCCAACCCCTCCAAAACCTACCTTTTCCATATTGTTTAGCGTCTTTAGTGGGATCAACTGCCATGTAAATAGTATGTCTATATACATGCAAGTCGTATGTTTGAGATCTGTCATGGAAAGTTGCCTGGTGTACTGTCAGAGTCGACTTAGCATGATGGAGGAATGCCTTCTTTGGGGAAAGAAACATCATGAAACATCCTCCCATGGAACCAAGAACCACGATTACCATCGATTCCCCCAAGACTCTCTGTGCAAAAAAATGGTTCTTGGTTCCTGGTTGCGGAATGCATTCGTTTTTGCATTCTCTGGTGTTCCATCCTGTTGTCCCCGTGTAAGGAACACATTGAGTCACTAAGTATCATGTAAAGATACGGGCAAGTGATGGCAAATGAGTGTATGAGACTGCAGGGTTTTCTTTTCTCAAAAAAGCAAAACAGTGTTTGGAAAGACAGACTGCACTCGTACATTTTCTGAACATTTTGCCTGTCTAGAAGAAGCAGATACAGTATGTTCAAAGAAAGACTCGGCTGGCTTTAAAAATTAAACTTCTTATAAAAATTAGTCTTTTCAAGTTTTAACAGAAGTGCTGGACGCTTTGGATGCAAGACTGCACCGGCTCAAGAGAACAAATAATGTTGCAGAAGGCTGCAATTGGTTCAACAATATTGCGTTTTCAACTGGGGTGCCCGACATTTATATAGAAAGGAAGACAGCACTCATTTCAAAAGACTATATGCCGAATAAAAACCATCGCATATTGTGCATGAATATGTTTTTCTCAAAAGAATTGCCGAACATTTTGAAAGGTAGACTGTTCTGGTTTAGAAGGTTGCACATCGTGCAAGATTGGTTTGTCAAAAGCAGCAGGGAAATGTATGACGTTTCAAAAGAACGACTGGCTTGAAAGGCTGCATTTCTTAGAAAGACTTTTTTCAAGGATTATTCGACACTTGGGAGCACTTATTTAAAACTCTTCGCCTTTTATCAAAACACACTCCATATTTCAAGCACTTATTTTTCAAAGAAATACGAGCTTTTTGCAGGGAAGACCGCACTTTGAAAGAAAATGAACAAGTCCCAAGAAAGAATTCTTGCAACATGTATAGATATGTGTATAGTATTTCCATATATTTCCATGTATTTCCGTGAAGTTTTAGGGGCGTCCCTCATGAAGGCGGTGCGTTGCCTCCGCAGGCTCCGCAGGCACTCAGCTCCGATAGCGTTGTGAAGATCGAGCGCCACAGTGCATTGGGATGGGTGCAGCAGCGGCAGGGCGTTCAGACGCAGGTGGTGCTGCAGGACGACCACGGAGGGCCCGTGACCTGAAGAAAAGGGGGGGTTGAACTTTGGGGAATCCAGAGAAAACCATCGAGAAAACAGGGTGTTAGTGTCAGTCATGAAAAATGCGGATATGACCAACAACAGCGGGGGACATACATATAAGATCGTTTATGAAACAGGATGTGATGGGATATGTATGGAATGATCTAGTTGAATTTGATCACATGAGAGGATGGGGCACATCCCTCGGTCTAAAATGGTGTTGCTTCAGTGTTGTGAAGCACTGAATTATCTGGAGTTACTGTACGAGTAGGTTGATTCAAGAATTGTAGATTCTTCAAACCCAAAACTGACTCAAAACTTTGAAGCATGCGTGTTTTCCAATGCCTTTATCATCCTGTATCCCAGTGCTGCTCAAGACAGAAGAAAGTACCGAGGCTTAGACCGGCCAGCCCACAGTTTTACTGTAGGTGATTTTGCATGATGTAGTCATCCAGTTTTGCTGGTGTGAAATTTCTATTGGTCTTGTTGTGGGACTTCTGCTTGGCATTTACCAACAATGATGATGGTTAAACATGGGTAAAAGGTTTGTAACCCATGTTTGCGGATCATTGTTGTGAACACTAAACCAAGAGTATACCAACAACAACAAAAGGGGGTAAGAACCATATTTAGCACAAATTGAGCTTGTCAACACATTCGTATACAGGTATGAGGATTCTGATCGGGACTATGGCATAGTAGTGAGGATGTCACAGGATTGGTATGTAGCCGTAAGTAATTGGGTATGGATTTTTACAGGAACATAGTATGCCGCAAGCGTATGGGTAGTAAGTAATATGTAGGTTCGCAGGTGGTATTTTGCTAGACTATAGGTAGTATGTAGCAGTAGGTAGTACGTAGGATAGTACCTGATACCTATACAGGATACCTATATCGCAAGTATAACAAGCATGGAAAGACAACCCTAGCTTAGTATTACGGTAAGCCCAATGAACAACCCTCCCATAAATCAACCATTTCGGGGTCATTTTAAATCATCCCAAATAGTATACCCAATAAAAAAATCCTACTGGGGATGGTTGTTTACTGGGTATGCCACATTGCCAGGCATTGTTTGAGATTGTTTCAGAAGCTAGCATAAGCAATAGGTTGGCGGGGCAGAGGCAGAACAGGGGCAGAGCGAGGCCGTAGTGGTATTATTGGGGGGGTGCATGGGGGAGATACCATTGGTGGGGGCTCCCAACTCGGTGCCAGGAGGGTTGGACTGTGTATGTGTATATATACATACACTACACACACAGACTATATAAATATCATTAGAATATATATATATATATATTATAATATACACATATCATTAAATATATATATATATATATATATATATACATACACATTGTACATATGTATGAGAGTGTAGCACAGCTTTGGTCCAACGGGTACATCCGAAAGTTTTTTTGATACACAAATTGGTTCTGAAACAGAAATAGTTGAAATACAGTAGACAAATTTGGTGCTTTGCAGTAGGTATGAGGCTCACAAAAATTGAGAAACCCAACTGGGTATATGGTTTTCAAGCTGGTTGCATCCCAGTAACAAGCAAAATCAAAGTCTCATATTTGATCCCTCCAACATCCTTCAACTGCTATTTTGCTGTTGTGACTGCTTTAAAGGACCCCACTTGAAACCACATAAACCATGCAAAAAGGATACTGATGTGGCATGTCATATGACCAACCGACATGGGAATCTCTTTCCCGCAATGCAGCGGGCAGCTGGACCGATGACCGGGGTCCGATTGGACCTACCGTCCTGTTGTAGCATCGCCAACAAGAATGGACCAAACACATTCATTAGTGGCAACAGAAGAGTGAGACAATTTCGGTACATTTTGTGCTGGGGGATGTTTTTAGCGGAATTAGTGCTTTCCGCCTTCCTTCGGATCTTGAAGGTGTGAAGGTGGTGAACCCTGCATGCCTAACAGCGCAACCATAGCATAGCTGTTGCAGGATGGGCAGATGAAATGGTTTCCAAACGAAGACGTCGCGGCCCCTTGGATTTGCAACCACGACCCTCCCGTAAAATTATGTACTCATATAAATATGGAAAATCCATAGTTTCCCTGAAAAATATCTACAAAATTCTACAAATAGTGGTCTTTCCATATTTTTTTTTTTTTTTTTCGGAGGCTAAGAAAGAGATGTGGCCGAACATCATCACGCGGACTGGTAGCCAGGATATCAACAGTGATTAGATTGTGATAGGCAATGAGAGGTCCAGACTTCCTGGACAATGCTCATATCAATATCGGTTAAACTCTCGGACAAACGGGCATTCATTTTCCAGTCATTGGCTAAGACTGAATGACAGAGTTGGTTTTCTATAGGTTTTCATATTTGCATTTCTTCAATGGGAATTTCAGTACCCTAAAATGGAGGTACTGTACCATATAAGGCCATATTTTGTGGTAGGTACCTCCAATTTAGGTTCCTGAAATGGCCATTGATTTCTTGCTTTGTAAGCAAAGAACACAGTCCAATTTTCTGGGTAAATTCCCACAGACCTGGACCTGTCTACATGATTGATCTTAGAAGTCATAGCCAAATAGATACCCTCTAGTAAACGTTTACATAACTATGGAAAATCACCATTTCAATGGGAAAATCCACTATAAATGGTCATTTTCAATAGCTATGTTTACTGTTTACCAGAGGGTAACTAATTTTCAAAGTTCACAACAGGTATCCATGCATCCATGAAGCTGGGGATCCAACCTTCCACTCATCCACCATTGGATAGCAATTGAGTGGGCAATCTCAACACCCTGTTGCGATGTTCCCGTTTTATTGTCACTCCAACACTTTTTTTGTTTGGCAAGTTAAGATCTATCAATCAACCAAATGGTAAAAATAAGAATACTTGATATTGTATATATATATAATTATATATATAACTATATATATATAATATGTATATATATATGATTAGTGTTTCATTCGCAACCCCAAGTACACCAGTGTTATAACCTGGTTTGTGGCTGTTGGTTTTCCTCCGACGGGGTAATTCAGATCTATGCAAACAATCACAACGTAAACCAAAGGTAATGATTAAATCTGTGCCATAGAATTGAGCCTCCAAGTAGGGTATTTCACGAATGTAGATTCGTCTCCGTGGTCCGTTATCTGCCCATTTTATCGGCAAATTTAAATGGGCAAAAGAGGTTTAAACCATTGATTTTTGAGATACCATCATTTTGAACAAGCGCATACTAAACAACCCCATCAATGACTGGGTAAAATTTGGATAAGTAGTTTATCACTTCAATCTTTTGCCATAAATGGAGATTCAAAAATAGACATAAAGATATCTCCATATACTAGTGAATATGTATATGTATGTATGTATATATGTATATATATATATACATTACGGATACGCAGAACATAGATACATGAATAAGTGTGTATACATGTATATATATATATATAATATGTATATATTTAGAGATATACTTCAGCATGCTAACCGACTTAAATCCTAGTTGTTCGAATGTAAGATTTGGCAATTGTCTGGGGTTCTCTATGGTTATATAGTCAACAAGCCCATGAATGTTGGTTGTATATCTGTATATCATACCGACATGTTTGTCGGGTATACATGTATCCCGTTACATACCATTTTGTTTTATCCAACTATCATGGTTGATTTTATGCACCTCTTTGTTCGTGAAATCCATGTGCATTGCCATTTTTTGTGCCGAAAAAACATGTGGATATTCATTCACAATAGCACAGCAATATTTAGGGATGTACCCTCTGGTAAACGTTTACATAACTATGGAAAATCACCATTTTCAATGGGAAAACTCACTATTTCTATGGCAATTTTCAATAGCTATTTTGACATAACCAGAGGGTATTGTTTTGGTGGATCCCAGAATTGGATGACCGGAGAAGGTGCAGATGCCGACGCATCGCTTCGGGGTGGGTATCAATGTTCGCCATGCGCGCTGGGGCCTAGGACTGAAAACTAGCAGTGTTTGGGTTGGCTGATGGTTGGGATATGTTAAGAAGTCAAAACCCTGACTCAGAGTGATGAGACCCAACCGTTTGGCATTTTTGGTTTCCGTAGCCAAAGACTTCAAAATTCTCGTGAAGAAAAATTGAGATGAATCTCCCCAGTCTCAGTTTTGGAGCACTGCAGCGTCTGCAGCGTCAGAGTGACCCCCCACATGGAATCAGAATTGGCACCTTTTCACATCTCAAAATCCTCAGATTAGGAGGTGCAGCTTGAGTGCAGCTTAGCCAAGAATTTTAAGGGGACATATCGGCAAGAGTGCCTGTAAGACCCAAAAACAGGCTAAGACCAAATTTCAGCGACCTCACGCTTTTGGTTGAAGGAACTTATTTTCTGAGATGATGGTTTCCTTTTGGCAACATTTTCAGGCAGTCAGAAGCTGCAGGGCCAAGACTGAAGCACTGTTGGAAATCGGTGAAAGTCTCGAGGGGGTGGCGACTCCAATAGATGGGTCGAATCTATTCGAATCTATTCAGCCTACAAAAATTGTCCCTGTCTTAGGAAGGCTTTTTTTTTCATTGGGCTTGTCCCTGTCTTAGGCACCTTGAGGTCTGGTCTGTTTGAGATGATCTCTACTAATAAAGGGGGTGGCAACCAGAACCAGAGATAGTAATCTCTCATGGCTCGGCAGGACAGATCAGGTCGGCAATGAGAACGACTGGCGTCGAGATGTATATGGCAACTGGGCGGTTTTTCTTTGCGCGAAAAACCACAGCCCAGTGTCAACTGGGATGAGAAATCCTGAGAAAATGAGGCATTTATGATAATTTATTGGCCTCCATTTGCATCGCGGCACTAGAAAGCGTGAAGGTTCAAGTGAGCAGTTGTTAGTTGACCCATCGATGATTTTCCACATTTTTGGCCAGCAGAACATAGACTATTGACAAATGAGTGAAGCAACACAGATGGGAATTCCACCTCAAGGAATGGGACAATAGCTTAGAAATGGTGCTTATTGATTGGGTTCTACTACTTCTGTAACAGATTCAGCTCCCTCTCGTAGCCATGCACGACACTTTCCAGCCCAGGTGGCCTTTCAAGGTCAAAGTGACGTTCTAAGTGTCGAAGACCGCGAACTCATGAGTGAGAAGGTAGGAATTGGATGGAATTGGGTCATGGCGACCTCGCCAGCCGTCACGATGAATGACAGTTTACTATGGACTACCCACGGAATCATCCCAATTTTTCCTCATTTTGGGCTGCTGAACTACTATGAATTCAGCCAGACTGGTTTGACCAATCTTCGCAAAGAGCTTGTGGAGGGTTGGCGCAGTGGTTTTCGCTTGGTTCGCGGAGTCCAGTACAATGATCATTGGCCACTCTCTACAATGATAATTGGGTTCTTCTGACACTTTTGTGAAAATAAGCCCAAAATCGCTGATCATCAAATTATTACTCAATGTTCCTAGGTTAATTGGCATTCTAAAATCTTCCAATGCCATTTCTTTTGGGTGCCAAAAAAAGCCATGGGCACAGTTTTTGCCTCAGCCATCAGCACCAGGCTTGGTGGTCCCATTGCGAAGAAGAGGCCAAAAGCCGCTTGCTTCACTGCACTTTCCCAAGGGTCGCCGGGTAGCCATTCGAAATAGCCCATTCGTGTTCCGGTTATGGTCAGCTAGCTGGGATTCTGACTGCAGGACTAAGCCATCATTAACTGGACTGATTGGTGGTTTGGAACATTTTTTTTTGTTTTTCCATTTCATAATAAAGGGATGTCATCCAAAACCCATTGACGAGTTTTCCATCATTTTTCAAGATGGGCACATTGCACCACCAACCAGTGGATGTCTATTTACCAAGCGGTATTTGATCTCTATTGTCACTGCCACTTTTCCATACTTTTTCTGGGATCCCACCTCGCCACTGGCGGGGGCATGCCCCAAGCTGTGCTACGGGATTTGAGGTATGGTCATCCAAACATCGTTTAAGGCCCTTCTGATTCGTGGGAAGGTCATTGAGTCGTGCTACAAACAGATTCTGAGGTTCTCTCGAGAAGTTGGAAAAGACACTGCCGGAGGCAGAAGCTGAGGAAGAGAGTGCTACGAAGGTGTACCTTGACAGAAGATCTTCTGAGAATAGCTATGGCTGGTCGTTTTTTTTTCCCCCACTCCATTTTGTAAAGAAATCAATCTGATGAATACATTTTTCAGTTTTTCAGTAGTGTGGCTCAACAACCAGAAATGATTGCTCCGGCAAAGCCATGCCTTGCTGACTGGACATGACCCAATTGGACGCCCAAGTTCGACCAAAATCGCCTCACATCACATGATCAACAGATATCAACAGATATCAACAGAGTTGCCAAAGTCCAGATGCCACATTGAAGAGGTTGTGTCGAGTCGAGCAATGCCCCAAATTTTCCAGTGATGGTTAGCAATGCGCTTGTCCTAACTGAATGGATCGGCGATATCACATTTTTGATCAGGCAATCAATGATCTACCAGATTGATAATGAACGTTTTTTTCAGGGAAACTAATGATAATCTACCTAACAATTATGATCTACCATAAATTAGCAACTATATTATATATATATATCTATATTATAGATATAGTTGCATATCTTTTATAGACAATATTATATAATCTATGATAATCTACCTGAATGAACGTTTCGGAGATCATGATCTACCAGCAGATGAAAAACAGGGTCTTTTGGGACGATCCATATAGTCGAGCCGGGCCGGCTTGGGATTTTTAGCCCCCTGTGGATATGCATAAATCGAGACATATATTTATTTTAAGTATCCTATTGTATTGCATATATATATATATATCTATCTATAATATATATATATATATATACACATCCTTTTTTGCACATGCATATCCATATTGGTATATATTCGTGTATATATACATATATATATATATACACACACACATCCCAGCTGTGAGGGGCTTTACACGCCACTTCCTCGCCATGCATCTTGACCGGCGGCCGAGGGTGTTGGCTCTCCACGCCGCCTTCTTTGACAAGCAAAAGGCCTTTGACGACGCCAACAAGGTGCAGGGGCATGGACGGTTGTGGGATATAGTGGTGACTCATAGTGGGATGCAACTTGACCATATGGTGAATAGTTATAAATAGTTATAAATGGGCTAACGCCCTGGTGCCGCCGACCCCGTTTCAAGGGTGGAGGAAGAAGTGCGCAGACATAGAGCCACTCAAGAAGCCCAGCAAACGGCTAGGCCTA
>Ga0126342_10014189_pt1 | contig 14084 bp, 10 predicted proteins | sample Cyp1metagenome_FD_92528 | JGI IMG/M metagenome (GOLD analysis project Ga0126342, IMG submission 92528) | Coral microbial communities from Lord Howe Island, Old Settlement Bay, Australia - Cyphastrea 1 metagenome | ecosystem: Host-associated > Invertebrates > Cnidaria > Coral ...
ATGTCATGTATGTCATGTATGTCATGTATGTCATGTATGTCATGTATGTCATGTATGTCATGTATGTCATGTATGTCATGTATGTCATGTATGTCATGTATGTCATGTATGTCATGTATGTATTGTATGTATTGTATGTATTGTATGTATTGTATGTATGTATGTATGTATGTATGCATGCATGCATGCATGTATGTATGTATGTATGTATGTATGTAATGTATGTATGTATGTATGTATGGTACGTACGTATGTATGTATGTATGTATGTAATGTATGTATGTAATGTATGCAATGTATGTATGTATGCATGCATGGATGTATGTATGTATGTCTGTATGTATGTATGTATATATGCATGTAAATATATATATATATATATATATTTGTTTATATATATATAACACTGCATTTTTAATTATATATATATATATTTAAATGCACATAATTTACTATTTTTTTACAGTTACACACACAAATATATATATATGTTGCAGGCCTCGTCAGAAGATGCGTCGCATGATGTGTTGCTTCGTCAACCTATTTTTTGTCGTGGTGGGGATCACCCGAAGCAACGTCATTTTTCGTTCTGAAATTGGAGGATGGCCCTGGTCCACCTAGGTGACCCTGGGCGCCCTATATTGAGGGACTTATTCTTAGAACATCATTTTCCAATTTTTTCAACCCCTTACTTAGAACATAAACGGACACTATACTTAGAACATGGGAAAATGTTCTAAGTGCGAACTTGGAACATCCAAAGGGCATATATACTGTATATATATATATCATTATATATATGTACACTTAGAACATTTCAATTGTTTTTGCATACTTTGAAGATAAACAAACCATATACTTAGAACATTTCCATTGACTTTGGTAAATCTGCATGCAAACACGCAAATACCTTTGTGAACACCACACTTAAAACACTTTCTCCCCTCAGTGCTGCTGAAAAAACTGCCTTTTCTTCCGGAACAATATCCCGCACAATCTAGCTGAAATGGGAAAGGTCTCTGAACTTTGGAGGTTTTCTGATGAGGGTAACCCAAAAACATAGGTTTCAATAGTAAAATTGTTTTATTTTGGATGATTTTTGGCACAAAAATGGTCGAGTAGAGTCTGCCAACTACCAGTGAGCATCCTGGAGAATGAGGATATAAACGGTTCTTCAGCCTAATGGGGTCTATGCACAAGACCTGAAGAAATGAAACAGAACTACCCGTCTAGATCTTTAAAACATAATGTAGATTGATTTAGGATGTTCTAAGTGTAGACTCTGCCACCTAATTGTGGGCATCCCGGAAACTGATAATATGAAAGGTTTTTCAGCCTAATGGAGTCTATGCACAAGACCTGAAGAAAAGGAACATAACAACGTGTCTAGAGCTTTTAAAACATAATTTGGGTTCGTTTGGGTTCATTTGGGATGTTCTAAGTGTAGAGTCTGCCAACTACGTGTGAGCATCCTGGAAACTGAGAATACATACGTTTTTCTTGCCACATGGAGTCTATGCACAAGACCTGAAGAAAAGGAACAGAACAACGTGTCTAGATTTTTTAAAACATGATCTTGGATGTTCGAAGTGTAGTCTCTGCCACCTACTTGTGGACATCCTGGAAACCAAGAATACAACTCAGACAAGTGGAGTCTATGCACAAGCCCTCAAAATAAGGTGGATAAGGAATTGGATGGCCAAGAAGAGATTGGATTGAGTTTTGGCTGGAATTGTGTATATATAAATATATGTATACAGAGTCTTCCAAATGCACGTTCATATGTATATATGTATATATGTACATATATATATATATTGCATTTATTTGAAAATAATAAGCTGTATGAACACAGGTCTGATCTTCGCTGGAGATTCTCCCTATCTTAGTTTATAAAAAGTGTATAGTATCTCTGACAAACATTTCGAACATCTATATGGTTCCCATTGGTTCCCCCTGGGATGTTCTTAGTATATACAGTATGTTGGGTATGTTCTAAGATGTTCTAAGTATATCTTTTTTCCTGATGTTCTAAGTGATACTTAGAACATCCCCGCTGTGAAGGCTTGACTTTTTTTCCCCAAATGATGCTCTAACTATTTGTCCGTTACTATAGTATCATCGTGATTCTTAGGCGGCAGTGTGGTAAACCCAATCATCAGCCATCCCATTAACCAATATCTCACCGACGCCATTGAATCTTCCAGGTGGGCCCTTGCCATGGCCAGCAAGACCCAACATGCCGTGAAGGCCAAGGCCCTACAAAGTGGCACCGATGTTTTGACATGATCAAAACCCATCAGTTTCTGACAGATCGAAGAGAAAAATGTCCACCGGGTGTGATTCTGCAAATGTCTGCCGTAATTTGTTTTTCAATATCTTTTCGATGTTTGTTTTGCAAACATGAGTTTCAAGTTTCCTGAGTTTCTTGCCATGTCAATGTTTCAATGCTACCCCCTAAACATGAGCAAACCTGTGAGTTCTTACTCATCGCTTGGAATATCTTCACTTCCTGCATGGTAGGCACCTGGTTCCAGCGGTCGCCGGAAACGACGGACGCCTCAATCACCAGAGGAGCGAAGGATGTGGGCCCTCGGCTGCCTGCCGTGAAGCAGCCCAGGGTTGGATCTACCTCAAGATTGACATGGAACCCCATGTCCCAAAATGGATTTGGAGAAGATGATTGTTTAATTGGGCAAAACGTAACAAATATATACAAATATTGGAACCGGAAATTTTGGGCCTTCCATGTTGGTTTCTTGGTTTGCGTCAGAACCTCTATGACCATCCACCTTGAGTCCGATGCTCCAAGGGGGTATTTCTGCCAGCAACAGAACGGCAAATTCCTCCATTTTGCAGGTTGAATCCCCGCTTTTTTCGAGTGCAGTTCCCCAATTTGTTTATCGGTTGAAGTGTAATTAAACATCCGCGAATTCATACATGCAATCAATATTTTAGCGCTTTTTCAATCAGATTTTCAATTAGATTGGTTGGGTTGAAACATGTCCTGTTGAAACACATTGAAACCTGTCAGCCCTTCGAAAAAAAAACTGATAGTTTCAAGAAATGGATCCCCAAAATCATCGTTTTCAATACGACAATGGTCTACGGATCACTAATGACAACTGGATGATTTGGGGGTAGCCCCATGACTTGTTGGAAACCAACTGAGGCTGTGAGCTGTGGCGCGCCGGTCGCGACATGTCCCTGGCCTCCAGCAGCTTGCTCCGTGGCGAGATCACCGCAGTGGGCAGCGCAAGCAGCGGGAGCACAGCAACGGCTTGGACCACGTAGCGCGGCGTTGATCCAAGGGGTTGAACACATGAGGTTTCCACAACGGGGTACCCCCAAAATGGATGGCTTATGTCATGGAAAATCCTATAGAATATTGATGACTTGGGGGTACCCCCACTTTAGGAAACCTCCACATGGGGATATGGCCATCAAAGATGGATTTAGCTAACAAACATGGTGGTATCATGGGGCAAAAACAGGTGGTATACTGGGATAGTATGGTATAGAAAAAAATGGAAGTGAAGGGTATTCAAGTCTTAGGTGAAGTAAGATGGATATGACATTTGGCACTTTGTGATGTTTTATCCTCAGTTTGTAGTTTGCAGATCATCTTCCACACCTGGTTTTGCTTCAGATTCTTGGGACGGATATTCTTGGGACGCAATTCTTGGATGTAGATGGTTCAGATTCTTATCCCCTACATGTAGGTCCCATTCTTATTGGATACTGCATCTTACCCAACCATGTCTCTGGGTCGCAGGTCCCATCTTCCAACCATCCTACAGCTGGGCGGCATGTCCCTGCAGGTGGGCCGGGCCTATCCGGGTCCCGTGTGGGCCCCCTGGGGGCTGCCCTTATATGCCCTTATTGGTTTTGGTACCCTCCAGTGAACTGTATAACAGTTTTATGGGATTTGTATGTATATATATATATATTATACCTATATGCCCAACCATAAATTTGATTTTACCATGAGCCATAGGGACAATCATGTGGATGCAACATAATTCTGATACACCTTTGCGAACTGGAAGCCATGGCCCATATATATATATATATAGCGAATTCAATGGTTTGCAGGTTTTGAAAATGATGATGTTCCATAGGTTCACTGGCAAACTGTGAAAGTACACGAGGGGATATTGGATCGATGATGATCCATGGCCAGGATGCAGGTGCTGCTCTACTGGATGCGCGTTGCAGCTTGGCCATCCAGCAGCTGGAAAGAGCGGCTGAAACGAACCAGGAGTATTGGCCAAGAACAGGTGGGAAACTTCGGGCTATCAGCGGCTATCACTCGATGAAACCAGCAAGAATCGAAGATTATTTCTGGATAGAACTCATGACCATCAAAAATGGGGGCACTTTAACAACAAAAATAGTGGTAGTATGTGATAGTAACCTGGTAGTATCTAGTAGTGTGGATAAATCTGGAGAATCTTTTCAAACGACCTCAGGTCGCAACGTCGCTGGGAAGATGGTTAATGTAAGGAGAGTCATCCCACGTGCTGGCCGAACTTTTCAGCACGCACGGGGTAAGGGGGCGGATGAAAGGGAGATGGTTGGCGGAACTGGTGAACTATGATCATTTATTATCCAGAAACTTGGAGATGAAGGAGGTATGTTCACACTTCGATGATTTAAATCGACCTTGGCCTAAACCGATCTTGTCATAGAGGATGACTACAGAAAATCCACATCAGACATGACTTGAATTCATCCACACGTGAGTTTTGTTTCCTCCGGGTATGTTGGGGATTTGGGGTAACTGTGGTGGTACCTCCGACTCAAAATAGGTTTGATGTGGCGACTCCGAAAGCAGAAGTCGTTTGGAGACAAGATACAAAACTCATAGCATAGCCGTGCAGGGAAACCGTGATCGTCTATGATAGTCTATCATTTTGCATGTCTTTTTCCTCAGAATGCAAAACATGGCGGCCCAGCCACAATTTCAAAAACCTTGATGAATCTTGATGGATCTTGATGAATCTTGATGGTATGTTTGCGACTAGCCCAACTGGGGCCCTGGAATGATAACGCACCATTCTTCTTTTGCATACGTATCGTCAATGATCGTCCCCTTGGCACTGTTCTCGAGTCGAGTCAACATCGCCACTACAAGAGAGAGTATGATAGTGATATATAGATTCAACTTGCAACGGATAGTTGTTCTTGAAACGTGACTTAAAACTGACCAAAGTGCCTTCAAAACCAGAGTCTTTACCAGTTTGTAGCCATATGTAGCCATGATTTTCCTGATTTTCCTCCTAAATCAGCAGCCGGAGGCTTCCAAGGCCTCCTCAACTTCCTCCGTAGCATCCCGGTCTCCTGCCCTGGCGAATCCTTGGAGAACCTCGCGGGAGGTCTGGATGTGCCTTGGTTTTCTGGGTGTCGATGATGGGTACCCTTTGGATCCCTTTGGATCCCTTTGGATCCCTTTGGTAATTTAAGATATAGCTATGAAATGCTATAAAAAATCACCATGTTTTTTTTTGGATTTAAGAGGGAAATTATGGTAAATCAATGTAAATCATCTATTCTAATTTTGCTATAAATAACCAATTTTCCATAGCTATGTGGAATTACCAGAGGGCAGTCTCCAATAAAATAGGCCATTCTTATATCATTATATTATATATATATATATTTGGGAAAGGACTTATGTTCAGACACAAACCAAATCCTTTTCTAGAACTTCTTAAATTATGGACCTATGAAATTGATACGGGCTTTTTATGGCTTTTTTGGGCGTGGGGGATACCTTTGGCGGTGTGCAGGCAGCAGTACTTTCAGCTTTATGGAGGCGAGTCAGTAGCCCTGAGGTTGCCATGGATGCAATTGATGAACAAATCCAGCAGCATGGCAGCACGGATGGCTTGGGCGTGGGTTCCAGCCCAGCCTTGACAGTTAGAACCTTTACAGACCCCTAACTGCCCAACTTAACATAAACGCCAATAACTGGGCTTTGGAGATGTTTGGAACATGATCTTCCCGCTAGACAAGGCCATTCTTGGCTTCCATGCTTACTTTCGGGGGTGTATTTTGTTTGTTGGTACCGGCTAATGTTCCATGCCACGGCCATGTGAGGTATCCACACCGAGAACGGGCGGAGGTGCTGTTGCTCTCAGCCGCTGACATCTTGAGGGATGCGGCATATCTCTTCGATCCCAGCGTCGGTTGCTTTCCTCAAGATGGGCTATAGGGATGGAAACAGAGTCATTTGGTTTCACTGATGCGATTTATGCGTTTCAACACCACAAACATCAATCAGACAGACATGTGAGATGTTGTGAGATCATATTAAGTCTGAAGTGACCTATTCAGAAATTCCAGCTTCTGATCCCCAAAAAAAAATCAGCATTTCACCATCATTCCCCCCCAAAAAAATGGTGATTTTCCCCCTGATTTCTGGGTATCAAATCTCCAAGCTACGGCTCGCGGCCTTGGTGGCTCAGGCAACTTCTCCCTTCCCAAGGATCCTCGGGTGGTGGGTCCGGACGCTCAGGGCGGCTGGGAGCAACGCCCGGCGACCGGTGAAGAAAAGAGCCGAGGTGTTCACTTCCACGACGATGATGATGACTTCTGGGAGGAGTCGCTTTATATATATATACATATAATGCCAACATCGGATTAATCAACTGCCCCCCCCCACAAGGTAGGTAGGTACCTTGCAAGGTCTTTCGTAGTTTTCCCCGTAAATAAACGCCCCCTTGGAAGGGGTTGATTAATAAGGGGAACCCTCTGATTATTGTTAATGGGGCATATGGGCTCATGGGGGGTACCCTTTGGGAGCTATCGAAACTGCTGATTTTTATAAAGAATTTAATTAGAAATCGATCATTCGGGGAATAGTTTTTTTTTTTTCAAATTTTCAATGATCAGCAGTGATGGATTCTGGTGTTCATGAGGTTTCAACTTAAGTATAGAATAAGGAAACCAATTGAGAGTTGGAAAATAAAACAAAATGGGATTTCAGCACTGGTGGTTGATTAATCATGTCTTAGCCAAACGCTTTATTAATCCGGGGGGACCACCTGTTTTTAAATTACATTTTTTTGGGGGGCAGAGGGGGTTGATTAATACCGCGGGGATTATTAATCCTAACTTGACATTATATATGTAATTATATATATATATAGATAGATAGCAACTAATTATATACTGTAACTTTCTCTCTCTCTCTATAACTTATCGATGTATATTAGATATTTTTATATATATATAGAGGAGAGAGCTATATGCAGCTGCTGTCGGCATCGCAGGAAGACGATGACTTTGGAAGCGTCAACGATCAGCTTGAGCACCTCGGTTGAGGCTAAAAACTGCTGATGGGTTGATAGATGTAATTCATGTGTGTATTATCACATTTGGCGTTTGGATGCATTTGGTGTATGACACATTTATTCATTAGATTTTATTAGTATATTTACATCATGTGCACAGTATAAATAAATATAGATTATTACATAATATATAAATTATGGGTATGACAACGACAACAACCCCTAGACATCCTGCAACTTATTTCCATGTCGGGAAATATACTCTCTATTCTGCACCTTATGACCAGCATCCACCATCTTTGGATATTTGCACAGTCCCCATTCTTTATGTTTGAACATGTTGAAAACTACTTTCATTAAAACTACTTTCATTTCTATCCAGCGAACCAAACTGCGATTGATTGCAATCGTGTAAACTGTGCGAGTATGTAACAAAGTATCTATGTCAATTATATAATATATCACACAAACATACACAAAGAGTGCACACATTTCTGAAATCTCATCTTGTTTTGCCAAGCTCCCCATGTTTGCCAAGAGTTCAGCAGGGCATCTCAGTTTTTTCTTTTGTGCCAGGTACATTTCCGGGGACATGGCTGCGACGCTTCGAATCCGCGAGATTCAAAAGGACTTGGTCCGAGCAGTGCCTCGGCTGCTGGCTGCTGAGTCGTCCCAGCATCGTCCCAGGCGCTACAGCAATAGGATCAACAATCCCCAATTTTGCCATTTTTATGGCTGGTATAAAGCAGCAAAACATGGAAGACTATGGAAGAGTATGGAAGATATGGCTGGTTTGTTATTGCTTTACCGACATAACCCATCCGTTTAATTAGGATGGCTTCCCCCCAACTATTTGCGATGAAGATTTGGTGGACCAAGCGAAGACCCAGGACAACAGTGCAGACCCCAACGGGCGCAAAAAGCTGCTCTTCCGCTGGGCTCTGAGCCACTCAATCATCGGCCAAACAACATGATGATACAAGAGCACCCTTGGGATATTGAAAGCCATTTGCTCCAAGCCAATTCATCCAAGCTTGTTAAGTTACTGTATCAACTCAGGGAGAGAATCAGAACTGCCTGCCTATTTCTGTTTCCCGAATCTGAGATTCTGTATAAGGACTCGTGCGCGAGAATCATCCGGACCAAAATCCTGGAAAGGAAGAAGATGTACGACCAGTGCTGCTGGGCAGCAATGAGCCAATGTGGAAGACTGGATGAAATTGGTAATGCTTTTGACGCCAAGCCCTTTATATAGGGCTAAAATAGGGCTGCCATGTTAGTCATTGGTTGATCAGCACACTTTTTTAGCCCTAGGTTCGAGTATTGCTTAAAGATGCTCCGGCTGTGCAAAGACACGGTTTAAAAAGGATCTGCGAGCTGCGGCGGGATGGGGACCATTGGGGACCAGAACTTGGTGAGAACCATGGGCCAGGCACAGAGACTGGCCGATGACCTCAAAAAGGCGTCTCGGCTCTCCGGGGGTTTTGCAGTTTGGCGTAGGGGTGCCTTTGGTGTTGAAACCTGTGGAATATGGTCGAACCAGTCGAACCATCCAGTTGCCTCTTTTTTGGGTTGTGAAAGTGGGGTAAGGAGGACCCCAGCTAGGCAGGACCACACTATGTGTCCAACACGTGGGCAGGCGGTGGCACAAGCAGAACGAGCCAGGACCAAGCCGCACCAACAGGGCCAAGACGGTCAAGACCTACAGAATTGGTGTGAATTGATCCGTGTTTTTGTGTATCAAACCAGCCACTTTGAGGACACCCTGTAAAACGATAGGGGGCTCACCAATTTGATGACGCACTTGACCGAAACAATAGATTTCGACCGTGGCTCATATATTCCGACCCAAAGCCCAAAGCAAGTCCCTAATGTTTGTTGGTAAACCTATGTAAACCTGAGGAAATCCAGTGTAGCTGTTGGTGACCGCACCACCCAATGGGCCATGACTCCGCCAAGGGATTTCAGCCGTAGGATCGAGCGACAGAGCCAGTTGAAACTTCTGGAAGTCGAGGTTCTCCCAGCAACGGCTGGCTCCCTGCGAAAGCCATGGAAAAGAGAGAGAGAGAGATAGATAGATAGATGGATAGATAGATAGATAGATAGATAGATATATATATATATACGTAGGAATAGTCTGGAAGTCCTTAGCATAGGCTGGAGAAACACCAGCCTAGTTTTGGGGGTCATTTTCAATAAAGACAATCCACAAAAATAGGTTTTTGGTATGTTTGGGGTCAATAAAACCACCAAAAAAGGCTCTTATTGAAGCTGGCTTTTTTTGTGTGGCTTGGGACGTAAGTTTGGGATTCTGAAGTCATTCGAAGACTTGTTCTCCGTGACTGTGCGTTTGACAACGTGCACTCTTGGTGGTACTTAGATACTAATAACATTGAATAATAAACAAAACAACCGGAGCCAACAGCGCAGTTCTGATATAGTGTCTGAATTAAACACAGATATTATGACATGGTTAGTACGAACATATAGAATATAATTCACATACATACATATATATATATATATATATTATACGTGACGTAACATACTAATATATACTAATTATATCTAAACACGATTGCTGTAAAGAAAAAAACAGCTGACCTGGCTGTCGCTAGGCGGCTGCCCAAGAAGCGGAGTTGCAGAGAGACTTGGACCAGGCGGTGACCACCCGTCTCGAAACGATGGTGAAACGCCCATCACTTCGTAGAGGGAAATGGATGTTAATTACTTAGCTATGGAAAGATATGGAAAGATTGAGCCATTTTTGGACAGATGGTAAAAATTATGATTTACACACATATATATATATATAACATGTTATTATTATTATTATTTTTTGGTATGAGACATGGTTGTTTTCTGTAGCTACGTGAAGTTTCCAGAGGGTAGTTTGATCAATGATGTCTCTACACATATATTAGTATGATTTGATATACCTATGCTTTCAAGTGGTTCTTCCTTTTGAATCCATCCTCCCGATGATGTAGCCGTAGCTCTATGCCAAGTACGACACAAAGACACACACACACACGATGAAAGTTACTGTAAAGAAATTTGCTAAATAAAAGGATGAACAAATGCATCTCTCGAAAGAGACGGGAAAGAAAAGAGAGAGAGAGAGAGAGACAGAGAGAGAGACTAAGGGGGACGTGTACATATTCGAATATATATATATATATACATACATACATATATATATATAAAGAACTAACTATGCATTTAACATCATTTAACTATAATCAAATACTGCTGCTATGTGTATACATACTCTGATTCTGCTTGCAGCCCCTGTCGCAGGCCAAGACCAAGCTTCAGAAGTTGGCCCGGAAGCGGCAAGACACGGTGCCGTCGAATTCCGGCGAAAAATCTGGGGGGATCACGGGACCCGGGGACGACATTGCGACCTCACTGGAATGATGGTTAACTTGGATAATTTACCCAGATTTTAACGGGATATTAAAATAATATATATATATACATATATATATACATATATATATATACATATATATATATGTAAATATTTGATAGGATGAAATTTAGATCTTTGTTTTGGGGATTTAATGCGATGATATAGATTATATATATAGTGGGATTTTATATTTACTAAATGGGTTAATGGGAGATCTATGATTATAAGTAACTATGATGTGTGATTTTGCTATGGACAATTTATTCTATATAATTACAATAAGTACTGATTAATACTAGAGTTCTATAGTGGGATATTAAATCCGATGATTGCCCCAAGTAAACTTTGTGGTTCACCCACTTATGTGGTTCACCCAGTTAGTTTGAAGCCCAGTTATTACAGAACATTGCACCTACTACCACTACTTATGACCGAGGTTACAAGTCACTTATGATTCCTGTGAACGGCCAAGTAGTGATTATAATGGGGATTTAACCAATAAGTAAGGGATAGAAATAAACAACATATATATTATTAATTGGATATTATTGATGATGTTCCCTCTCTCAAACATACCTGGCAATGGATAAGAATCGTCACTCCCGGCCTGCTGGTGCCACTGCCTTTTCTGATACTTGTACCTTTCTTTTTCAGAAGGATGAAAACAATTCCAACCATGTTGAAGGTTAAGATGTTTTTTCCATTTTTTCCGTTGTGACAGACCAATAGACAGGCAAGTAGAAGCCAAATGGGATGTGGTCATTTTGGGCAAATCCCAGGGAGTTCCCTGATGGGGAGTACCCTAGCAGGCCTTTGACGAAGGCATACTGCTTAGACGAAGTTTGTCGAAAGGGTTTGACGAAGCTTAGTGGGATTTGCTTTGTCTTGATTTTGGAATTTGCTTTGGTTCAAGTAGTTTCTCATTTTTGGAAAAGTTGTCGCTGATGCCGCTGATGATTTTCTATTTATGTGCAAGAACTTTCATATATGTTTATATGTTTGGTGGTTATTGCTGCTGTCTTCTGAAATACTCTTGGTCACCCTGGCCTTGTCCAGTGAGTGAAGGTTTAGCTTGCCACTACAAGTTGTTGCTAGGCCTTGCTGCCGAGAGAGGAAGCACTGTAGCACTGTACGAGCACTACCTGCAAAAACCTGGATTGTTATCAACCCTTTGTCAAGAGATGGAATCTCACACACGGAGGATGTGAGTTTTCGTCTCTGGACGAAGGGGTGACAACAATCCAGGTTTCTGCAGCGCTTCTTCGAAATGATGGCTTTGCTGTCGCCTGCGGAGAGAGTGTTTATGAGTGCTTACAGATGATGCGTGATTCTATCTTTTGACGAACAGGTGACATACATCCAGGTTATCCCGGGTTTCTGCAGTGCTCATACAGTGCTTCTCCGCAGTGACGGCCGTGCTGTGGCTTGTGAAAAGACTGTATGTGCCAGCAGTGTTCTATTCCGTTCGCACATTTTGACTGAGAGATGGCCGCTACGTCGATGATTTGACTGTGAGAAAGCCACAGCGTGTTTTGTAACTTTATTTTCTTTGTGAGCGTGGTGCTATCACTCTGATCTCTTCGTGTTTGGATGGGCTGGAATTGCTGCGCTTGAAGACTAGTGGACTTGACATTGCTTTAGAGAATTATCAGCACCTTGCACTTCGGTTGAACGCTGACAGGCAACAACGCTCTATGGTCTTGCCCGATGGGCAGTTATAAGACCTAGTTTGCACTGCAAAACGATCCAACGGTTTGTTTGAAGCATGACAAGGGGGGAGATAATCATATGCAGCGTGTTCGAAATATTCGAAATGCTGTTCAAGATAGCATGTGGTGGTCAAGGTTTATTAAAATACATTAAGATTATATAAGATTAGGTAAAGTCCATTACATGTCATATATGTCATATATGATCATATAGACATCTTAGTCATGTAATGACTCTTATGACATGTTCTGATCCACTTAACAGCAGTCCCGTGACCAGGTGTCGGCTCATGAAAGGCAACAGGTGGCCCCCCGGGGCCATTTGAGGACGGATAGACTTGGAGCCCTGCACATCCACTTGGGAAGATGGTTGGTGATGGTTGTTACGGGGTTTACCATGGTTTAGGGTTTTTATCCGTTTTTGTTGGGCGCATTTTGAGGATAAGAAATGCAAAGAAAGAAAGATATCCTATCAGTGACGCATGAATCCACATGTGTTTTCTGCCCAGTTTTGCGACTCTTCCAAGTTGAAGAGCTGTGTTAGCTGCTGCGTCACTGGATTCTGGCCGACTCTTTGCTCAAACACAACTGCTAGGTCTGCTAGGGCTGAAAACTGAGAATTTCACCAACTGAAATGGGCAGATTTCATCAGCAAAACTGGGGATGTCTTATCCAACCATAGGGAACCCGAGGATGCCATGCACGACACACCGAACTGTATGCAAAGTTGAAAAAGGAACCCAAGAAAGGCCATTGTTGGTGTAGGCATGTGTAGGCGTATTCTGGATTATTCTGGGCGGTTCCCCTTACAGGCTCACTGCCTTCTAAGTGCATGGATCATAATACGACCATTGTCCCATGGCGCGGCTCGTGACATGTGCTGTTCAGGCCGTCAAACTGGAAGAGATTGGAGAGATCCTGAGAGTAATCCCGGTAATCCCATCCCCTCAATATTATACACACCATAAATTGCCCTAACTACGTGTAAATCCCCTACTAAACCACGGTTTATGGATGTTTATGGGGGGTGTTTAATATGAATGGAATTGAGCCAGTAGTTGGCTTTTTGTGGCGAAGCAAGTGCTGAAATGCAAGTCGCAAACGTGGGGATGGCAACCGCAGCTGTCCATCCTGGGATTTCCAACTTATTCCAGCGCTTGAAAATTTGAAAAATCCTAAAGATTCACTTCAAAAGCTCAGACATGCCAAATCTATCCAAATCTCCCCCTATGTTTGTCGCTTAGGTCCCCATCCCATGCATGATCCCTGAGTTGGTTCCACAGGCCATCGCTTTGCTATACGGCCTGGCGCATGCTGCCACATGGGAATCAGCCTGCGAAACCAGCGGTTCCTGGCTTGCAAGAAGTTTTGGGAAAAAAACCATGTGAGAGTGTTAATCCCATCCCCCTTTCATATTTAACTAGATTAAACACCTCCATCCTATGGTCCCAAATCCATCCAAATCCAAATATGATCAAATATGTGGTTTCATCCATGTTTCATCATGTTTCATCACGTTTCAGCCCCTAAATCCACCATATTTTTCCCGAGAGCGTCTGAGCGCAGGGTTCTTCCAATAGTGGGGGTCTGTATCTCATCTTCTCATCTTCACACCTTCTCTCACACCTTCTCATCTTCACATCTGCTCATCTTCACACCTTC
>Ga0126342_10014190_pt1 | contig 14083 bp, 10 predicted proteins | sample Cyp1metagenome_FD_92528 | JGI IMG/M metagenome (GOLD analysis project Ga0126342, IMG submission 92528) | Coral microbial communities from Lord Howe Island, Old Settlement Bay, Australia - Cyphastrea 1 metagenome | ecosystem: Host-associated > Invertebrates > Cnidaria > Coral ...
TGCTACGCACTGGTTGTCACTATGACTTGTTGGTGCCAAGGCGCATCCACTCGAAGCAAGGATGAAAAAAAAGCAGTTTGACCGTAGATGTCCGTGTCATTGCCGATCTGATATCATCAAAACGAGTATGATGATTTCAATGCAGCATGTACAGATGGGTATCTACAGTATGCATACATACATACATACATACATGCATACATACATACATACATACATAAATACATACATACATACATACATACATACATCATCATACATCCACAGGGGGTATCATACCCCCCCCATCCCATGGGGGGGGGGGTGGGAACACGGGACACGGAACCATATATATATATGCTATAATATCGTATAATATAATATATATATACTGCATTAATAGGTGTGAATCATGTGTGGTACCCCATGGCCTTTCTGGCTCCCCACCTTCCCACGGATCAGCGCCATCATCGCCGCCCTTATTCGTCAGAAATAAGGCCACCAGCAAAGAGCAAAGGATGGACCTCAGAGCGCAGCAAATGATCAGTTTATGGAGGTATCATGAGGTATCTATGGTTAAAAAACAGGTCAATGGTGAAACACAGAAAAGGGTCTCTCCATGTCTCTCCTAAAATAGGGCTACCCTTCATCCAAGTCATGGATGACCATGACTTAGTAACTTAGTATTGAAACCCATGGTAGCTTGAGGTACCACCATGTCAGGAAACCTCCAGCTCAGGAGCAGCTCAATTGAAGCAGCGGCGCTTAGAACTTGATGGATGTGAACTTGTGCATGAATTTCATGCAAAAGATTAAATTTAAGCACCCCAAAATTGGGTCGTTGGTAAATACCAGCAGTGGTTCCATAGGCCGAAACATGGTGTGTTTATGTCCATGCCACTTTTGACAGGTCTCAAGTGGCCCACCCCAAACACCGAAACACCGACAGAAACCCCAATGTTACTAGAATTAGCCTAAGTGTTTAGTATGTCAGGGTTAAAGGATGTTAAAGGTTATATATAAAGATATAATCACTTATGCTTGGGATATATTGGGACAGACCCAGGTTGCTATAAAACCTCTTCGCTAATGCTGGCAACATGTGAGCACCACTATCTTGCAGGTGCAAGCCCTTCAATGTGTTCAACATAATCACGACCAACAGGCGTCGAATCAGAACAACATTGAGAATTTCAGTAGTGCCAATTGTCATCATCAAAACTAAAGCCCCATGCCAATGCCCAAAACCTGACAAGTAGCGCGCATGTACAGCAGCAAATAGCGACATATTCGATCCAGCGCTTGATCTGGCGAAATGCTCTGAGATGTCTGAGATGTCAATTCATTGCTCAAAAAAACATCCGAGGTGCCGTAAAGTCACAAAACCTGCAGCTTTCCCTTGGGAAATCCCAGGAGTTGATCCCGCCTTCACGCAAGTGATCGCTGCATCCACCGGAACAACCAGTAGCAACAGGCCAAGCAGAAGCCATGTCTTTTGAAGCTCAGGCCTGCTGGGCCTCTGGCCACCAGCACGCAAAAATGCAATGACTAGGGTGTATATTTGAAATCTATGTGGGTGAAACAAAAATAACCACACATTTGGGAATGGTTTATAGATTTATAACATATAGCACCTATAAAAATGTGATGACTTGGGGATGGTTCTTGTTATTGTTTAACCATGTTTTACCCACATCATATGTGGATGATGTGGCTTTGTCAACATCGGCGAACTGAGCTGAGCTTCACACATGGCCATCGAATCTACAAGCCGCACACCCGTGACCTCGTGAAGCAACGAGACCGAGGATGCGGTTCCCTTTTCCATCAAATGACCCAAATATTACAGTACACATATGATATCTTAAGATATATTATTATATTGTAAGATTACACACACACACACATATATATATATATGTGTGTGTGAGGTAAAATTCTATTCCGATTTCTCATCAGAAAACCAGGAAGGTCGTCCAAAAAACCCTTCACCATGCCGATCCATGTGGGCCTCGTGCCACGAGCAGCAACAGATCTCATCAGGTCATCTCTCTTGAGCCAGCTGCAGGACGTGTCTCAAGGTGGACAAAGGGAATTTGACCTTCGCTGAAGATATCTCTGATTAAATGGCTCTGATTGGCTGGCAGTATCAAGATGTCTCAAAGCATGGCATCATATGATATCTCCCAATTTTCGCTGCATATTTCCGGCCCTTAAGACTCTCTCCCCTTGCAGAAAAATGTGAGTGTCAAGCACAGCCAACCCGTTTGTTAAACAAACAGGATCTTCTAGCTCTATTTCTGCAAGCCAACCAGCCACAAGGCTTGTCGAATTACAGCAAAACACATGGAAAAAAAACCTATAGATTTTCCAACTGGACCTGACGAACACCCCATTTTTCTTGGTGTTTTTGATGTTTTTTTTCCCCCCCAATCCCAATCTGAACATCCTCTGGCAGCCGTTGGTCCCACTTTTGCCACACTTTCTGCAGGGTCCAGGTCCCAGTGGTGGAGGATTGGACATGCCACGCTTCCCGGCTGCCGCGGCTGCCGGCTTCAGGGCCGCGCTCCACCTGGCATTCGCGGCCGGCCATTCCTCCACTTGATGTGGTATAATAAGTGGTTTGTTCAAAGAACAAATATACCGTATACCTGATTTATGATGGTTTATCATAACTTTCCTGATGTACAATAACCATCGTAAACCATCCATGCTCACCGTCATATTCAATATCACCTCAAAGCGGACTAGCTTTGTTTTTCGGTGACCAGTGGGTCATACAATGACATAATCCATGTCAATCATAGATACCAGTACCGTGTAAACAATTGCAAAATGTTGTGGCTGATTTGCACCCATTCCCATAACTGGTCAACCAGGAGCAAATATAATTTCACCACTATGCTAGTATAGGATGTTAGGTATTGTAAATCATCAAACACCAAAAAGGTTATATGTGAACAGTTGAACACAAATTGACCACTAATGAATACTAATTACGTTGGTATATATTGGTATAGGATGTTACTTTTCTAAAGTTAAACTAACCTTTTAATAGTAATCAATAATTAAATATAATTAATACATTGGATGTCCACTAATTGATAGTAATAAATACATTGGACCTACCCATCCAAGGTTAACCCAGTCAGAATCCCGGCCAAGGCGCCAGCATCGCATCGCCCTGCTGCGCTGACAGCCTCACACCATCCAACTCCGCGAGCTGCGCACTGTCGTTGAGGGCGGTGCTGTCGGAGCTTCCCAGCCAGGGGAAGACCTAAGAAATGCCGGATGAGAAGTTCATGGGCTTGGGTTCATGGAAATCTGGTATACGCAAAAACAGGAAAGCCTGATTTTGGGCAAGGAAAAAATGATGATGGTGTTGGTCCTGCACATGTTCGCCCCTTTGTCTAGTTTTGGGAGCATTGATTTGATTTCGACAAGAATACGGGAACATCAGGCATCCAAAAAAAAACAGGAATATATCAAAATAATGATGACAGCAACACCGCTCCCAGGAACCCCTTATTTCGTTGTGGATCTTTTCAATTTGGGGTTACATTCACAGGGTGATGTTGCCCTATTTAATCAAAACAAAGTTTGGTTGTTGATTCATAGAAGCATTCCACTTTCTACCAGAGGTGCGTTTTCCACAAGAGGTTCGAAGGATATTATGTTCATCCCTAGCAGGACTTTTAGTTTACGTCACAAATGTTCATCTCCAATGTTTGTGGCTTAAATAAATATTATATAATCAATAGATGTTCCGAAAAATGAGAAATAATGCTGGTGGATGTTCCCAAAAATTCTCATAGAAATGTCATGCCTCAATTATAACCAAACCTGGAAAAATTGAATACGATGTTTGTCTCAATCTCCGATCCCAGCACTGCTTGAAGGCAACAGGATACAGGAAATCATCTACTTCGGTGTATATCAGTTCACCACAGTTTCCACCGCAAGTTTTCCATGTTTTTTCTTCAGATTAATTCATATACCATCTAGTGAATCTAGTGGTTGAACCAAATATTCCACTTGGAAACCCAGTGAAGGACCAGAAACATCCAGAAACAACCATCAATCTCTTAAATCAATAAGCAATCCATATCAATCCATATCAATCCATATCAATCCATTAATCCATTAACATCCATAACATCCATTAGTCAATCCAGGGAACCACCATTAATCTATGATGCTCCGAGGGTCAACTTCCCCCGGCGGCGTCAACCACGCGGTGAGCTTCACTGACGTCCCCTGGCGTCGCAGCGCAGCGCCCGGCGCCTCCCACAGCAGCGCCGCCGGCGCCGCCGAGAGCCACGTCGCCGACGGGGCGACGTCCAGGCGATCTTCGACGCCAAGGGAGGCCAGGAGCTGCGAAGGCAACCTGAGGCGATTCTGGGGCACATGGCAGCTGAAGTTCAAGATATCTCCAACATGTAATACATATTTCTTATGCATTATGTCTTATGTCTTATGTGTATATGAATGTAAATGATGTAGTTAGATGTATTTATACTCATCTATCTATCTATCTATCTATCTATCTGTCTATCTGTCTATCTGTCTATCTGTCTATCTACCTATCTACCTATCTACCTATCTATCTATATCTGTCTATCTATCTATATCTATCTATCTATCGATCTATCGATCTATCGATCTATCTATCTATCTATCTATATATCTATCTATCTATCTATCCATCCATCCATCTATCTATCTATCTATCTATCTAGTCTATCTATCTATCTAGACTATCTAATCTATCTAATCTATCTAATCTATTGAATCTATCCAATCTATCCAATCTATCTAATCTATCTAATCTGTCCTATATCTCCTATCTCTCCTATCCATCCTATCTATCCTATCTATACAATCTATCCAATCTATCTAATCTATCGAATCTATCAAATCTATCTAAGCTATCTAATCTATCTAATCTATCTAATCTATCTAAGCTATCTAATTAATCTATCTAATCTGTCTAATCTGTCTATTCCGTCTAATCTCTCTAATCTCTCCAATCTCTCTAATCCATCTAATCTATCTAATCTATCTAATCTATCTAATCTATCTAATCTAATCTATCTAGTCTATCTAGTCTATCTAATCGATCTAATCATCTAATCGATCTAGTCGATCTAATCTATCTAATCTGTCTAATCTATCTAGTGTATCTAATCTATCTAATCTATCTAATCTATCTAATCTAATCTATCTAATCTATCCTATCTCTCCTATCTCTCCTATCCATCCTATCTATCCTATCTATCCAATCTATCCAATCTATCCAATTTATCTCTAATCTATCTAATCTATTGAATCTATCTAATTAATCGATCTAATCTATTTAATCTATCCTATCTATCTAATCTATCCTATCTATCCCATCTATCCTATCTATCCTATCTATCCTATCTATCTAATCTATCTAATCTATTGAATCTATCGAATTAATCGATCTAATCTATCTAATCTATCCTATCTATCTAATCTATCCTATCTATCCCATCTATCCTATCTATCCTATCTATCCTATCTATCCTATCTATCTATCTATCTGTCTATCTATCTATTTATCTATTTATCGCTGGATTACTGAAAGCAACATCTGAAGGAACACATGGGTTGTTTACCTTCAAACCGCGGTTTGCCTGGAAAAGTCCTTTTACCCCTTGCTTTGAACCAAGGACGTCAAACGCTCCGAGCAGCGGTACGGTGCTAGCAGCAGCGCTTTGAGGCTGTTGCAGTTGCAAGGCCAGGGCTATCAGATTTTGACAGTCCTAGCGCAGGTAGATCCCTACAGTTTGTGTCCTATCATCCTCCTCTTAGTATTCCCATCCCCACCGAAGATTTGAAGGAAGGAATTATCAAAACAACCTACCCATGAGAGACCACTGGCTCGGTCTTGTAGTCATCTCAGTGGGATTGGAAATTCCACAGAAAACATGTCCGCCCAATATGGATTGAACAAAACTGATGTTTGTCGCCATGTTTGCTTGGTGGGGGAGTGCATCGTAAAATGTGCTGAGCAAATGCGCGCTCCTGTTGACTTAGCAACTTTGGGATGTAGAAGACTTTGCATTCCACTCCTGGGGTTGGGCAAGTCGTGAGCGAAAAAAACACTGTGCGACTGCTCAATGGTCAACAGGGGTGCCACAATTTCAAGCTTAAGCCGCTGGTGGTAGGGGGCTGCAGCACGAATTAAACCCTTTCCCCTTCGTCCCAAAGTTCCTGACCAAAGCTGGTTGTGTTGACTGTTGACGGGGAGCCCCAACATCTCGCCAATTCATTGAGAATGTGGCAGGCCCAAAGCCATAAAGCATCCCCAAGTGTCCCACAACTCGGTGAGATTCCAAACTTCCTCAATTAATTTTGGGGTTGCAGCTAACAACTATTGATGGTTTCAAAGCAATGAAGCTCTGAGAAAACCGTTCATTCTCACTCTCGCGTTTCATCTCTGGCCAGCTGGTTTGGGATCCCAAAAAACTTAACAGACTTACCCTCTGGTTATTTAACATAGCCATGGGAAATGGCCCATTTATGGATGGTTTACCTATTGAAAATGGTGATTTTTCATGGCACACTGTTAAATGACTAGAGGGTAACCCAAAGGACATCCAGTTGGACCATGGTGTAAAATCCCATCGATCTCCTTCCGCAAAGATCTCAAGTTCTGGCTGAACCAGCGCCTCTCGATGGATCCCAGACGGCCGGAAAATCCGTCAGCAAAACGAATTGTCCTTTCTAAACCTCTGGCATCAATGGGTGAACATGGTCCATGTCATGAGGGTATACCTCTTAAGCATGATGATTTTTCTAGAGCAAACTGTTCAATTACCCTCTGGTAAACTAACATAGCTATGGAAAACCACCATTTTTAATAGGTAAATGAACTATTTCTATGGCAATGTTCAATAGCAAACTGTTAGTTTACCAAAGGGTAACAATTTTATCCCATTTTCCATGGTGATTTACCAGTCAGGGATGTCCCAGCCATGGGCGAAGCCGCCTCCATGGCCCATGTTTCAGTGGAAGGATCCACCATGGCGCCAACCTGGTGGAAGATGGAGCTGGGATTCCTCTACTGCAACTGCTTGCTATGTATATGTATATATATATGTGCATAATTATGTATGTATATATATATAGTTATATATGTACAATTATGTATATATGTATATATATATATATATATGTATATATATATATTATATATATTATATTCATATGTATTTATGGTATATCAGTAAATATATCAGTAAATATATAATTATATGTAATAAGTATATATATATATGTATATTGTGTTTCTCTGTTTTATATTTATGTGAATAGATGTAACATGTGAGTATATGTTCAATATGTGCAGCCATTATGTAGCATATGCTGTTTATGTAGTTACGTGGCCATCTATCTATAATGATCAAACTAACCAAATCTATTTGGAATCACATATCATCTGATGTGTCCCCCTCCCCATCTATCCACAACTATTTCCAGATGATATTACAGATTCAGCGATAGTCCCATCCCCGACCATATCAAACACATTTGACATATCACATGTTCAGGATGGTTAAAGTTAAATCAAACCACCATTTTGTTTGTTGTACCAGACCCGTACTTGGTGCTTTCAATCCCCTGACACAGGATCATCCCAGAAATCATGTGGGATCATCATTGGTAGTTGTATGGACATTATGCTCCCAAACTCAAACACACAAATAGACGCGCATATACGTGTACTGCATATATATATATATACATCTATCTATCATATTTAAAGTGTATGATTTATACATAATTAAAATTAAATATATATATATATATATATTATATATATACAGCGTGTAATGAGTACATATATACTAGTACACATTTATCTGTGTGTGATCCCCACTTAAATGGATAAATTCCCCATTTTAGGGGCCGCCAAGTAACCAGGCTTTCCTGTTGCTGCAGCCACTCACTGAGTGGCGCAACCTCGAGGCGAAGGGGCACCTGCTGGAGGATGGGATGATACGGTGCGAAATCCCTGCATCAGCTGGTAGATGGAAGAATGTTCCCACTTATAATCCCATTTAATAATCCCATTATAATTAATCCCATTATTTAAAGAATTGAATAATGTTACCCATGGAGATTTCTTCCATCATCTTCCATCCACCGTATTGTATTGGAATATGTGGATATATGTGGATAATAAGTAGGATAATATAACATTATGATGTAACACATGTATGTAAATCTGCAAAATATTATGCTCATAATGTGTTTGGGAAACTTTGATTGCAGCTCCTTAGCTTCCCATTTAACAAGGAATAGTATGCTTACCCCTGGCCCTAGCTCCTTGGCTCCCTCCAACCACTGGATAGCTATGATTATGCAACAAATCGACATGTGGATAAACAAGTATAGTAATATGATCATATTGGAATCATCTTCGGTTTTGGTGGATGTTGGATGATTGTTATTTTGTATCTTTTTCGGTTTTGGATGATTCTGGGCGGTATCCAATATCTAGCTGGTTGTTACAAATCAGCACCACGGTGTTGGCTTGGTATATGTAGTTGGTAAAGCAATGGAAACTGCCCATGGGCTCGTGAATTCAAGAAATAAACACCAGCAAAGCATCTGGCCGGCTCGCAAAACACAAAAAACGAAACAATACTTCACCAATCTAAAGTGGCGATTTTTTGCTGGTTGCTCATGGTTTCCCATGGTTTCCCCGCCTTCCCAAAGCATCCCCAAAACCAACGGTGAGGCCCCGCAGGTTCACCTGTGGACAGCTCCAGCCATGAAGTCTCTGCCGCCAGCGGGCCTGGATGGCACTGTGGGGATTTCAGTGGAAAATTGTGCTTCAATGGGATCTTCATCATTGGATCTATTGTATTGCTATATGATGAAGATCCCATATCATAGCAATTTCTATATGGATCTATTGTATTGCTATATATCATGGGATTTCATCATTGGATCTTTTGTATATAACAATTTCTTCCCTTCATCCAGAAACCACTTGATGGGATTTTGAATTGACCCAACTGTGGCCTCCAGAAGCTTCCCTTGCCAAGGGCTGCTGTACCTTGCGTGGGATCTTGAAAGCTTCTTTGATGTTCTTTACGATGGATGGATGGATGGATGGATCGATAGATAGATGGACGGAAAGAGAGAGAGATATATATATATATATTTATTTATACTTAAATATATTATGTGTATATATATATATATATCCTCCGAAAATTCAACAGGTTGGCTTCAAGGTTTAATTTAAATAGGGACAAAGAACAAACAACTGATTTTCCATAGCAATGTAAGTTTACACCTGCACCTGAACTCCACCAACCATGTGAACCCTCCAGTTATTGGGCAACACCGACAACACCGGAGTCTGCCAGGTAAAAGCAACCCAATAGCGCGTAAACACCTAGCAAAATTAATTACAAAAAAGAGCCTTCTGTGTTTTTCTGATTGTTGGAAGCGATTCCTTTTCCAACATCAAGTTACAATACAGTATGCTATTCCAACCACCATGGGGCCAGGGACCACACATATTTTCTCAGTAAATTACCCAAAGCTAATCTTCAGCAAAGCAAAGCTCTTAAAGCTGCACATCAAGGCTGTTCAAACTGCAAAGTCCATCAAAACTCGGCCGGTGAAATGAATCCTAATTATAGATGTGTCAACCAGTTTTGTGGCTGTTTCAATGGTGCAATCTCAGTTTGAGGTACTAAATCCATCAAAATCACCAAAAAAACATCTTCCACAAAATCCTTATACCCTCTGGTTATTTAACATAGCCATGGAAAATCACCATGTTTAATAGGTAAACCATCTATAAATGGGCCATTTTCCATAGCTATGTTAAATAACCAGATGCTAAATCCTTCAAGCCCAACCTTTCACATCAAGGGGCCAATCCACAGCGTCCATGCATCGAAAGCGTCCCAGCTGAGTGGCTCTGGCCACCTCTGCATAGCCCTCGAATTGGGCGCTGCGACGGGTGCTGACGCCGGCAGCGCTGACCTCGGTTGATGTCAGGCCGTGGCGAAAGCTATGTTTGATGGAAATTGATGGAACACAAATTGCAATAATAATAACAGCTAATATAATCTGACAATGGAAAACAATAATCATGGCAATAATAACATGAATTAATAACAAATAGCATTGCCATTTTATGTCAGATAACGATTATGATTATATAACGATTATACTGCAGGTCCGGGCCAAACTCCGGTACCCCGAAAATTGGCCGGTCAATGCCGCCAACGAAAGAAACAAACAGAACAGAACGACACAAACACACACACACACAATTCTCGAAACAAAATTTGCATCCCCAGTCATTCTTGTACATATGTTCAATAAATTGACCGATCCACACCACGTCACCATCCCCACATCCCTCACGCAGCACTTTTTCAGTCGCAAACTTCCCAGCTTGGCATATCTTTGAGCTCCAAGGCCACTTGAGAAAGACCCAGGATGCAACGTGTTGCGGCTGAAACGGCTTGCACCGGACTGATGGCTGTCCTGCTGGCTGTGTTACGGCTAACATCACTGCAAATTTCAATGAATTGGGCGAAGGGAAAACATGGGAAACATACGGGAAACATCGGGAAACCATGTCAAATTAACAAAAAACTTTGTTTGAAGGTATTGTTGTACTTCCATTCAACTGCAGTTTTATTGTCATTCCAGCGACCATGGCCAATGGGTGACCTCAATTGGGGTAGATATGTTTTTGTTTTTCAGCACATCTGGGCATCATTGCGATCATGGGCATTGAGGGGAGTTAGCAATCCATATGATAGAGTCTAAGCTTCTAGTAGGAAAACACAATGTTCAAAGGTGAATCATCTACAGCTATGTGGTTTCTTTTTGCCATGTCTATCTACTCTATGTTTAACAGTGATTTTAGTTGATAAACCCAGGACACACAGATCAACCAAATACCCACACACACACAGATCAACCAAATAACACAAGCCACAAGCAAACAATTTTCAAACCTAGTTCCTTCAGAAACTTTTTTTTTTGGTAACATTTTGTAACCGCGGAGCAACATACCCTCCCTCCAACCAACAAATTGACTCTGCCATGACGTGGGGCTTGGAAAAACATTTGTTTCTTTGAAAAATGGCGATTCTGAGGGTCTATAAAAAGTCTGGGGATGGACATATTCGGTGATTGTGTTCTTGAGCTAAAATAAAATGGTACATTTCAAGACATACCTCTCTCTCTCTATATATATATAAAGGATGTTATAGAAATTATTTGTGAGTATCCCTGATGCTCCAAATATATTCTGCGACGGTGTTTGCAACCTAAAAACCATTCCCAAATACGGTCTCAAACTGGTTAAACGTTCACATACGCACGTGTATGTCTGTATATCTATACGTATATAATATGTATTATATACATATGGTATGTATAAATGAAAAACTACAATATATTTGCTGCTTGCTTTATATTGCTGTTAGACAGTCGGGCGCTAAAAACGGCGACATCCCACGCCCTGGATGTCAGTTTTCGCCTCAGCTGAGAAGATGCCAGTTCCAGCAGCCTGCCAGCAGAGGATGTGATGTAATGGCTCTAACTCATAGCTCATAGGGAAATGTATTTAATAATATGTTAGATATATTTCCATTGGGAAATGGCTCTAATATGTCCATCTAATAATATTTCCATTGCCAGCCTATCTCCCAAGAACTCATAGGGAAATCAAGAATTAAGATCTAATAATCTAGTATATGATATGATAAATTCACATCCAATATATTCTAATTATATATATATGAACATGTATCTAAATAGACCTAATATATGGATCTAATATGCATTACCGGAAAATTAAAAAATCCAAAGCAAATGGATTATAATGGAAATGGTGCCCTGTAGAGAGCTTGGATGTCATACCATCTTCCGGCAAAGTAACATGGACCTCCCATGACCTCCCAACTGAGCTTAAAATCAATTGCTACATATTTGCCAATACAAATGTGTGGACATACGCATGGGAGATCAACCGATTCTTCCTCCATTTCATCTCATACGTTAATGCATTCATTGGGCGTGCCATATTTAATCCATAGGTCAAATTTCAACATAGGCCACCTGCTAATTTGGTGTACACAACACTTGTTGGTATACACAAGCCAATGTATGGAGCATCTTCAACAATTTCCAAAGCCAACCTGTCCTCAGCCAGGAGGATTTGTCCCCAGAAACCAGTAGCTTCACCAAATCATTAGTGGATGAATGGGAACATAACATATACCCTCTGGCAATCAAACATGGCTGCCTGGAAAATCGTATACATATATAAATATATATATATGTAATTATATATATATATACATATCTAAATGGGGTGGAAAATATGAGAAAATATGAAAATTCTATGGTAACTTCGAATAGCTATGGAAACCCACCATGTTTCCTAGGTCAATCATCCAAGTAAATGGGCCGTTTTCCATGGCAACTGTGAAATTACCGGAGGGCATCCCATATTATTTTAGCCTATTTTCCCAGAAGCATAAGTTGAAGTATAAATCACTGGCATTTTCCCATACATTCATAATCATCCTGAAGTACTCGTAGGCAGAATATGGCGTTTGCCGCCTTTGATTACCAGTTGGTTAGTAATCTATCCCATTGTATTCCCATGTGTCCGCATTGAACCCCAATTCAGTCATATTTAACCACCATTTCAAAGAGTTAAAACGCCAAATAGGCTTGATATGTTGGGATAGTGGGATTCATCTCCCTCGCTAATAACCAATCATGAACAATCATCACAATTTAGTTTGATGTTTTCCCATTAAACACCATTGAAATGATGCTACTAAAGTAATGCCATCAACCACCAATATGTTCACGTTCGATAGCGTCTATATCTATTTAATTATGATAAAATTGAGGATGGTGGATCTACCTATTGCACCAACATTCGTAGATTAAAAACCATCATCACCAATCATCTCGACTTTAGTTTCATAAATTCATGGATTTTTCCATGAAAACCTTCTATTTATAGCTGATGTTCATTGATTTTCGCTGTGAAATGCACCGTTTTTTCCCATGGATTTCTCCAGGTCCATCCAGGTCCTCAGGGCGATGCGCAGCAGTTCCCGCATCCAGGGGGCCATCTTCGCCCAGCTTCTGGCGCGGAAGAAGAGCTGCAGCAGCTCCACCGGAGGCGACACCATGGCCTCCTCCGGAACGAGGTAACCTGAAAGTACGGGAAGCACCAGGGTTACCAGGTTTTAGATGATCCAATGATCTCCATAGGTTGGGATAGATAGAACCATCAGTATATGGGTTTGTCTGAACAGGGGGTAAACCCTAAATTGCTATTTCAAAAGGAAACATGATCATTCACCGATGGATTTAGGGTACTCTATTTTCAGACAAAGCTATATGGCTATGAGTCAAAACCCTGGTGCCCGGATGGTACCTTAAAATAGCTGGCTAATGGATGGTTATTCCCTCAAATATGGTAATAATATATGTAATAATGGGTCTTCAATGGTTTTCACCCCTCCCCACATGAAACTGTCAATAGAAAGTGGGAAAAACATGGAGAACTTGTAGATGAATTTAAAACCTTTAACTTGATTTGTAGAGTTGGTTCGGCTATATTTATTTTGGTGTCTAGATTGGTGGACATGTGTATACTGTATATATAGATAATTTATAGATATATACCTCTCTCTCTCTCTCCCTGGCATTCTTTTCCGATTTTTTGTTGGCTTTCCATCCATTTCCGAAGCACTTTATGATCGCTGCAAGTCACTCACAGATGGATCGTCACGCAAGTCCTCAAAGGCTGCCAGCAGCCACGGTGGCTGCGGCTCCGAGATCTCAGAACGAAAGGCGACCTTAAAAGAAGGGCCGAAAGACGATGGCCACCAACAGGCAGTTGAACGTGACTTTACGGATAATTATTGTAGAATTAAACTATAGTGACGGACACTCAGTTAGAACCTCAAAATTTTTCCAAAATTTCATCGCCCCACAGTTAGAACCCAAAAATTTTGCACAGTTAGAACCTTGGTTTGCAAAGGGTTCTAACTCATTAGAA
>Ga0126342_10014191_pt1 | contig 14082 bp, 13 predicted proteins | sample Cyp1metagenome_FD_92528 | JGI IMG/M metagenome (GOLD analysis project Ga0126342, IMG submission 92528) | Coral microbial communities from Lord Howe Island, Old Settlement Bay, Australia - Cyphastrea 1 metagenome | ecosystem: Host-associated > Invertebrates > Cnidaria > Coral ...
GTATTTCAGATTTTCAGCCAAAGCCAGTTATGACGTTTCAATGTGTGTTTGACTTTCCAAGCTTTTGGTGACGACCGAATTTCAACTCACATGATTTGAACATCAACATCTGGGGGTATTTTCACACGTTGCAACCACTGAAACGACACACGGTAGTGTACCTGTCACTGTGCTTAAGTGCTTAATCGTCAAACAACGTTTGGGACGTTTGGGACGTTTGGGTATCAATTGAAGACCCTTAAATTCCACAAATGGATGAAGTTTATATTCAGTACTGATTGCCCCACTAATCACTATTACTACTCAAGCCCACGATTTCTACTCGACTGGATCCTGAGGGGATCTTCTTGTTTGGTCTGAAGATGTGAACCAGGACCCTCTGTTAAACTAACATTTTGCTATGGAAAATCATCATGTTTAATGGATAAATCAACGAACTAAATGACCAGTTTCAAGTTCGCAAAGCGTTAAATTACCAGACCCACGACAGGACGGCGTTTCACAGGGAAAACACGTTAAACTTTCCGCTTTCAGATTTGGGAAGAGCTAGGATCTGGGAAATTCCCAATTTGACCATGTTCATCCGCATAGGCAAATCTCATGATTTACTTACTGCATGGACACATCTGGGAAGCGCAAAAAAAAAACATGGGGAAAATCTGAAAACGGGAAAATATGGTAACATCCTTATTGTTTGGCAATCTTCACTTAGAACATTTATCAACATCCCGCATGGGAAAATCTGATAAAATCACACATGCTCATCGGAAACAGTCAAGAAAAATGACAATGTTCATAGCAAAAAACTGGTAAATTCCCAAGTTTTCATTGGAACATCTGGTAAAAAACACCATTTTCATCAGAAAAAAACCTTGGAGAATACCGTCCAAGGCGTTGTGCTCCTGGCAAGGCTCCAGGCATGCCACTGGGCACCATTCCAGCAGTGGGCAGCGATGGACGTTGTGCCAGCTGGAAACGGTCTAGGCCTTGGCCGGACGAGGACTTTGTCAAGGTCTCCGGGGATTTTTTTAATGGATTTTAATGGTGATTTAATGTTTGGGAACCCTCTGGTATACTTTTATAATGGTGATTTTTCATGGGATTTTAATGGTGATTTAATGTTTGGGAACCCTCTGGTAAACTTTTATAATGGTGATTTTTCATGGGATTTTAATGGTGATTTAATGTTTGGGAACCCTCTGGTAAACTTTTATAATGGTGGTTTTTCATGGGGTTTTAATGGTGATTTAATGGGATTTGATTGGGATACCCTCTGGTAATGACTAACAGTTTGCCATTGAAAATGGCCCATTGAGTTAGTGTATTTACCTATTCCACTAATGTTAATTGGTAATTTATCCATAAACAACTGCTAATTGGGATTTCTAATTTTAATTTAAATTAAATTATATGTCTCTGGTAATGACTAACAGTTTGCCATTGAACATGGCCCATTGAGTTAGTGTATTGACCTATTCCACTAATGTTCATTGGTAATTTATCCATAAACAACTGTTAATTGGGATTTCTAATTTTAAATTAAATTATATGTCTCTGGTAATGACTAACAGTTTGCCATTGAAGCCATGGCCCATTGAGTTCAGATTTTTTACCTATTCAAGATGGTGATTTTTCCAGTTCGCAAACTGTTAATTTACCAGAGGGCAACCTGAAATGTTGAGCCAACTATTGGAATGATTCATGGTAATTCCCCCAATCCAATTCCGATCATTCCGGGGAGAATGGTGTTTCCTGCTGCTGTGGGGCCCCCAAGTTATGTTTGTTGATTTAGAAAAACCCCCAAACCAGAGTTCTTAATGCTATAAAACCGAGTTAACCAAGTTATAAACCAACACGGCTATCGTTTGGGGGCCACACCTTGTATGATGTTTGGTGTTTATTTGGTGCTGATATGGTATTATTTCTATTGTGTTTATCTTGTATTGGTTTGAATTGTGTTGTGTTTTTAAGATGCTATATATATATATATATGTATATGTATATTTGAATATGGTGTTGGTTTGTTTTGAAATATGTGTTTGTGTGCTATATGGTTTTGTATAAGTGTCTGTTGGCCTCTCTCTCTATATATATATATATTATATATATTGTGATTATTGTTACTACTATTATTATTAGTTTTATTTTTATTATTATTATAGTCGTCAAGTGGGCTGGACGGCATCAAAAAATGGATGGTTTATGATCAAAAATATGATCCAACTTGGTTTCTGGGAAATCTGGGGAACATATAGGGGGAGTTAATGGTAATATGATGGAATTGAACAACAAACATGGGGAAAGACGAGTTCAATTGTCGCTTGATGGTGATGACGAGTTCAATCAAACAATGACAAATCCTCATATGAAGTGTTAGGCTGATGTTGATATATCTTTACCCAACCAAAATTATCAATCATGTGTTCATCATCAATCAACCAGGCCACCTTTTGGGCTGCGAAATCTGCGTTTCGGACCCAGGACCCGTATCGTCCATGGTTGGGTTGCGTGTGAACCCAATCCAAAACAAAGGGTTGAACAAAAACCACTGGTTGGTGGTTGAGCCAACCCCTCTGAAAAATATGAAGGTCAGTTGGTATTACCCATAGGATCCATGTATGATATATATGCTAACATTGGGGGTATATTAATGGTAAATGTTACCATATATGGCATACATGGATCCTATGGGTTATTATTCCCAATATATGAAAAATATATAATGTTCCAAACCACCAACCAGAACAACACTTCATGTGGCAATGTGTCAAGCCACTAGTACCATTGTACAATAGTTGAAATCAAAATAGCTGGTGTCCCGGTGTCATCCAAGTATGCTGTTGATCAACATGGATGAGCTGTAATCATCAACAGCCCGAAACGGAGATCATGGAGACTCACTTCAGTGGCACTATCCTGGAAATATCTAGAATCAAATGGATGAGCTGGGCAAACAACATGTAGCCAACAAATTCTGAAAATCTACACACATATGTACAAGCAAAAAAAAAATATATATATATATATATACATATATATATATATATATACATATATATATATATATATGTATATATATATTGGGGTAAATTATAATATTTCACTCATCTGAATTAAGGCCATTTGGGGATGATGTCCCTTACTAACCATGATTCCAGTGAGGTCGCAGTGAGGTCGCTATAATTTACGCATATATATATATATATGTATGTATATATATATATGTATGTATATTACATATATATATATGACATATTTATGTATCTATGTTATCTTTCCTTACCCAACTCTATTCCTGATTGATCTATTGATCCATCCATTCATCCATCATAAACCCCACAGATCCTCACTGTCCGACTCTGGCGCCCCGGGGCCCCGGCCGAACTGCACACCGCCATAGATGGCATGCAGGTTGTTGTTCAGCCCGGTCTGTACATCGCGCAGCTTTCCACCTCCCATGGGTATCCATGGGTCAACAAAAACTGGTGCGTGCTAAACGTAGGGAATGGATGGGAATGGATGGGAATGGGATTATTATTGTAAGGATTATGGATCATTCCCTCATTACTAAGCACAAGTAAGCAAAACATGCGCCCAAAAAATGGAGGGTGTACTTGAATTAAGCTCACCTCATCTCCCATATGAGCCGTGCTTATTTTTTGGGTTCTGTGAAAGCCTTTTTGTTCTACACAAAGGCTTCGCAGTTTCGATCCTGAACATAAACCAGTGGTTTCTGCCATCATATGTCCAAATCAGAAACCTGGAACATCATCTTCCAAATCATAAAACTTAGCGTTGTTTCTTTCCATCTTGCCATCCCCCTTAGGCAATGAATGGCTTGACATCGCAACAAAACCCTCCGGTCAACAAACTATAGCCATGGAAAATGCTCCGTTGATGGGTGATGTTCCTATCTCAATTCGTGATTTTCCATAGCTATGTGAGTTTGCCAAAAGGTATTTTGGTTTATGTTCACCCATCACCCATCTGACTAGTTCGACATATCTAGCCCTAAAAAAAAACATTCTCAGCCCTGTAAAACGTACCAACTTGGTATCCCAAAATATCCTGGTTCCTGGAAGGACAACCAGTTATCACTTTATATAGTCCTGGGACCATTCACCGAGAAGTTGGAACACTATGACATTTACATCCATTTACTGTACCATGGTGTGTGTTTTCAATGACTTTTCATGTGGGTGTCATTTGAGAACTTCATCATACGGTGGATGGTTGCGAAATCCTGCACCAGTTGGTATTTGGTTTATCGCCTCATAATCTCATGATTTACAATCTTTCATAGTTACCTAACGGTTGCCAACTGGTGCGGGATTACTTCCATCCACAGTATCACCCAATGTCTTTTCCACATTTTTCCAAATATCCTAAGTGGTGGTGATGGACCCCCCGCAAATATGCTGGTTGGTTTACAATTGAACATCATAATCATCATATAGAGATATCTCTTCCATAAACCTTGGTTATATAAGTTTTTGTTTATATGAATGAGATATCTACCATCAAATCTGTGTTAGCCTCACAAAACAACTTTGCTAAGCAGGGAGCAGCACCTTATCGGATATTGTTGGTGATATTCCCATGATATCCTCATGTTTGTTGATTACCATCCGGTTATTTAACATAGCCATTGAAAATCACAATTTTTAATAGGTAAACCATATATTTCTATGGGCCATTTCCCATGGCTATGTTAAATAACCAGAGGGTACATTCAGTTCATTATTGTTCATTTGACATTGATCATTCCCACATTTTTGGTGCATGTTGGTGATCAGTTTTCGTGGCCTTCTGGGTATCTAAAGAAGTTCCCACATCTTTGGTGATCCGCTCACTTTTCGCAACAAAAATCAGTTTCACCACACCTTAACCGCGCGTGGCAAAACGTTTTGTTCCGTGCCTTGCAACTGTATCCGCGAGTTGCCACGCATATTCCACAGCTGTGGGATTTCCGGATGCGCCTGGCCGATGTGGGTCAAAATGGAAGACCGATGTGGGGGACCACAAATGGAAATTAACCATAAATGGAAATGTCTAGTTTAGTTTTTTCACCATCCAACTTAACTGGGGTACCTTTTGCTAATGACTTGACCCATACCCAAATGCTGGGTTTATGGTAGAGCCTTTTTGTATCAGCAATTCAATTCTGAAAACATGATTTTGTTTCAGATTGGGCTCGAGAAGTCATCCTCAAATCATAGCCCTGTTACCCGGCCTGGCAAACGTTAACAAAAAACTATGGTTAAAATCACCATGCAATCAATGGGTAAATTCACTATAAATTGATATAAATTGCCATTTTCAATAGCGAACTGTTAGTTTACCAGAGGGTCTAGCCCTGGTTTTTTTCATGGTTCTATCATTGTGCCATGGCCGCCTCAGGAGTGGTGTTGCTCACCAACTCATCTGCCAAGTCGTACCTTCCCAAAAAATGGTGGGATATGGTGGGATGGTGCAGCAGAACATAGTGATTTAAGCAGCACATAGCAGTAGGTTGAATGTTTACCTGAAAACATTGGGATTTCAACCCAAATAAAACAAAAATTCATAAGGATAAATTCACTCCCACCGTAACAAGAACCTCCTGATATAAATGATGACCCAATATATACTGACATTAATCCTGACATGAACTATGGCATATGTTTTGCCACGTATTCGGATGTTAATTCAGCTAATTTTGACATTTACTCTGCCATATACTCTGACATGTAGTCTGATGCATATTGTGACATATAGATCTCCTGGCTATTATGATTCCGGACACATACTCTGACATGCATATTGAGATGTTTTTCGACATTTAATTATCTTTATATTCTGACAAACAATAATGCCAATATATAACTATAATTATGTATACATATACCATGCATCATATCAATCATAGTCATATACTAGTGATATCTATATCTCAATATATATATATATACATAAATATAATCAATAGATATACATATATATATATATATATACACTACATATATTTCATGATATATCTAATATTATAGATACCCTCTGGTAAACTAACATAGCTATGGAAGCCATGGCCCATAGAAATAGATTGTTTACCTATTAAAATGGTGATTTTCTATAGCAAACTGTTAAATTACCAGAGGGTATTTTCATACATACACTACATATATATAGTTCATGAATTGTCATGATATATCTAATGTTATATACAATGTGAGGCCCCCCAGTGATGTTAGTTGGTTTATAAGCCCCAGTAATTAGTTCGTTATAAGTACCATAAACCATAGTTATTGGAGTTTTTTGAAACAACTTAGCTATCGAAGGGGGGCCTCACATTGTATGATATACATGTAACTTGCATGATATATCTAATATTATAGATACCCTCCAGTAAATTAACATAGACCCTGGTAGATAGGGGTTGGAAGACTAGTTTCCACTATAAATTGGTCTATAAATTGGTTATTTTCAGGGTCTATGTTAATTTACCAGAGGGTAATAGATAAACCATATGAAAAACCAGAGGGTAAGTCGCGTAAGTCGCGGGCCATCTGGGATCCACCGAGATCTTGGCATCCACCAAGTACTTGGCCATCACGGAGGCCTGGCGTTTTGGACGGAGATGCCATGCGATTAATCGAACTAGCAATATGAGATATAGTATTTACTATATATATATACAGTATATATATATATAGATATACACATATAGTGTACATATATATATATATGGTATATAATATATATAGTTATACATGTATATGTATAGTTATACATATATATATATATATATAGGTGTCAAGAAAATATATCCACCATCTGGTATGGGTCAAAATAAAAAAATGAACAGAATCTGCATTTTTTGGGGCCTTAAATTTCTGACCATTTGTGTCAAAATCTCCACCATCTCTGCAGAAACTCATATTTAATCATAAAAACAAATACCTGGTTGGTGGTTTACCAACCCCTCTGAAAAATGATGGAGTTCGTCAGTTGGGATCATGACATTCTCAATATATGGAAAGTCGTAAAATTCATGTTCCAAACCACCAACCAGATACTCACCATTGGAGTCTTTGCATTTTTGGATGGATGTTCCCATTTCTTCCTGATTCGGATATGGCTTGAAAGCCTAAAAATTGAATGGCTCAAATCCAAAAAAAAAAGACCACCCCATCTGCGTTCCGGTCTCAAATTTTGTTCCTATATAAATAACCAGGGTTACAATAGCGATGGTAATAACAATGCTTATACAGGAATGACCCAAATTTCAATAGTGAAAGGGGTATATACCAGCATACAACTTCTTAAATTAGTCGCGATCTGCGATGCATATCCACACTCGGATCCTCAGGTATGGCCAAACCAAGGTAGGGGGGAACTCTACCGCAACTCCGTTGCTATGTTGCTCTCCAGATCATTTGGACAACCTATTTGAACGGAAAGATACAATATGATATGATATATCTATAATATTGAATATACTATATATCAATATGAAATATATTTGTAAATGCATGTTCCAGGAACGTTCATTTTGTGATACAATGGCAGCCGGCACAGAAATTTGACACTTGTTGATCCTCCATGATTCTGTTCTTATCTCTGCGCCGTACCATTTCTGTTTCAAAGTTTTGCTAAATATGTGTAGCCCTTTATTGACAATTAAGAAAAAATCAATTGTCTGTAAGTATATGTTACCAACTAATATGTATGTACATACGTATATTGTATATATACACATAATCAATCATAGTTGTATGTATATATATATATAGAGATATACGGATAAGAAAATACAAATTACTATAATATAAATAATGTGCATGTACATACATAACATAATATAGATACGGATAAGGAAAACAAAAACATATTGATACCCTCTGGTAAACGTTTACATAACCATGGAACATCACCATTCATAATCGGTAAATAAACGAACTATGGAAAGTCACCATATAAACAGGATTGGGACCCCAGTTATAAGCTGGTTTAAAAAACATTATATTCCCATTAACTATAGTTATATCTACCATAAACCATAGAATTCGGCCACTTTTTTTAGGCAACTAGACGCTATGTTCTGGGTCCCATCCTGTAGTTTTTTTGGTACGGTAACTACATTTAAATATACGGACTTTTGAATATAGGAACTGGTATTTCATACTACCTCCGGGGCCTCGCGGTCTGGCCTGCCCTCCACATATTGATATTTCTAGGTCTATCATTGGATTTTTTGAGGGAACAAAAATCACCGGAAACCATGTAGCTTTTTGCCATTCAATGTGGTGGGTTCTGTAGCTTTTTGGTATGTTTACCAGAGGGCATACCCTTTGGCAATCAAACGTGACTTGTTGGCCAAATATCACCATTGATGATGACTCATCTCCATAAATCCCCACATCATACCCACAGAAATCCACAGAAATCCACCGAAATCCCAGGGATTTCCCATGGTTTTCCTATGTTTTCCCATAGTTTTCCTATGTTTTACCATGGTTATCCTATGTTTTCCCATGGTTTTCCCATGCTTTGCCTTGGCCAATTCCCGGAGATGAAAGATCACCTAGTTCAAGCCGAGCCGGAGATACGTAGAACTTCCAATTCTTATCATGAGAAATATACAGTTGTTGGGATAAGAAATACAATGTTTAATAGGGTTTAATGGGATTTGATGGGATTTGATTGGGATATTACCCTCTGATTTAAATTACCAGAGGGTATATTGTTTGGGAACCCTCTGGCAAACTTTTATAATGGTGATTTTAATGGATTTGAATGGCGATTTTAATGGTGATTTAATGGGATTTGATTGGGATACCCTCTGGTAAACTAACAGTTTGCTATTGAAGCCATGGCCCATTTAGTTCGTTGATTTACCCATTAAAAATTGTGTTTTTTTAATAGCTATGTTAAATCACCAGAGGGTATAATCTTGGAAGAAATAGAATGTATATCTAATTAGGCGTCTACATCGAAACTTAATCTTCCTTGGAAGAATTAGAATGTATATAATTAATCTAATTAGAATATATTGGGAGTTAAAAATATAATGGGATATAATTATATACAATGGGAAATGAACCCAACAATTATTTATATTGAACATTTCAAATTTCTATTTGTTGGGCTTCTACTTTGAAAAACAATGTAATTCATACAATGTTGTTGTTATCTAATTAGATATCATGGGAACTTCATTGGATATAATATTGGGGAATATAATCGATATACTGTTGTTGTTATCTAATTGAACAACAGTAACATATAAAATACATGCAATCTACAAAAAAACGACAATCATGGTGCATGATGGATATGATAAGATATGATAAGTAGATGATACAACAAAAACAACAACAATAGGTAGAGGATTCAGCATGGAACTACAATATCATACCATTTTCTGCTTGGTGATTGAGCCAACCCCTTTGAAAAATGATGGACTTCGTCACTTAATAAAGATGACATTCCCGACTGTTTCTGGAAAGTCATAATCCATTCCATGGTTCCAGTCACCACCAACCAGATACTCACCATTGGAGTCTGTCCATTCTTGGATGGATGGGTGGATGTTCCCATTTCTTCCTGATTCGGATATGGCTTGAAAGCCTAAAAATGGCAAATAGAGTCAAGTGGGGCTACTATTCCAATATCAATGGCTTCTGGTTCTTACCCAGTAACTTGAGTGCCTCATCCACTGTGAGGGATCCCTGGTTCTCATGGGAACCGATCACCTGACTGGGAATGCGACTCCTTCGATTTCCACCATCGATTTCCACCAACCAACCAACCAACCAACTGACCTTAATCATAGTGGAATCATCCATGTATCCCATTAAAACTTCCATTGAAACACCAGGATTTCCTATGGTTTTCCTATTGTTTCCCATGGTTTTCCTATGGTTTCCCATGGTTTTCATATGGTTTCTGGTTATCACATGGTTTTCCTATGGTTTCTGGTTATCATATGGTTTTCCTATGGTTTTCCTATTGTTTCCCATGGTTTTCATATGGTTTCCCATGGTTTTTGCCGCCAAGCAACGCTCTTTCGCTCGGCAATGAGGTCGAAGTGGCGGCTGAAGGCATCCGCAAACCTGGACCGCTGGCGCAACGAGAGGAGTGGTGGTTGCCACGTGGGCCGATGTTTGAGTAGGTTAAATAACATGTAGAATATATCTTATTATCATCTATGTACTTGATATTTATGGTGGTTTTAACCATCTTGAAAAATATTAGTCAGTTGGGATGATTATTCCCAATATACGGAAAAATAAACATGTTCCAAACCACCAACCAGATATATACATATATATTGTATGACTAGGTGAACATGGTATTGTATGGTATATACGGTATATGTTTTTTGATATGAGTAGGGTTATATAACATCACTGGATTTGTTTAAGGGAAAATTGAAACCGGAAACCCTATAATATTTCATGGGAAAATAAATGGTTTCCTGTAGATTTTCCCTTCAACCAATCCAGTGAGAACATGGATCTAAACATTTCCTGACACTTAACCCCCCAAATCATACCCCCAAATCATACCCCCAAATCATAAGCCAAACACTTCCTAAGAAGGTACATGGATCCATAGGGAGATAGATATATATATATCATATGGTTGATTGAATATATATATATATAATGGATGATGTATATGTATGATATCATTGTATGCAAAAGTGAAGAAATCATGGGATATGCTAAGAACTAATCATCTAACCAACAATATGATAAGGTAAATACTAAAATGATTACGTACATATATATATATATCTATTTACCTATCTATCTATCTATCTATCTATCTAGCTATCTATCTATCTATCTATAGATATTGATATGAATAGAACGCCTATAAACTACAATTTGTTCACCCCAATGTTTCAGTTAGTCTGTCAACCCATATGATACCCATATGACATCATATGACTATAGCCAAAACATTACGATATAGTTGACATCATATGACTATAGCCAAAAAATACAATATAGTTAACCACATTTTAACCATTCTCAACATGACCTCTTAATCTCCCCTCCATAGGAAGTGGGAAGCATCTTGCCCCAGAAGTTGGACCTACAGTTATGGCCCGAAATACAAAGTCAGCAAGTCAGCAAGTCACCCACTTATGGACTAATAACCCCATTCATACTGGTTGGTGGTATACCTACCCCTCTGAAAAAAAATGAAAGTCAGTTGGGATGATGACATTCCCAACTGAATGGAAAGTCATAAAATTCCATGGTTCCGGTCACCACCACCCAGTAATTGGATGGCTAATTAACCTGGTTACCCTCTGGTAAACTAACATAGCTATTGAACATTGCCATAGAAAGTTCGTTGAATTACCCATAATTAGAAACTCACGATTGATGCCAATTCTTGGATTTATGGCATACCTTTCACATATGTCTGGGTAAAAGCCATAATATTTCACTATCCTGAATTGTTGGGCCATTTGGGGATGATTCCCCTACATCTAAACCATGATTCCCAGGGTTCGGGAGAACAGGGTTCGGTCGCAACATAATTTACCCAGATATATGGAGGTTTCCATTTTAATGGGGCTACCTCTACAATGTGAGGCCCCCAAGATAGCTAAGTTGGTTTATAACTCCAATAACTATGGTTTATGATACTTATAACTATAGTTACTGGGGCTTAAAAACCAACTAACATCACTGGGGGGGGCCTCACATTGTAGTTATCATCCATTTCACATATGGATGTTCCATGAAATAAACCATCCAGGTTTTGGGGTACACCTTGAAACTGATAGCTGCATCAGCCACGTCCTACTCATGAAAAAAATGTGTCACCAATCAGGAAAAAAACAGCAATTGCTGAATTCATGGTTTTTATGGTTTTCCAGTGCATGGGTCATAGATAAAAACTATACTAACTATACAACCATGGACCATGCAGGTAATATCATCCCTATTTCACAATCTACCAAATTGTATTTTGGACCTACTTATGTGTGTCCTGGCCCAAGCAGTGACTCATTGACTCATTGGTTCTTCAAAGCGTTTGGACTGCAAACTCGACAAATACAAGACTTGACCTATATATATATATTGCTAACATCATGAAAAATCATGAAAATCTAGGGATGCCTCTCGAGGTGCTTTGGGGAACATCTGTATATATATATATATATATCGATTTCTATGGATAAAGTACACAAAATTAGAGAGATATGAGAGATTCGTCCATCCATGGCTCAATCTGAGTTCACTCAAATACCAAGAGTTAATTAATTGGATAACCAACGGTCCACCTGGATTAATTCCGTTAAGTTAGGGGTCATCAAATACCAATATTCAAAGTTCCTTCAGCAGGATGGCTTTATCAGCAACATCAGGGAGGAATCGGACGGATTGAACCTGTTGACTCTGCTGCTTGAAACAACTTGGTAATGGGCCGCGAAACCGGGTATAGAACCAATCAAATGGGACAAAAACACAACCAGAAGGCAGTGGGAATTTCAGGCCGGCAAAATGGAGCTGCTGTACTATGTAAGGCAAAAATATGTGGAGCTATTTGGGATATTCCCTTGAATTTGGCCCTTGTATGGTAGTTACCTGGTACCTCCAATAGATTGCTAAATCTGAAATGACCATTGAAAAAAAATACTAAACACCTATGCTCCTATGTTAATTATCTGTCTATGTTAGATTAACACTAAGATAGACCTAAGAAAATCTTACCCTAGGGGTAATCTGGTTGCGGGTCAAAATTGAGTACCAACAAAAACTATTGTTGGATTGTTGATACATCAAAAAATCGAATGAAAAAGGTTTATTGAATGGTTAATACTAGTACTAAAAACTAATCTGGTTGGTGGTTTCAACCCCTCTGAAAACTATCAGTCAGTTGGGATGATTATTCCCAACTGAATGGAAGGTCATAAAATTCATGTTCCAAACCACCACCCAGTAATTGGATGGCTAATTAACCTGGTTACCCTCTGGTAAACTAACATAGCTATTGGACATTGCCAATTAGTTCGTTGATTTACCCATTAAAAATGGTGATTTTCCATAGTTATGTTAGTTTACCAGAGGGTAATATCCCAATCAAATCCCATTAAACCCTATTAAATCCACTATATGTTCGTGGTTTTCCATGTTCGTGGTTTTGCAAGTCTTTCATTTTGATCCCAACCGTTCACAGCGCCACAGCGCCTGGTGAGTGGATGGTTCTTGCTAGTGATGGCCTTGTCCTCCAAGCCCTTGCTCGTGACCTCGGTGGTTTTTTTTAAGGGTGGCCCGGCAATGACAAATAATATGGTTATTTACATGGATATTACCCTATATTTAACCAAAACAACATATGGATATAGAAATCAAATGTATAAACAATAGCAATGTACAAATACAATATTTTAGACAATATGGAATTTTAACCAAAATATGGAAATATGGCTATGAATATAGAAATCAAATCAAATGTACAAACATAGCAGTTTCACCAACCGAAAAACAAGAAAAAACTTGGGCCAGCAATAAGAATGATGGTCTCAAGGTATGGAATTTAATCATCTGATAGGATGTATGTTCAACGAGGTGTGGTCTCAATGAGGTTTTAATGGGATTTACCCTCTGGTAAACATACAACAAACTATGGAAAATCACTATTTTTGATGGGTAAATCAAGGAACTAAACGGCTATGTTCAATAGCTATGTTAAATTACCAGAGGGTAAGATAACACGACGATTGTGAGAATCATCTGGGTGTGTCTTTAAACGTTGGTTGGAATTAACCCACAAAATTACATTGGTTTATGGCATAATCCCTTCCTCCTAATACTAAACGTCCCCCTAATACTAAAAACAGGCATCCATCTCCAATTTCCGAAAATTTCAGTTTGGCTAATTTGACTTTTAATTGATCCCCTTTCAAAAACAATTTAAAAATCAACCTACCATTTGTGGGTTCTCCCCCCCAATACTAAAAACTAGTTCACCCCGGGGTGTTTAGTATTAGGGGGGCCTAGTCCCAATCCCTCACTCCAAGCTGCCTAGCTACTCTAGCAATTAGGGGTAAGCTTCTAACTGCCATTTTTGGCA
>Ga0126342_10014192_pt1 | contig 14081 bp, 10 predicted proteins | sample Cyp1metagenome_FD_92528 | JGI IMG/M metagenome (GOLD analysis project Ga0126342, IMG submission 92528) | Coral microbial communities from Lord Howe Island, Old Settlement Bay, Australia - Cyphastrea 1 metagenome | ecosystem: Host-associated > Invertebrates > Cnidaria > Coral ...
AATTCCCAGATCGATGAGTGCAATGGCCTTATGTATAACATAGGTTAGTTAAGCAACTCTTGGATGAGATGTGATGCTGCAGCGTGGTGAGCAGATCTCGCAATCAATGCACGAGTTTTTAACTGAGACAAAAGCCTTTGGACAACTTGCAACTGAGCCCAATTGCCTTGAGACACTAGCCGAGTGTCTGCAGTTTGCAATTTAGATGTGACAACCAAAGGTCAAAGACCAGTGGTTGAGGCGGGGTGAATGGATTTGACCTAATCCACATCCCATATATATCAGTGTAAACAGTTGCATGCATTGGCATTTCACTTGAACTTGTGACTTCAACACGTTGTCATTTGCAGTTGCCATGACATGCATGTACAGGTGAATCTTACATATATCCACAGGCGTTTTGCTTTCAAGGAAAAGAATCAGAAGGTAAGCAACGGTTGTGGCTGGTAGATCCTACCCTTTTCTTCCCTTAAAATGGGATGGTTAGTCTCAGGAAGTGGAGTAGCGGTTCCTTATAATGAAGGTAAGCAACGGTTGTGGCTGGTAGATCTTACCCTTTTCTTCCCTAGCCCCACCACACCCCCCAAGGTTGAAGCGGGATGGTTAGTCTCAGGAAGTGGAGAAGCGGTTCCCTATAATGAATGTAAGCAACGGTTGTGGCTGGTAGATCCTACTCTTTTCCTCCTAGCCACACCCCACCCCCAAAGGTTGAAGTGGGTTGGTAAGTCGCAGGAAGTGGAGTAGAATGAATGTAAGCAACGGTTGTGGCTGGTAGATCCTACCCTTTTCTTCCCTAGCCCCACCCCACCCCCCAAGGTTGAAGTGGGATGGTTAGTCTCAGGAAGTGGAGTAGCGGTTCCCCTACCCTTTTCTTCCCTAGCCCCACCCCACCCCCCAAGGTTGAAGTGGGTTGGTAAGTCTCAGGAAGTGGAGTAGCGGTAGTGTTTCCCTATAATGAAGGTAAGCAACGGTTGTGGCTGGTAGATCGTACCCTTTTCTTCCCTAGCCCCACCCCACTCCCCCAGGGTTGAAGTGGGATAGTAAGTCCCAAGAAGGTGAGTAGCGGTTGTGTATCCCTCATCTAGGCTCCCCTAATGTATTGCTTGTCTGCACGAAATGATTGGTTTTCAATATTCTTACTGCCGCAAGTGATTGGTTTTGAAGAGTCTTACTGCCGCAAGTGATTGAATTTTCCTGCCGCAAGTGATGGATCATCCAGGAGGATGGGTTGTTTGCTGGCCAAGTTTGTGTAGTTCATATATTGCATGTGGACTGACTGGGGGGTGGCCAACAAGTACTGTAGTTTTTCAGGATGTGTATGGGCGAAACATTTCAGGAATCCCCAAAACCACCTGTACCTTTACCTTATGGACTCACCCGCATTGTGGGCACTAATAACTAGTCTTGAGGAGATCGACGATCCCAATTCCCAGAGTCCTTCTCTGCCACAGGCCCTACTACGATACATCCCATTTGTGGATCAGTGTGAGGCAGGGTATGAGGGACTTGGAACTCATGAGGAAACAATCGCAACTGTTATCTTTGAGAGGTCTGGTATCTAAAGGTTGCTTAAATGGTGGTGGCCGTCAATGGACTCACAAAATCGTTGATGTATGTTCATGTGGTTGATGTTTCATATTAGTAACCATCCACTTTTGGAAATGTGATTGAGATGGATAATGCATGAGATCTTTCTGAATTCGCAGCATGAATCCAATGGAGCTGCAAATCAGGGGTCCCGTTGCGAGACCGTCGATTCATTTCTTTGGCGCCTTTCGTTGGATGCCCCAAAAACCAAGAACTCATCTGAATAGTTTCTATTCTTCAAACATCATGGTTTTGTTGATTTTGTTGCATTCTCACATTTGTGTAGATTTTTCCTCTGGCGTGAATCACTTCTGTTGATTGTTGACATGTTGCTGGTCACATCCCCCTCTGCGGTGCTTGAATCTGAGACTTTTCTGGCTGGGATTCCCAATTTTTGTTGCGCACCGCCGCCATGATCCACCTGCTTTACGGCTGAACTCTGGTTCGCGACTACTTCTTTCTCTTTGGGGACGGGTCGAAACCCATGAAATTAACAAATTGGAGGGGAATCAACGTCCAATACCCAGCTATTATAGGGTACCATCCGGGTACCCGAGTTTTGACTCATAGCCATGTCCCCGATTTCCGCAAGGCCCTGCGAGAATTTCTCTGCAGCGTGGATGTGAGCCAGATGAGCCATGAACTTGGCACCAGGGGAGAATCATTCGGGATTCCAACCCGGAAGAATGGGAGTTTACACCATATCCCATGACGGATCCATGGTGCTGGTATATATGCTAACATGACTGGTGTATATTGATGGGATCCATGTTACCATGTATAGCAGCACCATGGATCCTATGGGTATATATGGAAGTTTATACTATGTCATACCTATCGAAATTAGGGATACGAATCGAGACCCATCGTTTGTGACCGGTAGTCAAACAGGAACATCGCTTAAGCCAGGAGCTGCCATAGGTCAAGGATAGATTCGTTTCGAAAAGCAGATCTTTGGGCCTTTGCCTCTTAAAGATGGGTCAAAAGAGGGGAACTCCTGGTGGCACCTGATTCTTGGGGGAAGTGGTTTCTGGGCTTGACTTCGGCCCAGAGCGAAGTCAGGTGTTTGTTTCAGCTTAAAGCCATGGGTTTTTCATATTGAATCCCCAGTTCCATCCATTTCCGGCCTTGGGTCAGAGCTCAGGTTACGATGCATTGTTGGACCTGGAACAGGTCGTTTGACCATGTGGGAAATATGCTTAACCAATGGGTTAAATCATAGCACTTGGGATCAAAGTCGACAGAAATCAGGATATGAAAAATACGGGATGTAGAATATTATAGAGGTGTTTCCGGAAAAAAAAAAAGCGGATGAGCCAAATCACCTACCAGTTCATGTTCTGATTTGAGAGTGAAAATTGTTTAGAGCCTCCTCAATTTTTCCACGCTCACCACATGTTTGGAAGTCTGGGGATGTTTAGGCATCAAGTCCGTGGGAGTCCTCCCATCGTTATACATGTTCATTTGGAGGTTTCCATAGCTGGATGGTGTACAGGGGTACTGTACCCCCATTCCAGGAAACCACCATTTGAGTGTTATGGCTGTATGACGTAGTATGACATTATTCTTCATGGAAACAATGGAAACACTGAAAAAACTTCTTTCCAAGAACTATCAACACTCTGTCTAGAATATTATAACACGAATGTGACTTTCATAACCCCACGGAACATGGATAAACACTATGAATCACCATTAATCACCATTCATTAATCACCATTAATTACTAATTAAATCTAATTAATCACCATTCATTAATCACCATGCATCACCACTATTGATCACCATTGTTTTTGTCACGGGGAGATCCCGAATTGGGAGGCCATGGGCCGCGGTGGCCCGGAACTGCGGGTGGATGCTCAGCTCATCGCTGCCCTCCCAAAGCGTGAGGCGCGACCCAACGGCAGACACCCCATGGGGGAAAACGATGGGCAAACAAATCCAGAACGGTTTTTGTTGGGATTTCTGTTGGGTTGGGCTTGTAAAAATGATGTTTTATGATGTTTGATTGAATTTGGGATCCGGGAAAACAGAAATTCTAACAGCCATCGGGGTTGCACGTTGCACGTTGCCAGCATCTCCATGGCCACAGGTAGCATCAAAATGTGCGGGCTGCTGCGTAATTTGTCAGGCCGCTGAGCGTTGCCTTGGTGGACATCCCAAAGCTTGGTTCATGATGGTTAATGATGCTTAATGATGGTTAATGATCGTGATCTTTACGGGGATATATATGTCACCACCAGCTTTTTATGATATTTGGAATGATGATAATGAGTTTTCCTAACACGGGGGTACCCCAAAATGGATGCGTTACAATGGATGATTTGGGAAGATTTTAGGAAACCTCCACAATGGAATTCCATGGGACTCCACCGCCATCAAACCATTGAAGAAATTGTCTATGACAACCACCCTGGCTTGGTGTCTCCTAATTCTTTTGTGGAATATAGCCATGGTGCTACAGGCATCTGACAAAGTCGTACCTGTTTTAGGAAAAAAACGTTGTGCCTTGGGGAAGTTATGCAAGGTTCGAACCATCCACCAGTTATGCATCAAACATATGTTTGGCACATCTTTGCCCCCATTGTTTGTGTATAGTAACCTAACTCAACCCTGAAAAAGATAGAAAGTTCAAATCCCACTGAAATAGTGATTCACAGTTCTATGTTTGGGGTTCCTATATTATATCATCAACATACACAAGTTTGAGATCTTCAGATGCAACGCGACTGGCGTTACGACTCAGCGACCATGAGCTCTGTTCCAGGAGCCGATGGAAAAGGATGAAGATGTGAGGGTTCTGCCATGCGGCCATGAGTGCGCCAGCGAATATGGCGGGCAGAGGTGACACGGAGGTCTGGATGGTGAGCGGCCCGAGAAAAGTGTCATTAATATAGATACAGGATGATATATTGTACTATGTATATATAAATATATAGACTGAGATGAATTAATTCTCATGTATTTATTTAAATAAGATGTAAAGTGAATGAGTGTGTTTGTCTTTTTGGGTGTTTGGAATCCGATGATTCCTCTTCGGTTTGCAGCTGACCCACCTCTCAGTATGGTTTCAGCCGCTGATCGCACTGGTGCTCAAGTCGTAGCCATCTTTTGATGCACTTTTGGGCAGGAAGGTCCAGGCGCTTGGTATGAAAAGACGATAAGGATGTTTTCAGCAGGTTTGCAGCGTCTGCAATGGAAAATCTCGCTGGAAGACAAATTACCCCTATGTTGGAGAGGTTTATGGGTCAAAACCTTCCAGATAATCGCAAATGAGGGGGGCTACAACAGATATATCCTAAACTTGGCCACCCAAAATGGCCCGCATGCTCAACCTCAGAGGGGGCAGTTGGCTGAGTAAGTTCTCACATGATGCCGCTCTAGCAAAAGGTCGATGTCCTGTAACGGGACCTGTCGCAAAATATGTGGGACATAACATGAAATAATATACTATTTTAATATGATATACTATTATGCAGCCGTGATGATAGCAGTGGTACAGATACAAAAACATGTGCATGGCTAGCTGGAACCCCCCCATGTTGAAGTCCCAGGTTTCCCATTTAGAAAGACGTCCGGTTTTTTCGGGGACTTCCCAGCTAGCCAACAAGAAGAATTCAGGGCGAAATTCAGGGCGAATTTCAACCATCTACCATCCACTGCAGAAAATTTCCAACCAGATTCGAGGTTGTGTTTCATCCAAAATTCGACCAAATTTAGCACATTTTAGCATTGAAACAGCCATGGTGACTTGGAGATCCAGGTTTCCCGTTGATCGACCTTTGCGGAATTACCCTCCGGGGAGCGCACGCTTTGGGAAGTCCAAAATCACGGTTTTTGATAGGTAAATCCCCATGAATCATCTAGAAATGGAGGTCTTCTTGCTAGGAAGATCATCTATAAATCGGGCATCTATACATCCATAGCTATGTAAAATAACCACATGGTACTATCATTACTCAGGATATGCTAGGGGTATGCTTAACTTAATATGAATAGCTATTTATTCCTATTATATAAGCGCTACATATCAATTCCATTACTATAGTCATCATAAATCCCAAAACATACTATAGTAGTATATTATAATTCATTTTTTGTCATATATCCCAATGCCAGATTAGTTAATAGTAGATCCCTATAGTCAACAATTAATTCTTAAATCTCCCTATATCCTAAGTGTTATACAGTCCAATTCGCTACTATAGTTACTATGCATCAATCCCTCTATCATTAGTCAATATTAATCTCAATTATATATATATATTACTATAGCTATATATCCCAGTAGTTAATGATTCTTCATGATCTTTTATATTTAATACTTATATATATATATTACAACTATTACTATAACAATACGATATACATTTATAATTATGCAACTATTACTATATTCGAACAACTATTTTATAGCACTGATCCTTCGATGACAAATCCAGGTACCACTTCGAATGCATCTCGCAGTGGATCCATGAGAGCAACACTTGCTGCGTGCGCTGTCCCAGTGGAAGCGTTGTGCTGTGGCGAGGTTTGACAATGGGCCATCCAAAGGAAACCATGAAGGGATTGACAATGTGAATTCTATGGTGTATATATATATATATACACTGTATATAAACATATTTATATATATATATATATACATAAACCATAAATGCCAATGTTCTTCAACTGATGGTCGTTTTTTTTGTGGAAATGATATGTGGAAAATCCGTGAAAATGAATAGATGCAATGCAAAACCAGGGGTTTTGGCCACAACCGAGGTTTGTCATAGTATGGCCGTTCCACAGCCCGGTGATTGCCCGGAGCGGCTGCCGGTACGGCGATTGGCTATGGGATGGCTTCCATTGGGAAATTGAACTTTCAACTGGTAATGGAAAGGATTTTCCCAAAAGTTGGATGCAATTGAACCCATGGCTGGTGAACTTCCAAGAAAAATCTTCCAGCGTTTTCGCGGTTTCGTGCAAAAAGGGGGATGATCCAGATGGAACTTTGGGGGAACCAAAAACAAACAGCAAACAAGACGGACGTTACCCGGCCTGGTAAACGTACAAAAAGCGACATAGAAAATGGCCATAGAAATAGTGAGTTTTTCCATCAATAGCATGGTGATTTTCCATAGTTATGTAAACGTTTACCAGAGGGTACAGTGGAGAACTTCTCTTGCCCTGCACTAAACCCCCTCCAGCCTCAGGCTGAGATACTCTGAGATAAAAAAAAAAGGCCCTTTTGCGTTTCAGAGTTTGAGGTCATGTTGGGTGTCAATGAAAAGAAGACCATAGAAAACATACCTAACTTTGACTCGGATTTGTTCACTATATTCACGATCTAAACTCCCAGGATCCATTGAGATGTGCTCGTCAACAGCCCAGACCTTGCTCTGAGTGCTGCAGGATGTGGGTGAAATGGACTGAGGGGCCACGCAGAAGAACTTGCACGACCAGTGAGTGGCGTTGGCGCCTGAGTTCATGACACTGACGGAGTCAGTGGAAACATGAGATGCCCTGAGGTGTTCAGGGTATTTCAGGATGAAGTCTACTGCATTTGAGATTCGGTACTATACAGAGGATATATGAGGATATATCATACATACATTAATTGTACATATAATACATACAATATATATATATTTATATTTAATGCATACATAATCATACATGTATATAGTTGAAGTCTACTGAAATAAGATGGTGCTATCGACGCGTAGTTCGCCATGCTGTGGCATTTTGCAGGAAGCTCCACCTTCTGCGCAAGAATTTCCCAAGATATGGCCATTGGGCAGCAAGAAACTTAAAAAAGCACTTTCAATAGGTAAATGATGGTTTTTTATAATCTATAAATGGAAAATTTCCATAACATTTTCCATAGCTATGTTCAATATCATCCAATGATATTCCAATGATATTCGAATGCAATTATCCAGCAAGATTTTACGGCGTTGATGATGTGAAAGAAGCAGCAGTCGAGCTGGAATGTCATCATTTTTAACATCCCAATGGGCCAGTGGAATTTCGCATCAAACGGGGTTTTCAAAGGTTCTTGCGTCCTGGATCAATTGGAACCAGGGCTCCGTGCACGTCCAAATTGGCTCAGCCATTGGCTCAGCCAGACCCTCCGGTGGCGCACCCGCACTTGGCAGAGGTTCCTAAATTGGGGTTACCCCAATGGCTGGATGGTTTATTTCATGGAAAATCTGTTTTTTTTGTCGGGGATGGTTTTGGGGGTACCCCATTTTAGGAAACCTCCATATCAGCTTCATTATGACTTGTTTGTTCTGATATTCACCTATAGCTGGTGGCTAATGTCGTTGGATATAGGGGTTTGCAGCGAGCGATCCACGAGTGATTCTTATGTCTTCACCAAAGAGATGTGCTTTTCTGCCCGTCATTTTAATTCTCTTTAACTTGCTTCTGTCTGAACATGTGGATGCCCATATAATATCATATAATGCTTTAGTTAAAATTGGAGAAAATGATGATAATGATGATTAGCTCAGGCATCACATGTCTGTTGGGTCATTTTCAGCTAGGAGTTGTCACCTTTTCTGGCTGAAACAACAACCACATGTGGGATGATCATCCCCAATGAATGCTCTATATTTTTAGGTGGGCATATCTCAACCGAAGAGTTTTGATTGCCATTGAATCATTGGCAAAGTGTGTTCTTCTACTTAAGTTCTGAAGCGTCTTTTCGGAAAGGTGTTTTCCACGCCTCTGTCGGAGTTTCTCGGCTGAGTTCCGAATCCTTGAGGTCCATTACGGAATTTTAAGCGATGGACCGGAGAAGGGTTCAGCGATTTCCATGCGGGGCTTTGAAGCTTCAAAAGCTGGTCAGATCCGATCATGATCCGATCCAACATGACTGATTTTTGCTGGTATCAGACGACAAAAATATGGTGATTCATGGTGATTCATGTAGGGATGGGTCAAAACTGTGCATTAAAAACCATCTGAATTTCTGGTACCTCCAATCATCCAGTCGTCATGGATAACCATGACTTGTTGTATAGGTTAACCCATGGTGACGACTGGGGTACCCCCATGGATTGGAAAGCCCCAAATGCCCCAGATCCTCAGAGATGTTGTCTGGGTGAAGGTTGTACAGATCCACCAAAGGCTGTCGAAATCAGGGGAAACCGTTTTTTTGGCGGAAGACAGAGCCCCAAATCTCACAGAGTTCCCTAAACGGTGCGCTGTTGGTGGAAAAAGAAACTGTGCAAAAAGATATTTTTTCTGGTGGATCATAAAGAAATGGAGGATGAGGCCCAACTTTAGGGCCATGAACTCATGAAAAGATGATGGTCTTACCCCACTTCCGGACAAATCCATCATGGGTGGATACGAGTAGGAGCCAGTTGTGTTACCACTTGAGCGTTGCAGAATGTCGACGGTTGGACAGCTTGGGACTCTCAAGGATCTGCAGTGCTGTCCAGTGGGTTTCCCGTAGGACGTTCACATTTCGCAGTACTCTTCCAGATTGTTCGACCACAAAATGGGGATAGCACACAGATGTTTTGAAAAAATATTTACCATATTTGATTGAGAATATCCATAAAATTCAGCAATCTGTTATATTCCTTCCAGGTACCAGGTTTTTGACCACCAAATGGCGCTTTGTAGCTGCTTTGAGCAATGCTCTGCGGTGCGAAGACAAGCCCATGACCGTCGGGGTGCCCTGCGAATCGGTCCTGGGAATGGTGTCATTTTCACATCGCTAAGCAAGCTGGAGTTGGTCAAAGATATTGATTGTTTGCCTGGGATTGGCTTCATATTTTGATGTTCCATGTCCGTAGTTACACATGATATGTGACTGAAGAACGTGTCGATGTTTAATCGATGTGTACTTCGACTCTACCTAGGTGACATCGCTTTAGTCTGGTGTTTGCTTGTTTTCATGCATCCTTCATGGCGCGTCAAGGGAATCAGGGTTTGGAAGTGCCAAGGAACGAACGAAGGCATTGCGACAGTCTCGTTCGAGATCTCCCAGAGGAGCCATTGAAGGTAGCCATCCCGCGGAGCTGTGAGCATCATCATGCGCATAGCTGTGACATCACAATATGGGGGGGTTCCAAAAATAGTGGTACCCCCAAACAATCCATGTTCATATCTAAGTCAATCTTAGATGGGTACTTTAATCCTAACTAGTCTTTTGGTATCAATGGGAATATCTACTAACCAGCAAAGAATTCATTTTTTTTGCAGGGTATCTAAGATTGGCGTTAATATGGATTTTCCATCAAAATAACATCCAGCGATAAAAGGGGTACCTTCATGACTATGGAAACCCCCAAATATAACAATGGTTGAAGATTGATAATAGGCTGATCATCCCTGTGAGCAACTATGACACACCAGTAAAAAAAATTGACATCTTTGTCGACTATGACACACCATAGGCTAATCCTAAAAAAATCACCATCATTTTTTTGGTAATTCGGAATGTATAGGACCTATATCCCATAGGATCCATATATGCTATATATGGTAACATGGATCCCATCAATATACCCCAGTCATGTTAGCATATATACCAGCACCATGGATCCGTCATGGGATATGGTGACCATTTAAGTGACCACTTCATTTTGGGATTTCGATAAAAATGGTGGCATCGTTGGAGGTGATTGGCCCGGCTGTCATGTGGCCCATGGTAAAGCTCCATGGATTCTCGGTATAGAGGTGCGGTGCCGGGACCTGGGACCTGGGAGCTGGGACCTGGCAGGAGATGGGATAGATTCGGATAGCCTCTGGTTATGACTAACAGTTCGCCATGGTTAAGCCATGGCCCTAATCGGAATAGATGGTTTACCGAACTTAATAGCATGGTGGATCTTTCCATGGCTATGTTAGTCATAACCAGAGGGTAGATCAAATTCTCTGGTTGAAGATGGGATGAATTTTCTGCTTGAAGGATGTTTTATTGGATCAACCTTGGAAGAACATAGCTGGGTTGCTAAGAGCTGGTTGGTGGTTTCAAACATGAATGGATTATTTCCATAGTATATGGAATGTCATCCCAACCCCATTGACGAACTCCATCATTTTTCAGAGGGGTAGGTCAACCACCAACCAGTGTTATTCAACCAGTGTTAGTAACTACATTACATTATAGTAACATTATATCTATAGTAACTACACTTTCATCTATTATGTTCATTGAAAATTGGAATAATTATGAAAGTGTAGTAACTACATCTATAGTAACTACATCTTTCAACAGTAACTTACACTATATCATCTATCATTATATCATTGAAAATTGGAAATTCTGTCATGAAGATCGTCTCCGACCGCTGTGGAAGATGTCAAGGAAGATCGCTGTGCATCGCAAAAAATTCGTTTCGCTGGACTGAGGATGGATTAAGGATCCCCACAAGAAATGCTACATTGGAAGTGTTTTTTTTCGGCCCTACATAATCGTATAATCCACATATATATATATATATGTATCTATAAGTATTATATACCTATATAAGATATATCATATATCCACATATCACGTATCCACATATCATATATTCATATCATAATCATGTAAGATTATATAAGTACATAAACAATGATAGTATATAAACAATAATATATATATATATATATGATAGAATATAACTTGCGTATTGCAACCCATTCCGAATGGATGCACCCAAAAAACGCCACCAGGATCTCCAGTCCACAGCTTTTGGCGATGGCAACCTTCCAGACATCTCCATCGACCCAAGGAGAAAGGCGTCCCAGTGGAGATTTCCAACAGGTTTTTGAAGCATAACCAATGGATGTCAGTGGACATATGGTCATATGGGATTATAATGGATTATACTATATCTGGTTTTGGAGAAATCCCATATCTAACCATATGGCATATGGTTAGATATGGGATTTCTCCTTTTGGTTGATGATTATATGGGTTTATACTGTAAATTATACTATAATAGTACCTGGTTGGTGGTTTGGAACCATGGAATTTTATGACTTTCCATTTAGTTGGGAATAATAAATCATCCCAACTGACGAATTCATATTTTTCGGAGGGGTAGGTATACTACCAACCAGGTGGTTAGATATGGGATGTCTCCATCTAGGATGAAATCTACTCTATTCTTCTATTCCCTATAAGAAATCCCATATCTAGGTTGAAAATGAATAATTAGATTAAGTGGCTAGATTCATGGTGCTTCTTAAGTCATGGAAAATCCCCCACCAGTCGTCACTATGATTGTTTTAATAAAACAAGTCATGGTCATCCAGGACGACTGGATGATTTTAGGGGTACATGGATTGGAAACCTCAAAGCGAATAAGGGGAATCATCCCCGATTGGCCGAACTCTTCAGGGCTGCTAACCGAAGATTGGAGGCCTCACTTTTCAGGTTCGAGTTATCACGAAAATTATCTTTGTGGTTGCTTAACACGCAGTTTTTGAACGTGAAGGATTTTTGAGTTTTGGGGATGACGAATACACCAGTTTTGGGCACGGGGCTCTTCCGTTCTAAAACTGGGAACGTGATGTTTTCAATCTGTTGTTTGGAGTGGTTCCTCTATTTTTTCAGATAAACCTGCATGTTCCCAATGTTTAGGTTCTCAATATCTAATATGTTGTTTGGAGCGGTTCTCAATATCCAATAAACCTCATTTTCCTACATTTTCTCAATGTCCAAGACTGAAAATGTGCTGCCTCAAAGAAACATAAAATTGGCATTCATCGAATCAGAAAATTTCACCATCAAATTCATGGTCAAAAATCCATTGGTCAATGGATGGGTTTAAGGATTAAATATGGGGTTTTCCGGGGGGTCCTGTAAATTTTCCCTTAAACCAATCCATTGGTCATTGGCGAATCATCATGTCCCTCATGAAAACGAAACCAGGTGCTGAGCGTGATCAACGTGCAGGATGAGACCAGGCCAGAGTGAGCCATTCAAAATACACTGCTGGTTGGTGGTTTGGAACCATGGAATTTTATGATTTTCCATCTGGGTGGGAATGGAATGGAGTAATCGACTTTCACTCCATCATTTTTCAGAGGGGTAGGTATACCACCAACCAGACTGGTTGATTGGTTTCTATAGGGACCCAAACTCCCTAATTTATTGGGGATTATGATACCCCATAGGATTGTGAAACCGTTTTCAACCAACCAGTAGAATGAGATGGGGTATGGCTCAACTGATTATAGGTAAATGATAGCCACAAGAAGGCGAAATTTGCCAGTTTACCGCCATAAATTGCCAATTTGTCCAACTTGTACCTGGCGTGCTGGGAGCATCCTGTATATCTAGAGACCTCGAAAAAGATAGAACAGTAAACTCCTGTACTAGTGATAGATAATTATTTCTATTCACTTAGGTATAGTATATTATACCCTCTAGAGTACTATGATTTTTAGCTATGGCAGCCATGGCCCATTTACTTCGATGATTAACCTAATATGTGTATTATGGGTACAATATGGGTACCATCCAGTAACCTGTCACATGACCAGGGGAATCATTCAGCAATCGTTCCACGTTTTTTCCAGCTATGAACCTCCATGAATTGATCGGGGTCCCAGCTAGCCATGTTTGATTGCAGAAGGGTATATCAAGCAATGAAGAATATGGTGTCTGGATTCAAATATTTTGAGAGATGTTCAAATCAAAAGGCGTTGTTCAGAGAGTTTTTAACGATACCAACTAGTAATGGACTCACAAAGACCGTTTGTTTTGATTTTGGATAATTACTAGGGACTAAGATCATCCAAGTTTGGCGTAACTGACTTTGAGTCGTGGCCAGAAAACATCACAAAACCTCAATCATGTTTGCTTCGTCAGAGACTTTGCTCAACCAGCGACTGGAATATATCAAGCGAATTCGGAACTTGGGTCTTGGTCAAGTCTGTTTACCTGAACACTTGATATCGTATTTGGAGAAACCTTGGACAGGTACTTTACTCATACTTTACTAGCTTCATATTTTGCCATACATGAAAATCTGGTTGATGGTTTCAAACATTGTTTATTTTCCATAATATATGGGACAATCCTTCCCATGTACTAATATTTTTCAAGATGGTTAAAACACGTTAAAACCACCAACCAGAAAATAAATGGGTAGAACTGCTGAACCCCGCCAGCTCAAAGAAATAGGCCAGGTATCTGAAGAAAAAGGCCGTGCGTCATGTTCCTGGAATGTTCACCGGGGTGACCAGCTGACCATAAGCTGACTAACGGATTCATGGTGATAATTGTGATAATATTATCGAAGGAAGTTTAGAAGTCAAACTTCCGACAATATGGACAGATGAAAAGTAGAGATGGGAAGAGTCACAAAGAAGAGAAGAGTAGAAGAGAGCAGATCAGAGAAGAGAAAGAGTTAAAAGAAAGAAGATGCAGATGCGCGAAAAGGTAGGAAAGTCGCGAAACACTGTGTTTTTCCAATGATTTGTGGCTCCGCAGGGTCGAAAAGTAGGCTCGCTAAAGCGGCGGGTGCGGAGCCAGCTGGCCAGATGAGAGATGA
>Ga0126342_10014193_pt1 | contig 14081 bp, 18 predicted proteins | sample Cyp1metagenome_FD_92528 | JGI IMG/M metagenome (GOLD analysis project Ga0126342, IMG submission 92528) | Coral microbial communities from Lord Howe Island, Old Settlement Bay, Australia - Cyphastrea 1 metagenome | ecosystem: Host-associated > Invertebrates > Cnidaria > Coral ...
CAACTGAGGTCATCCACGGCATCATGGTACCGAGCTTATTTTGTATCTCAAAGAGCAGATGCTTTGCATTGGATTGTGCGTTGAACATGAACGGCCCTCCGGAAATGGGCCGCCATTTCTGGGTCCATTTGCACTATGGTACTGAGCCTGGTCTTGTGCACTTTTGCAATTTTTTAGCATTTCCATTGCAACTATGTTTGTGCACCTTTGTTTGCAACTGAGGTCATCCACTGGTGCTGTGCTTTGTGAGCGTCTGTGTGTAAAAGTCTCTGTGGAAGCGTCTGTGTGTAAAAGCGTTTGTGTGTGAAAGTGTCTGCGTGTAGAAGTCTCTGTGTGTAAAAGCGTCTGTGTGTAAAAGTGTCTGAGTGTAAAAGCGTCTGTGTGTAAAAGTGTTTGCGTGTAAAAGCGTCCGTGTGTAAAAGCGTCTGTGTGTGAAAGTGTTTGTGTGTAAAAGCGCCTGTGTGTAAAAGGGTCTGTGTGTAAAAGCGTCTGTGTGTAAAAGCTTCTGTGTGTAAAAGCTTCTGTGTGGAAAAGCCTCTGTGTGCAAAAGCGTCTGTGTGTAAAAGCGTTTGTGTGTGAAAGTGTGTGTGCGTGTGTAAAAAGCATCTGCGTGTAAAAGCGTCTCTCTGTGGTTGCACGTCACGTGTCATACGATGCCCTTTGCCAAGCAGCACAGGGCATGTGCATAGGTTGTCACATGTATCCTCTTCTTAAGCAATCTTACTTTTCACAACTTATCCCTCCTTAGCTCATATACAATTCACCAACCATTCATCGACTATTTTTTACGACTACCATACTCAGAGCAGCTGGAAAAACGTCTTTTTCGCTCTCGGGCCAACCGTCGTCTAGTTTTTTCCTTTGCGGGGTGGTGATGGCTGGGATACATGCAGGCGGAAGAGATTCTCAAGGGATTGCGGATGTTGTAAGCAATGTAATTAATCTTCTTGGTGAAAGTGATGAAAACTCTGCAGTTTGCAAGTTCATGCTGCTTTCACTCAGTGAACCGTTTGCTGCCTTGGGCGAGCAGGTGCTCCCAACGTGCTCGCATGGGAATGTCTCCCGTACGCTCACCGCCGAGCAACCGCGCCTCGCCTGACCATAGTTTGGCAGTCTGCGGGCCTTTGTTATTTTGCGTGGCATTGGGCTATTGAATTGAAGAAAAATGATAGCGAGCACCAAGGCGAAATGGAATGTAATGAAACGGAGAAATATGGAGAGAGACAGATCCATTCGTATGCCAGGCTCTGCAGGCAGCAGCAGCCCTCTTGTTTTTGACTCCCCTTCGTCAGCTTCACCCACAAGATTGCTTCAGGCACGCGGCATATTTGGACACCGTATGGCCAAGTGGCAAATTGCATTGGACTTGAAACTGATTGACTTTCATGTTAGTGCATGACAGGCTGAACGGCAATATTGGGCTGAGCTTACAGGACGCCAAGTGCAAGAACTGCATGAGGAGCAGCAAAAAGAGTGAAACTGCATCATGAAAACGGCACATCCTGCAATCGACCACGTATCAGCACATTTGATATTCTTGATTCTGTGTGTGCCTCCGTGTATCATGCGAAAGCAGAATGGCCACAATTTCTGTCGCAAAGGCTTTGCAGACAAAGACTGATGCCTGCTTGGCCACGGTGGAGAAATTGAAGAAAGAAATAATGGAAAGGCTTCGGCAGGCTTGGTCAGTTTCATTGGTATATATATGCAACCCAGAAGCCACCACGCAAGCGAGTGGCTGGATCTGCCTTTGCTTCTTTATATTCCTGGCCGCTAATTATTCCCAAGTAAGGGACTAGATCACTGTATATTATATTGAATACATTTTTCGACACACAAGCACTTATGTACTTACTTATACGCATACATACAGACAGACAGACAGACAGACAGACAGACACAACATTACATAACATTACGTAACATTACATAACATTACATAACATTACATAACATTACATAACATTACATAACATTACATAGCATTACATAACATTACATAACACTACATAACATTACATAACATTACATAACATTACATTACATAACATAGCATAACATTACATTACATAACATTACATTACATAACATTACATACACATACACATACATATACATACATACATACATACATACATGCATGCATGCATGCATGCATGCATGGATGCATGCATGCATGCATACATACAGACAGACAGACAGACAGACAGACATACATACACACACACATACACACATACACACACATGTACAAAATATATATAATATAATTTAATTTAATATAATATAATATAATGTAAGATCATATATTATAATATCATATAATATAAGTTAATATCATATCATAATATATATATATGTATATATGTACATATTTGAGGATATATATATACTGCTTTGGCCTTAAAGGCTTAGAATATAATCATTCTACAAACCACATACGGGGACGCTTTCAAACACTGCAACTTGGCATGGATTGACAGTGAAGTACTTTTGCCACATTGGAACATGAATTGGCCCCCAAAAAAGTTCAGTGCATCAATTTTCTCGCATTTCTCTCGAAACCTCCAGGATGTCGCTTCTGTCACGAACGACTTTGTTTCTTGACTGCATTCAACATGACGTTATTACGTGATAATGATATATACATGATGCACACGGAGAACATGCAATGATGATGAGTATCGCGCCACAATATACCAAGACAAAAATAGCAAACGGGTAAATCAATCAGTAGGATTACCACAAGCGAATGAGTCCATAGATGAATCCGCACCCGCAGGTATGTATATATACACATACATGCATATTCTGCACATGGATATACGCACGCATGTAATTAAATTGATGCTTTACACGTCTATACATTTTCTTCTCGGGGATGGCCAAGGATTTTTCTTTGTGAGGTACTGTTTCTTTACCTAGACAACTCTATCACCTTTGGTATGAAGGAGGTCCCCAGCTAAATCAAACTAACTCTCACTACTGCGCCTCGCACTAACTGAGCACTTGTTTTTGATTTGGTGATATTGCATTGCATTTTTGTTTGCACCAGCGCGACGCTAGAGCGCTAGCAGAAATGGACCTTAGACCTGCTGAGCGCACCTGTTGAACATCTTGGTTGTTTCAGAGCACGAACGAGACTTTTGAAAAGATGCGCGCTAGTGTCTGTGGGAGGTATTTCAGCATGTTCAATGAATTCAGTCTCGGCCAAGCTCAAGAAAAAAACGGATACATCAAGATGTCGGCCCCCACTAGAAGACAAAATAGTTGGTTTTGGGGAACCAACTAACCTTTTAACATCAACCCATGCACAATTGCCTAAGTACACTAAATTAAACATGATATGTATACAGTATACATACACACACATACATACATACATACATGCATGCATGCATGCATACATGCATACATGCATACGTGCATACATGCACGCATGCATACATGCATACATGCATATGTGCATGCATACATGCATACATGCGTTCATGCATACATGCATACATGCAGACACGCATGCATACATGCATACATGCATACATGCATGCACACATGCATACATGCATGCATGCATGCATACATGCATACATGCATACATGCGTTCATGCATACATGCATACATGCATACATACATGCATACATACACACATAAATCCATGCATCCATGCATACATGCATGCGCGCATACATGCATGCATACATGCATACATGCATCCATGCATCCATGCATCCAATCCATGCATCCATGCATACATACATGCATGCATGCATACATGCATACATGCATACATGCATACATGCATACATGCATGCATACATGCATACATACATGCATACATGCATACATGCATACATGCATCCATGCGTCACCCAGTGTTAATCTAATATACCTAATTCAATTTGTGCCTAAGTGTCTGTACCCTGCACCCCTATGCCGTACCACCGCACCATCTGCTCTGTACCGCTATACCCCCTGCACTGTACCACTGTACCCGTGCACCGTGCCAGTGTACCCTCTGCACTCTACCAGTGTACCTCCTGCACTGTACCCTGTATATACCCGTACCCCTCCTACTGTGCCAAACATTTGGTTGTGAAAAGTGCAAAATTGGTTGTGCAATATTTTTTGAAAAAGGGTGCCTACTCTAATACACATTTTTATCCTTTGCCCAGTGCGCACAGTTCAACACAAAGTTCTACCAATTCAAATGTTTACATGTGCCAAGATATCTTCCTCCCGTCAGCGCCACTGACTGCACCATGCGCCCTTCATCCCTATACTTCCCAACCATCCTCGTGTACCCTCCTTCCACTGCACCCACCGTCCCTCCACCGTGCCCACCGTACCCACTGTACCCACCGTACCCGCCGTACCCGTACCCACCATACCCACTGTACCCCTCCACCGTCCCAACCGTACCCCGCCGTACCCACCGTACCCCTCCACCGCACCCACCGTACCCCCAGCACCGTACCACCGTACCCCCAGCACCGTACCCCTGTACCACCCCCACCGTACCCACGTACCACATACCCCCTAAGAGCATATGTTTTTGTATTTGCACCCCGGGTATAACACCATGTATTATAGCATGCTGATTGGTAGCGTTGCGGCTCGGGTAAAAGATAGCTTGCTTCCGCTAGCTTAACGGTTTGTAGGGTTTAGTTAGGATTATCAATCTATTTGGACTTTCCCCCAAACCCCTGCTGAAACCTGAAAATACAGGTTATCAGCCGTAGCCTCTGAAGCTATGGAAAGACTACCTGGTGATGTTTCTGGTGGAAACAGTGCGATCGTCCCCGCAACAGGGTCTATGATGCCTGCAAACGCCGGAGCTCCAGTTCCCAATGCGGCTGAAGTAAATCCCACGCCTATGACTGTTGATGAAGGTTTCTTTTACCAACCGGTCCAGGCGTATTTCCAGTTTGTGCAGAACAATCTTACTTACATGAATGAGGGTAACATTGATGCATTCAGACGTGAAGCCGAGGAAAGACACGCACAGGTCATGGAACAAAAGGTCCAACAACTGTACCAGGAGTTTGAGCAAGTATGCCTTGGTGAACTTGCGGAACAGCGTGCAGAAGCCGAAAACCGACATGAACAAATGACATCAGAATTCACTGGTTTTGCCATGTCGCACAGCAGCCGAACAAGAGGTCATGAAACTGAGGAAGGAAGGAACTTAGCGATGCAAATGCAAAGCTTGAGAACGCTGCAAATGCAGTTGCGCTGGAAGCCAAGCAAGGAGCAAACCAAAAGGTCTCACACTTAGCTAGCCAGTATGAAAACAGGTATTCCGAACTCAGGACGAACTAATTGCAAACGGATCGTAGGTGAAACGATTGACTATGCAAGAAAGGGGATGGAGGAGTTCAAAAGCGAGGAGCATTCTGTTATCCAGGAGATGCGAGATGAGTGTGACAGGCAGGAAATGAAAGCTGCCGAACTTAACTTTCAACTTCAAGAGAGGGTAGATGAACTGATGGAGAAACTCAACAAGTATAGTGCCCTTGAAATCAGGATTGAGGAGCTGGACCAAGGTCCAGGTCATGTCGGGTTGGAGATGTTTGCAACAACAACGTCAGCAAGCGCAAAGGCTGGAGCAACACCCAAGCCCAACACGGCAATGACGGACCTAGCGGCCGATGCCAAAGAGAAACTGCACAACTTGTTCTCCACTACCCCAGCAGGATCAGCAGCACCTCCAAAGCTCCCGAACTTACCCCTGCAGAGACAGCATGATGACAACGCAAATCAAGAACCAAGTGTGCGTAGCCCAACTATTGCAGCTAGCGAACCTGACAAGCTCAAGGGTGCCGATGTAGTTAGTGGCCTATCCGGACAACAGCTTTTAGATCTCATCACTAGACTGACTTCAAAGGATTCAGATGGTGAAAAGCCCCGAACCAAAGAGGCCGAGACTATAAAGCTGAATGACATGCCTTCTCCTGAGGCTTATCGCCACTGGCGTAACCACGTTCGGGATGAGGTCAAGTCATGTTCGGACAAGCCCGACGAGGCATGGATCTGGCCCAATGAATCAATGAAGTCTTTGACAACAAGACCCCTCGGGCAAGTTCATCACACTTGACACCAAGTTGTCGGCAGCGTTAACTCGCTCTGCCAAAGCTGATTTTGCTACGAAGATTCACAACTTCAAAGACGAAAAGTTCAAGAAAGGAATTCAGATCAGAGGTAGGAGAGATCTTTTGATGTTTGAGGATTACTTCAGGACGTCTGAGGAAGCCGGCAGTCTCTACCGTGTCGAGGACTTGCTAGGAGTCGTTAGGACGGGAGAATCAGTGGAGGACCTTAGAAGGTTTCTTAACCGATGGGACGCCACAATCGCCGGAATGGAGACTCCTCCTGATGATCTGGTTCTTAGGGACATTTAAACTCCGACAAATCAGAAAATGCCAACTCATGAAGTATGACATTGAAGCATTCGACAGAGCTCCCGAAAAGTCAGAGCAAAAGTGAAATGCCTTCTTACTCAGAAACATTCGAGACTTGTTGGATAGAGAAAGACTCAGGTCCAATAGAAATCGGATAGTGGAGAAAAACAAGCAGGCTGAAAAGCCCCAGCCCGCTGCACCCGCTCAGGGGGGCAAAGATCGCGGCAAAGGAGACCGTGGACGCCCACGTGGCCGCAGCCAGAGTGCAAAGGGTGACAAAAGGTGTGTTACAAGTTTCGGGATGGAAAGTGTGAAAAGGGCAAAGACTGTCCCTACAAGCATGTCAAGGACACCTCAAGATCTGGCACCCCTCTTAAAGAATGGGAAGGGTAAGGGCAACAGTGGCAGGAGTAGATGCCCCTCGAAGATGTCAAGGGAAGAAACGGCCAAAACCCCATGCACTTACTTTCAACAGGGCAAGTGTCGTCGTGACGACAAGTGTTTTTATAAACGCGAAAATGCAGCTGCTCCCACAAAGGATCCCAAACGCACCAATAGCCCTGCACCAAAGAAGAAGGCCAGCGCAAAAGCTGCGCCATGCATTACTCAAAGGTATGCATGTATTGCAAAGGGGAAAGGGTTGCCAAAGGCTACAAAAGCCATGAAAGATCAGTGTCACAGGGCTGTTGTGTTCTCATCAAAAGTGGAATACATCAAGATCCCCGCAGCTGGTGAACAACGAAAAGTTGTGCATAAGCCTCGACTGTATGACAGCAACTATCCCACAGCGGAGTCGGTGCCAAAGCCTGACAGGTTGGTTGCTCATCGTGCTCAGGTTGTTGCACGCCAGCTGCAAGAGATTATCAAGCTCTTCAACTGTGATCCGCAGCCCAAATGCCGATTCCGATGCAATGACGAAGAGGGTGGAACATCATGCAATCATTGTATATCACTGATCCGTCCAAAGAACAAGATTAGCAATACTCATTTGCCAACAGTCGCAACACCAGCTTCGAAAGACGGTTGTGTTTGGTTGGTTGACACCGGTAGCGAGCAAGACCTCATCCGTGAGAGCATGCTGAAGTCTGCAAAGGCTTCCAACCGCCGTATCAGCAACACACCAATTAGCTTGGCAACCGCCAATGGCTCCACTCGTGCGGATGAGGTGGCCGACCATACATCCTGGAAGAGACACCAGCTGTCTTGTCTGTAGGTGTCAGGTCTATGGAACAAGTGTATAGCGGCCGGCTGATGGTAAGCCATACTTCATTCGCCCAGACCTAGGTGTCATTGAGCTGAATGTTGATGGCAGACTCCCTATCATCGATGCCAGTTGCAAGGTTCTCAATAGCAGGGAGTTCCGAAAGGACTGTAACTTGCTGAGGCTTTTCGCAATGGTTTCTGCTAGGGCTGCCGAGGCTGAGGAAGAAGGTGTGGATGAAGGTGTCGTCTCCGATGGTGAGACAGACTACATCCGATCTAGGAAGGCCTCAGACCTTGAAAAGGAAGCCAGTAGCAGCGAACACCAATTTTGCCATTACCCCAAAAATCCATCCTGCAAAGTTTGCCAGAAGGCGCGCATGATGGCGCCGCCCGCAAAAAAGAAGGGAGGGCAGAAAAGACTGGATACCAAAAGTTTTGGGGATCACATTGTTGCTGACCATACTGTTGTCAAGGCCAATGTTGAAGAAGGCTTCAAAGGTGAAACTAAACAGTGACATTGGTGATGAAGGACATCCACACCCAGTTCAGACATGTCTACCCGAGTCAAAACAAGTCAGGGGAGTCTTGTGGAAACACGTTCAATCACTTTCTTTCTCACAAGGATGAAGTCGGGGCGGTTTACACGGACAACTCAAGAGAACTCATTTCTACGATTGGCGAGTTGGGGTATCGTCATCAAACATCAACTGAGCACGTAGACAGCTCAAAGTCATTTGCTGAAAGAGAGATCCGACACATGCTTGAGGGCACTCGCACGAACCTCGTGCAGTCCGGTCTCCCATTGCAGGATTGGCCGCTAGCAATGCAGCATTTTTCATTGGCTGTCAACGCAACTCCGCAGTTGAACGGTGATGAAGCTCCGTGGAAACTCAGATTCGATGAAGATTTTCTAGGTCAGTTGATTCCTTTTGGTGCAAAGATACTATTTTGGAACCACCCAAAGAGGGCTGACAATACATCTGGGAAAATGTGTCCAACTGGAAATGATGGTATGTTTTTCGGATACCATATTCAGCTTGTTTTTGCATGGAAAGGTGAGTATCTTGTAGCAAAGCTTGAAGCTTTGGACTACCATGCTGAAAACGGCAGCATCACCGTGCAGCGAGCACGTCGTATAGAGCTCATCGAGGGAGGATTCGTCATTCCACTCCGTGCACTGAAAGAGGCCAAAGAGCCCAAGCCAGACCGCCTTGAAGACAATGTCATTGCTGACCCTCGTCCGATTCCGTTTCAAGCCGAGTTGCATGTTGATGGACAGGATGACCAAGGTGATGAAGTAGTCGACAAGTCAGCGGAGGCAGTACCTAACGTACTTGCCACAGAAGAAGAACCAGCTGAAGAGGAAATGTTTCCTGAAATTAAGTACACCCCAACTGGAAAACCCATTCCGGATGGCTATCATTGGGATGGCACACGTCTCGTCAAGACGTACAAAGGGTCCAAACGACCTGGATCAATCCCATCAGATTTGTGGAAGATGCTTAGTCCAAAGGACAGGCAAAAATTCATAGATGAGTAAACTGAAAAGATGCAGGTCCGACTGAGGACATGGATAAGGCATGGGCCAGCATTCGACGTGCTGTGAGCATCGGGGACCCCGAGCCTTATGACAGATACTTCGGGTGTCAACATGTGGAATTTAACAATGTCACTCTTCCACGAAAAGCTCCCCCCTTTGCTCATGTATTTGATTCTCAATCGGCTGCTGCCGCACAGACCCAACATCGCACCAATGCTTTTTGGCAACATGACCCCGTCAACAAAACTTGGGCAAGGTATCATCTTCAGCCACGTAAGAAGTTTTTCGAGCCTGGCGATGAGTGGGGGGAAGTTTGCCAAGTCTTGGCATCCCCAACGGGTCACAATTCCCGACAAAAATGTTGAATTCAAAGGTCTCCCGGTTCTCAATATGCATTTTTCAGACGAAAACTCAGCAGCTGTCGAAGATGACATGACCATAGATCAAAAGATTCAGACAATAGACTTCTGGACGGGTCGAACCATCTTCAGGTATGGTGGCGAGTCAGGTAACTCTAGTCAGTTCGCCCTACCCTCGAAGAACAGACCTGGCCCACATCGGGACAAAAGGGATGCCAAGAATGACAAGAAAGCTCAACGGCTCAAGAGCATTGACAATGTCACCAATAACAAGTCTGGTTGTATGACTAAGCCAGTGAATCTTGTGAGGTATGACATGTCCTCATTCATGGAATCTTGCGTAGATGCTTACTGTGAACTGGCAAAAGTCCAGAAGAGCGATTTGCCGGTAGTTGCAACTCCTTTCACAGAAGCGGGGATCGCTCGGCCTAGCCTTGATGAGAAGGAGAAGCCAGGGAGGCTGCAGCGGATCGCATCTAAGGTTCTCATGAGAATTCTCTTTGCTGCCCGTATGGCACGCCCAGACCTCCTTAGAGCAACCCAAAGCTTAGCACCTAGAGTGACGAAGTGGTCTGTCGAATGCGAAATAGCTTTGCATCGGCTAGTATCATATATAAAGTCAACTACAGATGTCTATATGGAGGGGTTTGTGGGGAACTCTTTTGACGATTGCCAGTTGTGGTTGTCTGCAGATGCTGATCATGCAGGGGAGTTCGACTCAAAGTCAACATCAGGTTGTGCCACGTTTCTAGTTGGCCCCAACTGGCCCCAACACCTATTTTCCCCTTAATGCATTCAGCAAAAAGCAGACAGTTGTAGCAAACTCGTTCACAGAAGCAGAAGTCGTTTCAGCCAACCAACCGTGCTTTGAGGGCAGAGAGTATTCCGATGTTAGCTTTGTTGGAGCAATTGGGCATTTTCAAGAAATTGTCGCAGAAGGCTGGCGTAAAACCCAAGCCTAACACCCGGGAACCCGAGGACCCTGTTTTCACACGTATCGACAAAGAGATTGATGAAATCAGGTATGGCAATGTTGAGGGGGGCCTTTCTGCGGCAAACGTCAACGGTTTGAAAGCCCATTTTCCGGAGTTCTATCAAGCGAAGTTCATGGAAGATAACCAAGCTTCAATCACTGTTATGAGCGCTGGGAATTCTTCGGCAATGAGGTAAGCCGACAAGACCCAAAACATTTGTTTCAAGTGGATGAAGCAACAATTTGAGGAGGAACAGTTTGACCTCAATAATGTGGGTACTGATTGGCAAACCGCCGGCATCTTGACGAAGCCCTTCACCTCGCCCACAAAGTGGGAGCATGCACTCAGGCTGATGAGCATTGGGAAGTCTTGGATCACCGACAACAAGAATGAGGTGCGCCAAGTAGACTCCCGACCTGCCTGTGCAGCTAATGCCAATGATCAGGGGGGCCAAGAAAAGACAACATCATTTCGAAGGCTTTTGGTTGAATTTTGTTGTTCACATGACTCAAAGTTATGCACGCCACGGGACGCCAGCAAAGGGTGTAGACTCATTCGGGTTACTGAGAATGAAGATGGCGCCACGAAAGGCTGTCGTAACTGGCTAGCCCAAGAAGTCCAGTCTTTTCGAGAGATTAATCCTCAGGGTGAAGTTTTGCTTTATGCTTCTTTACCTTGTGTTGGTGGTAGTGCTTGGGGATACATCAATGCAATGACTGGCGCTGGGGCCGAAAGAATTAAACAACAGCAAAAAGAATTCACAAAGCTTTTCAAATCACATCCAAAACTCATTCACGAAATTGATGGGCAACATTTTTCAATCGCATTTGAACTCTCAAAGAACTGCAAGTATTGGAAGTGGCCAATGGTTCAATCATTTCTCAAGAAGAATAACCTAAAGCAGTATCCATTCCACGGTTGCCAGTTTGGGATCACCGACTTGGAGGGTAACCCAGTGCAAAAGGGTTGGATGGTTGCCACGAACATGGAAGAGTTATCAGGTTTAGCAGAGTACGTTGGTGATGGTTATCCAGGGCTAGCCCGGCACAAAACGCCCGAGAAAGGAAGAGGCTAGCTGTCCCCGCCATGAGCCGCTCATCTGATGACAAGTCAAAGTCGAAAACCATTGAGGAAAAACAAGTCGAGTGTGCTCTCAAGACAGCCGGTTTAGAGACCGTGCCCCAACAAAGCAACATGACGGAATGGCTTGCTTTCCGGAAGTGCCTTGATGTCCAGGAGGATAGGCACGCAGGGTGGGAGGATATCTGCGCCACCGGCAACAGAAAGGATGACTTAGAGGTCGCGGCGGGCTTGATGCAGTGTTTTACTGCTCAGTTGATGTCAACTGACGCCTTGTCACAGGTTCCATGGGCCAAAGAGCTGATGCTGCTATCCGAGCTTGAGCAGGAAGCACTTTGGGATTTGCCACTGCCTGCGGAGTATGTGCCTGGAACCTCAAGGCCGGCGGTAGACGTCGTGCCCCCGATCTATGTCATCACCTCGGGCTCGGCACTGGCCTTAATCACTGGAAAGGGTAAGACTTTGAAGAAGTACACCCTGACGGATGATTTTGCTGCCGGCAAGGCGGATATGATCTTGGAGATTGGGCACGACATGCTTTGGGGGAAAGACCTCCAGACCTTGTGCAAGGCGAACATCAGCATGATCAAGGAGTTGCTCCACAAGTTCTCCAACTACGGGTCTCAGATTCGCACCGTTTTCTGATAGTTTGGTCTGGCAGCGTGATCTGCGGGGAGTATGGCGTTGAGCCACTCCCGATCTGGGGGCAGAAGGACCCGAAAGGCGACTGGGAGCAGATCATGGCCAGGGTGAAAGGGAACATTCAATGGTGGAATCAGCAGTTGCTTGAACTTGGCGTTGATCAGGCCGCTTTAGTTAGCGAGCCCGACCACCTTGTGTATGGCCCCAGCATGATCTTTACCACCTTCATGGATCGGCTGAAAGCCTGGTTCCACGATCCTTCCAACAAACGAGAGGTTGCGTTGGATCAAGAATGACAAGCTTCCCCAACGCCTGGAGCTGAGAGATTACTTCCACGCTTTTGAAACTGAAGAGCGCAGATCTGAGATGCTGGGGTATTGCATGTCCATGATGCACTTGCTTCACATCAGCGACATTGTCACCAGCCAGTGCAACCAGGCTCATCGGAAAAAGAGCAGACCTGAAGGTGTGGCGACAATAAAAGTGGCATGGGCGCTGGTACCAAAAGGTGATCAGGCATGGCCGAGTCGAGTGGGAAGAGGGATAAGTCAGAAGCACCTTGTGTGGGCCTCAGGCCTCAAATGAGCTATGTCGGCAAGGCAGACCTTAACGGTCTCGCCCTGGTAAATGGGCAGCTTTGCCGTTCCGGCTCACCTGAGGGGGGTGTATTTGCACCCCGGGTATAACACCATGTATTATAGCATGCTGATTGGTAGCATTGCGGCTCGAGTAAAAGATAGATTGCTGCCGCTAGCTTAACGGTTTGTAGGGCCTAGCTAGGATTGTCAGTCTATCTGGGTTTCCCCTAAACCACTGCTGAAACTTGAAAATACTGTTTTGAATTTAATTAATTAAATAAAAAACTAAATAAATAAATATATCTATATATATATATATACATATACATACATACATACTATGTACACACATGTAAAGTATATTTTTTAGGTAATGCCCATTTTTTAGGGACCTTGGTTTTGTTGGCTACGAAGGCTACGCTGCTGAGTTCACTGGAGCAGCGCCTCCGGCGGGAGCACCAGACTGATCTTCAGGCGATGCTGCTGTCTCTTTTGTTTTGTGTTCTCGGTCATTTGTTTTTTTTGTGGAGGGGGATGGGGAAGCAAAGTGAAAATCTTATATTCCTTGGTTGAAGATGACAGATCGTTTCCCGCATGAAGGCTGTAAAGAGATTTGCCGGTTCTCTTGGTCTCCTTTCTGCAATCCCTGGATTTTCTTCACATGAGTCACCTCAAAGCCTTATTCCTTGAGGCTCCGTCCTTTTTTTGCTTTCTTCGCATGCAACACATGGTATGGTGCTGTATGCACAGGCACAAACCAAAAAACTAGTTTCCTTTTAACTCCCTCCCGTCAACATACGTTCTGCCAGATAAGTATTGTACTTAATTTATCCCTTTATGTAGAGCAATGATCGAAGACCCCCGTCCGGGGTACCTAAATAGAATGAGGGGGCTGGAGCCCCTTATTTTAAAATAAAAAATAAAAAAATAAAATGAAAATAAAATGGGTCAGACCCCAGCATTTTATTTTGTGGGTGCATTTTATTTTTTGAGGTGCCTAACCCATCAAGTTTTGTGGGTGCCTTCCTTTACTCTTCCTTTACTCTTCCTTTTCCTTCTCCTTTCCTTTTTCCTCTCCTTTTTCCTTTCCTTTTTCCTTTCCTTTTTCGTTTCCTTTTCCATCCTTTTCCTTTCGTTTTCCTTTCCTTTTCCCTTCGCTTTCTTTTCCCTTTCCTTTTCCTGGATGCTGGGATACGTTGGAGGTTGGGTCTTGCAATTTTGGGGGTTTTCGAGTTTTCCTTCAAAGATGGTTAAAACCAATCAAAGAAGGAAACAAGACAAAACAAGATCAACCCAAAAGAAA
>Ga0126342_10014194_pt1 | contig 14080 bp, 14 predicted proteins | sample Cyp1metagenome_FD_92528 | JGI IMG/M metagenome (GOLD analysis project Ga0126342, IMG submission 92528) | Coral microbial communities from Lord Howe Island, Old Settlement Bay, Australia - Cyphastrea 1 metagenome | ecosystem: Host-associated > Invertebrates > Cnidaria > Coral ...
CGAGATGCCTATCATCTCAACCGTGACATTCCCCCGATCTGACAAAAAGAGTGCCGCGCAGCTTGGGTTTCCTGACGTTGTAACTTGAACAACAGCATGTTAATTGCAGAAGCATGATCAGTAGGATTTTTGGGTCAAGGAACAGGGACAAGAAGTTATTGTAAAGGCCAACGTCAATAAAGCAATAAGGGCTACAGATTTTAGAGGTGGGGTGACAAAGATTAGCATGATCCATAACACTTCTATTGCAGTGGTTTTGGAAGGTTGGAAAGGGTTGATGCCGTGTCTTGACAGTGCCCATTGAGATTTGGCGCTCGCGGGTCACGTGCTGCAGTGCCCATTGAGCTCTGGTGCTCACGGTTGGGGTCCTGCAGTGCCCACTGGGCTTTGGCGCTCGTGGTTGAGGTCCGGCACTGCCCACTGAAATCTGGAGCCCGCAGTTGAGGTCCTGCAGCTCGCGAGGCGGGAGGTGGCGGATGAGGAGGTGGAGGTGGAGGTGGAGGTGGAGGTGGAGGCGGAGGTTGGGGGCCTGCAGCTTGGATAAACCATTCATTTTGCAAGTGGGGAAAAAAACTAAACTAAATGATTCATAAAATTGCACAAACATTTATTTGTCCAAACCATTTCACTCTAGCGACAGGAAACTCTTGTTTCGTCACCGCCAAAAAATGGGCATCACAAATTTCCATAATTCCCAATTGATTCTTACAGAAAAAACACCATTTTGGCCTCACGATCTGGATCACAAAAAACAAGTCCAGTGCCGCACTTTGTTCAGTTTTGAAGTTTGATGACATTGGGTTCCGTTTGACAAAAAACAAACCAATCACATCAAATTCTCGTCTGAGTGAATCTCGAACGACACCCCTTCGTGTTTGAATGATTTGCCGTGTCAGCAACTTGTTCTCTGTTTCGTTTGAAGACCTCACATGGGCTAATTTGCACGGTTTTGCATTTTGAAATCAGTTGTGTCCTTGAGTGTTATGCCCAATTTTTTTTGCATTTTCGGGTTTGCCGAAAAATACAATTTTGTAATAAGGGAATTTGCATTGCATTGAGTGTCGGAACAAAATAATCATTCACTAATATTGTTTATTTGGCTTCAAATTTTGACTACGTGCAACCACCTTATATATATATGTACATACATAAATGCGGTTGGCTCAAAGAAAGCTTGCATCGAGCCTTGTGGTGGACGAAGGATGGTATGCCATTGAACAAACCGCATTTTTTGTAAATGAATGTTTGATCTCAGTCCAACTTGGGACTGCCTTGATTCGCGCAGGCTTTTTAGCGATGGGTCCTGCCACCCTTGCATCAGTGAGCGCAGAAGTTGTTGACAAGGCCGGTTGTGACTCATGGCTGGATTCGTGTTCAGATGGAAACCCATTCAGGTTGAAATCAAGACAGCCTTGGTGTCTGTCTTTGACAAGTGTATGGCTCGGTTTGAAACTTGCTGTGTGCCAATGGTTTTCGTTTGCTTCAATTTGTTTGCAACGTCTTCGGTTTATTTCTGGTTTCCGTTTTTATTGAGGGCTGGACTTGAAGACCTTGGCAAGTTCCTTGCTTCCAAAGGAGTTCAGCGCTGAGTTGTATTGGAAAAAAAAAACATGACTTACCGTGCCCTGCCAGGGCAATCCACCCAACGCCGACACAGACACAGACGCACACACACACATGTACAGCACGTACTGGCAGACGGAGGGCCTTTTTTTAGGGATTGTTTGACAGAGTCTTCGTGCATTGAGTCATGTTATATTTCGAATGACAAAAAAAAAACGGAGGAGGAGAAAACGAAAAAATCACAACACACTTGCCCAAAGGTGAACAAAATGTTTGGGGCATTTTTGTATGAACAGAATGTTCGAATCCTTGCAAAGTGTCCCAGGTTCATATCCTTTCGACTGGTGGGACCGCTGCAAAACTCAGGGACTTGGGTTGTACTGCGCGAGTCCTAGTATCCTGTGATCAAGCTCACCACATGTATAGGATTTCCAGTGGCAACGGAAATATTGCAGCATGTTACCCCAATGTGATCACCCAAGGTTCAAGATGTTGCCGACTACACCGGGTCTGCCACTTTTTGTAGAGTTTAACGCCTCACAACACACAATTTTGTGCGCGAGGGATTTTTTCTGAGGTCACCTGAGATTCTGGATGGTCGCGTGAAGACACTGCACCCAAAGGTTGGATCACCTTTTCTCAGTCCGTGTATGCAAAGTGTGAATCGTTTTTTGCAGCGAAAAAATGTTGCAGGTCCATGGTGGCCTGCTTGCTGCCCGTGGCAACGCTGGACATGAGGTCCGTGGTGATGCTGAGCAGATTTTGCCATGGAATGACAGGGGGCAGAAACAGAGCACTCTCTCAATCTCTGTAGAGTAAGCCAACCCCAAGGAAAATACAGAGGAACAACACCCAAAAAAACAACGAACAAGATAACACGCTTCCTGCTTCATCACCTCAGGCTGAAATGGAAAAACACGGCATCCGCAAAATCGATCTTGTTGTCTGCGACTTGGGCATTGGGCGACGTTTTTGATTTTCCTTGGTTTTCCAAGTTGTCAGTCCGCTTCAGGTTGTCAATCTTTACCCTTTCCAAGAAGCCGTCCGGACCTGGCTGTTCTGACCTAACCGATTGGGTTTGATTTGATCATACTGAAGGTGGCCAAAGGTGGCGACTTCGCTGGAGACTCAGACCGGAGTGAATTTGCAGTGCATTCGTTCATTTGGCAACTCACCATGCAGGCGACCTGTATTGAGAATATTGACATTGGTGGACCAGCAATGATTCGGGCATCTGCCAAGAACAACGCAGCTGTGCCAGGGTCTTATCTTGCGACTGTCAAAGAACACATGCTTTTCGTTTCCTTGACAACTTGTGACTTTCAAGGAGATCCCCAGATCCTAAAACTGACATTCACATCATTCAGGCCTGGGTGAATCGCCAGAACGTATGGCTGAGGACCATTCTCACCAGCCCTTCTCAGTATGCCAAGTTCACGCAGGAACTTAGCCCCATTCTTAGCTCGTTGCACAGGAAGGCATGTAAGGAATCAACATGACATCCAGGGAGATCCACAGAAAAGAGCCTGGGGTGTGGCACTGTTATTTCATGCCAGGGAAACCTCAGATGCAGCTAAGGCGACAACAACGGCTGCACGACTTTCAACTTCAGGAAGAACATGGCCGTCAACACCTGAGTTCATGAAACAACCAGCTGGAGGGTTCAGTTTTTGCTCATATTTTTGTGTTCAAAATCTATTGAACTTGTATTTTACCACATTTTACCAGTTGCTGCTGGTTCTGTTGAGGCTGCTGCCTACTGTTTGACATCCGCATATGATTTTGCTGTAAGCGGATGGCTTGCTGGAGAGGCAGCCACATTTCTTCCCTGTTTGATTTCAAGATTGAAATCAATCCGATGGATCATCCTGATCTGCATCAAGTATCATCAAGCCGTGAATTTTCATCTTGGAACATGATAGAAGACTAATAGAAGACCTGAGAGCCGTTTGAATTGCCGTCTTGGAGGTCACAGAACCTCCAGCCAAGAAGACCGTGACATTTGAGCTGGAGCACCTAACATGATAAAGTTTGCAACTTCCAGGATCTGTGTTGTGTCATGATGCCATCTCATGGATTGAGGCTTGAGATGCCTTTGAAGTATGGATGCAATCCGACCAGAGCTCAGATCAGCAGATGTTCCCCCAGAAGCACGTGCAAAACCAGGCAAGACAGAAAACGATCTGCTGAGGCACCAGCTCCCAGCAGGCCTTTGTGCAGTTGCTGGTAAGAAGCTTCCCTTTGATGCTAGTACCTTAGTAAATGACATGTTGGTATCCAAGATGTCATGAGAAACAACCGGGTCATTTTGGATGAAACTTTTGGGCTGTGAGGTTGTGAATGGAACGCATGGGCCCCAGGTGATCTTCAGTTGGTCTTTCAATGATTTCAATGTTTGTTTTGTTTTGCTGCCTGGGGAACTCCAACTTTCCATTCGAGGCCCGGTTACATCAATTTGCTGGATGCAATCAATGCGTGGCAACTGGTTCACGAACTGTCTCAAGCAACTGGCTTGCCAGCTAATTCCTCAGACATCGCAGCAGGAGAATGCATCACGTCATCACGTTGCCTTCAGAAGCCAAGCCAAAGAGGTTTTTTTTTCGGGACCAGAAGGAATCAGCTTTCATTCGGATTATCATACAGGATTCCTATTTGACCTCAGAAAACGAGTAGCTAGAATGGACAGACTTAGCACAGGGGTAAAAAGCAAAGGTCTACTTGGCTTTGGAAGAGACTTGATTCGAGAATTTGCTCCTGTTGCTTTGCACTGGGTCAAAATGGAACATGAGCTACCTGAGTTCTGTGGACTTCGTGGACTTCAGTACTTGGGAGAGGGCATGCCTTCAATCACTTATTTTTGAGGCTTTAGTATTCATTCTTCACTTTGGCGGGCCTTCCCTAATCAAAATCACCCCAGGTTTCATCAATTGTATGATAAATTTCTCTGTCGTAGAGCCTCTTAATTGCCAAGTTCAAGTCAAACTTTGCCACACGAATTCTTTCACTGCTGCATCCAAAGGTCATTTTAATTCTACCCCTGACACTCTGCTCCAAACTTCTTACTCGGAGTGCTCCTCCACTTCTTCCATTGTTGCTTTCCTTGACACCGCTGCACTCACTACAAACTATTCCTTCAGCAATCCTTTCCAGCACTTCCCTCTTTGATTGCATTTCTCTCAGCACCCCTTTTGACATCTTCTTTTAAATCTTAACATTCTTCCTCCAGCTTCTTGTTTGCAACTCTTTTTTGCAGTTTTTAGTGTCTTTTGAGCGACGGGGAATGTGTAATTTTGAAGCCTCAAATTCAACGCCCACACTCTGCAAATTTCGGCTACTTTCAGGGCTACTCAGCTCTGAAGAAACACTTGATTTGTCGAAGGCGCCTAATTTTCGCATGTGACAAGTCTTGACCCTCTCTTGTGACAATTCTTCAAGAATTTGCCACCACATCATTTTCCTGTCAGTCTCTTGCAACGTTCTTTGGCCACCGTTTCGGCATATTCTACACCTGCAAACTACTCCCTGTACAGCTCGTAACATTATTGTCTCGATTGGAGCATTACATCCGTCTCCACGGAAAGCTTGGAAGATAAGTCCACCCCAAAGCCTGAGTGGACACTTTGTTTAGGCTTCTTACTGTACAAGTAGCATTTCATAACCACACATAATGGAAATACGCTTGCATGTAAGTTCTGCCACCACTTTTGGCAAACTCTACCCCGCAGATTCGCTCAGACTTCTCTTGTTTTTTTTCTTTAAGTGCAGGTTTTCGTTGAAGTTATGTCCACACAGCAATCAAGGATTCCAAACTTTTTGATGTTTGTTGCACCTCAAACTTCTGATGCATCCCTCTCAAGTTTGAGCCACAGGCTGCTGCATCCTTCAAACATGTGAGTCCTGCTGGCGCAGCCATTGGCATTCCACTGAGCGACGAGGATTTTGCGCAAGACAACAGCACAGATACAGAATGGACATGAGCTTCTGCATTCAGAAGTGATATATCTGATATACCGTCCAGTAGATGCAGTCGTACAGCAACATTTTGATGGACATATTGTAGCCGTATTGTCAATATTTGTTCTTTCCTGTGTGGATGGAGCAAGCGACAACGCGACAACGCCTGTGTGTACTAGTCACATCTAGTCACTAGTCATGAAATTTATGTGAGCCAAGCCACAGGAGAGAATAGTCTACGAAGTGAAAGACAAGGAGATGACAGCAACTGCCACGGGCTTTGCTCCTGAAGTTTCAACAAGCAATGCAGGGATGGCAAGCAATGCCGAGTTGTTAAATATGCAGCTCAGTGAACTCCAGGCTGCAGCCTATGTTCGAGCTCGAAATGCTGATCCCATGTGCTCCTTCGGCGACTTCGTAGCAATTTCCCACGAAGTGGATATGGTCAAAGTCCAAGCCGCGCGGAGCTGTGGATGTTGGTGTCTGCTTGTGACAGTGCCGGCTCAGGCCACTGCAATGATTTTGAAGATCGAAGTTAGCGATGGCATCATTGCACGAACCTGACCCAAGGGGCATCAAGTCTCATCAAGATGAGAAGTTTGGCAGCTCCCAGTTCAATTTTAAGAACCTTTTTATTTCTTTTCACATCTACTGTGGCTTGAGGCTCCATCCTTTGTTCCAGAAGCTCTGGAAGTTCTCAAGGTGGGGCCAGTCGGGAAGGTTAGCGGTGGCGTGTAAGTCGGAATTCACCACTGTGAGGCAAAGAAAGGCGGCAAATTCATCGTCCTCAAGGCCACTTCGCTGTTTGAATCCCAAGGAATCTGCTGCTGGGAAATACGGAACAGTGGCCCACTGGCAGGCTGATCCGAACTTTCAGTACTCCGACCTGGAATATCGAATGGCCTCGCCACTCAGTCTTTTTCTTTAGTCATTCTGATGTGTTGCGGAGTTCTCGCAAGGTTGGCGGCGTAGGCTTCATGCAGAAAAGAAATGATGCGCTCTTCGATGCATCCAAGTTGAAAGAGGCACGCTGAGAATCTCTGGCTGATCATTGACCAACTGCACACCGATGGACTTGCAGGTTGTGACCTCTCAAAAGACACTGCCAGACAAGGCGCAGTCTCGGGCTTAGCAGTTGATCAAATTTTTGTTGCTTTTTAGGATAATTTGCATTTTTCACCCGTTGGAGATTGAACTGCATCCCCAGCAAATGCCTTACCCTCTTAAGATCTCTCAAGTACTAAATCAACGGGTTGCCAAGCAAGATAAATGCTGCGGCTCTGGCATGGAAAAAAGATCACAAGATCTTGGCAGCCAGTAGGCCGTACAAGGTTTTGCAAGATTAGAGTATGATATCAATTAGGACGGATTCTCACTATATAGATTCCTTAGTAGCCATCGTCAGAGCGCGAACCAACATGAAAATCCGTATCCTTCCTTCCCTACGAAATTTGTTTTCCTTCACCCACCTGCAGCGCGTGCCTCTTCCACTGCTTTAGTGGGTGTGACAATTCCTCACCAAAGGCAGTTTTCTTTTAATTAACTACCTGCTTCAAACTCAGGAAGGACCTGATTCTTGCGTCCATCGCCATCAAGTACACGTCAGCCCTCCCCTTGGGTGCTGGGCACGTACGTTTACTTGTGGTCGCTTAGCCAGGCAATCCAATTCGGTGGGCTACAGCAAGGAGTGGACAGCTTGTTTGATTTGTTTGCGGTTTCCTATGCTTTGCCATGGTTTGCTGCAGTTCTGGAACAATCTTGCAAAGTCTTTGCAAAGTCTCACAGTAATGATTGCAAAGTCTTCAGCTTTGCTGTGCTGACATGTGCAGCGTGGTAAGTGGCCCTGCAGGATGGCATGATGATTGGTGTTGGTGCTGGGCAGCAGAGCCGTTAGGAGCTGAATGCATGCTATCAATGGTTATCGAATGATTACTGTTATCGTTATCATTGATCATAGTGAATCTAAGCTGATGTGAACTTGTTTGGCCTCACTGCGCTCAGGCGTGGACTGTGTCAAGCTGGCCGGACGCAAAGTCGCAACCTGGTGGTTGAGGCTGGGTCATCACAAAAGGCTTAGCTGGCGCTTAGCTGGCGCTTAGCTGGCTTGGCCAGCGACAGTTTTGCTCCAAGGTTCCATCCAAAGGCCCGAGCCCTGACTGCCCTGACTGCCCTGACTGCCCTGACTGGCCTGACTGCCCTGACTGCCCTGACTGTTCATGAGCCCATAACAAACTGGGCGACTCCGCGGACTGCTCAGGTGAAAGGCTTGAAATTCAAGGACGGTGTGATGGGCCAAGAGCACTGCAGACTCTTCACATGATCCACGGAAATCACACCATGGAGTTTGGACATGTTTGGATTGTGAACTCAGGGTTTCCAGCTGCATATCAAGGGGAGCCTGTAACACATCATCTATTTAGCTTTTAATCTATTTCTATTCATTTGGTAACCATTTGTTTCTTTGTGAAATGGATCGAGTCTACCTGCTGCATTCAGCGATATTGTCTTGCACCCATTTTCCTGTGTTCCCTGCGTTGCTCTGTAGCACCGGCCAAGGGTTTTTGTCAAACTGGCTGTGTTGAGGACCAACATGCCAACTTACCCATCGTTGAAGGGCATGAACTAAAAAACCAGGTGAAGTCGGATATCACTTGATATCACTATCGGATCACTATCGGCCATACCTGCCATACCTGCCATACCTGCCATACCTCAACATGAAATTTCTGGATCAGGTCAAAACATGGGCCGTTCTTTGGTACAACTTGGCTCCGACCGCATTGAGGTGAAGCGACAGGATCGTGTGAACGCAAGAGTACGTGCCGTTCCTAAACTCGAGGGACATGTCACATTGACTCACATTGTAACTTGAGAGTCTAAAGGCAGTGTACAGCTTGATGGTTGTACAGTTGTACAAACAATACATTTTTTGCAACTCTCATAGCTTTGCTGGATTTGCCCAAGACTAGGCTACATTGAGGGTGACATGGAAGAAGCAGAGAAGACTGAATGGTTGAAAAACTTCGATGCTCCGTGCAAAGCTGAGCTTGTCCATGCCATGCATTTTACCCCAGGTAACTAAAACAAGGACACATCGTGAGCGCTCACATGCTTTAAATTTCTTGATTCTTAGTCTCTGACTCAGATTCAGGCCAGAAGCCTTGACCACAGAGGAGAAGAGTGCCTTTCTGAAGGGTGTCTTGGTGTTCAGATCGTGAGAATCACATCTTAGAAAGATTGAGCTTTGGCTTGCTGAGCCGTTCTATGGAGGCAATCCTGAAGAAACCATGAACATATCAGGTCTTGATGGTGTTGCTATCTCCTCCGATGCCTTCTTCCCTTTCCGCGACTCAATAGATCATGCTACAAGGCGGGTCCCAAAGCGACAACTTCGTCGCAGCATGTTGAAATATGTTGAAGCTGAGCTGATCTTGCTCAATCAGCTGCAATCAGCATCAATCTGCCAGAGCTATCCAGAGCTAATATAACCAGCCTGGCTGGACTGAGGTTGGGCGTGAAGTACGTTGCGCAACCAGGAGGTTCCGTTGCAGATGCAGAGGTCATCGAAGCATGCAACACCTATGGCATGGCCTGGCTCCCAGTCAGATGTCCAAACTTTGGTGCTGGGCTTGTGACATGTCAGTGTGCAAAGTGAATGGCAATGCATGTTTTCAATGTTAGTGTGCAAAGTTTTCTGTCGCCCTGGCAGGCAATGGCTTTCACCAAGCTGAGATTATTCCACCACTGAGTTTGGTGAATGTATATAGAGCCAAATGAACCTTCATCCGTGTTAGTGCACTCCAGGGTCAGAAAGCATGGGCAGCTATGAATGACCAAACAAAAGTCTGTGTGTACATGTTTGTACTGTTGATGTGCGAACTGTGATATCTACTGAATCTACTGTATATGAAGCTATATAAGATAAGATAGATAAGCTATGAATGTAGAAAAAACTTATTGTTTGAACTGCATTGGCTTTTTGACCACCTGCTTTGCTTTATTTTGTTGGGGACTCGAGTCAATGGTGGAGCTGTAGGACTCTCCCCGTGCTCGATAAAATTTTGAGCAAATAGCTTTGACTCATACAATCGGATTTAACAAATTTAACTCTCAAGATCACGGATCAGATTTTTTGTGAGTTTTCAGTCACTATTTTTGTCTTCCTCTTCATTTTCAATGTAAATCATAAATGATTTCCTGTGATGGATTGTGTGATGTCAGTTATGCCATACAGATTTTGACCCCACACCTTTTGACCTGCTCAATTGGCAGGAAGTGAGTGATGGATTTCATTTGAAAGAAAAATGAATCTTTGAGGTGAAACTTGGACAGGGACATGCCATTTGTGACATTCAGCTGGATCTTGCCCGCTGAGTATTGAACCGTTGCAATTTAGGCTCGTTGGAGGGCTTTGCAGAAATGAGCTGTCAACCAAGAGAAGAGACATGGCATTGTGGTACAGGTTTGGCAACATTACATTGACATAACTTGAAACTCTGCGTCCTATATAGCTGATCGTCATTCCTTTATTTCTCGTCCATTTATCAGGCTGGGATCATGGCAACAGACTGGCTCGGAGTTGTTTCCTGGTCAAGACACATGTCCAGGCCAAAGATGTTTTGGAATGTATTCAACTGCTTCACGACTACGTGCACAACTCTGCACGAAGAGGTTTTCGCCAAGCTCCTGAACAAAATTCAGAGTTCAAGCATACCATGCGTGGAATGAACATGTTTGGAAAATCTTTTTCGATTGCATAAGCTTCTAGTAGTTGGAGTTGTGTAATTTGACGGATTCCAGGGTTTTCCTTTGATGCTTCTGACGATTTGCGACATCCTGTATTTCATCACTCCTGTTGCACTGAGTTTGCCTTTCGATGATTGTATGTCATCGCAGCTCACCAGCATTCTCTACAGCTTCCAGCTTCCAATCACAGGACATGTTAAGTGCTGACTTTGGAGCCATTTGCACCGAACCCGTTCTGAAAAAGTTGCGCGCAACCAAGGTGCAAGACTTGTCGTGGCTTATTGCGGAAGAATGAATGGGCTGGGAGCATATTTATTTTAGTTGTCTTATGGGCCACATGAGTTTGATTGTCAACGATTGGCAAGATGTCAGAACACCATTGCCACTCTTGTTCTTATCACGATCTGCTTTTTGCTTGAAGGCTGGCTACGACCCAGACACGGATCCGTACGATGTTCGGTTTGCTGTGATCGAACTCACTCCCGAAGAGCCGCCCGATTCTTGACTCAAGGATGTTTTCATCCAGGTGCAAGGTAGAGCTGGAGCGGGTCAGGGTCAATGCCACCGTGCAGCCTCTCAGGAAATGATGCTGAAAAGGCAGATTGCTGCTTTACAGATTCGAATTGGAAGAGGCCGGGCGGCCATCAAAACGCTGGATTTACCGCAATGAATCAGGAGTTGTATTAGAATATCCGAACCTTGAACCTTCACCAAACGGCTCATTGTTTAGTTAGTTTAGTTGTGTGATCAGGGCCTCACATTGGCTGCGACATGCTGCGACATCCTTTGTTTACCACAAATTGCCTTGGCGACTCGGCGAGGTGGTGACCCAGCGACTGTCCGCCACTACGAAAAGGTCCTTCAGGACGAAGTGCTTCTCCGTGTCAAGAAATGAGCTGAGAAAAATAGAAAACCTTATGAGTCAAACGTTTGAACACTCGGAGAGTGGATGAGAGGAACTGATTGATGAGCTACCTCCGACAGCCGCATGGACTGAAGTTGACTGAAGCTGTACAATTGTACAAGGTTTATTCTGTTTTTATTCTGTTTGTTTGGATCTAGTGAACCGGATGTCACCGTGATGTCGCGCAAGGCCCAGAAATCTATTTCTCCAACTTTATTGCGGCGATTATCGTTGTCCAAGCGTAGCCGCAAGGATGTCCTGTCAGCTAGCTCTGTCAGTTTTGAACGCTTCATGATGAAAGGGAGTGCGCGGCGAAACTGAGCAGTGCAGGACTCTTCGATTTCGGAATTCCAGTCGATGTCCACCGGTGGCTCAGCCTGCAAGTTGTGCTCGGCTTTTTCATGGAGAGCTTTTCAGGGAAAACGGAAGCAAGACATTTAGCATGAATTCCTTCAAGCAATGGTTAGGGAGACAGGTTTTTGAATTTGGGTTGCTGCATCTGACACCACCGGCAAACACCTTTTTGACCTAAGTCCAAGTCTAGCCGGATTGGAGTTGTTTTCTTGGAATGCTTGTGCGGACCGCCACACTTTGGTGACCCCGTTTTCATTCTGGCCAGTAATGTTCTACTTTGAAGCCAATCTGCTGTGAACAACAAACCTTGCGAAAGCAAGGGGAGCACACCAGGCAAAGAAGCATAGTGTATTCTAAAATTGGTTGTCATGTTGCACTTCCTCAGACTGGCATGAATGTTGGAGCACCTTCAGAATGACATCGTTTTTTGCCCAACATTTCAGCGAATGTTGCCTTATAGGGCACATTGGCATTGTCTAAAGCCGGTCTGTATGGTCTGTAGCTAAGCCCAGGGAGACCATAGTTGGGGCATTCTGGTTGATTTTGGAGTTTTTCACCCACGTTTCGACTGAAATCCCATCAATGAACCAAACCAAGAGCATGTGCAAACCAATTGCACACACAGTTGTCACATGTTGTCACCAATTTGGAGGTCGTAGTATTTTCATGTTTTGGTCTAGGTCTAGTCTTTATCATGTTGCGGGGATGGCTTCTTGTTGCCGACTTCTTGGCTTGTTTGGTCTCTGTAGATTATGTGGCGGTAATCAACCCGTTGCATCCTCCGAGGACTATGGGATGACTATGCTGAAATTCCCAATTTTAGCGATTTTAGTGCTTCAGATGACGAAGTCTTTTCCGACTCAGAGGATGAAAGCGAGCAGGCCCAGCAGATTCGTTTCCATCTCTAGCAACCTTTTCGCGATATTTCTTCTCAGAGTTTCGCATTCTAAAGCCAGACCAAAATGATTTGGGTATCCATGGCGTGCCAGGGATGTTTGAAAGCGCCGTGCCATGTTCACATCTTGTTTAGGACCCGCAGTCTCCATCGAATCGGAACTTGCTTGTCAACGACGGCGCAGAAAGCGTTCGCCTGTGATGGCCTGCGCGAACCTTCAAATTTGATAGGGTGATCTGAGCAGAGTTTCAATCACCGAGAAGTTTTGATGCCCGCATAGGCATGGAATATGCATGGCGTCTCCGCAGTGTTTGAGCTGTTATGGAAATCATGAAGCTCGCGCTGAGCATCGAGTGTGACCCTGCAATTATAGGTACTTGATTGTAAATGTTTGTAATTGTACAAAGGCACAAGCAAAATAAGCAAACGCCTAGTTTATCAGTCTGGACACACTTTATGCTGAAAGCTGTCAAGCTTAAGTTTGACTGCGTGATCCCTTGCATCGAAGTTCAAGGAGGTCATGGCAGTCTCGGCCGACAGGCTCCTCATATACAAAGGGTTGGTGTTGCCACCCTGCAAAATCCTTTCGGATTCTTGGAAGCAAGATCTGGAAGTTGATTTCGACATGATAGGTACGCATACGATTTCCATTTAATGGAATCCGACAGAAAATATTTTTAAATAATCCAAATATTGGAATCTCATAAATTTCATACATTATTTGGAATAACCGACCATTTGGGAGGTCCACCTGGGATAAACATTTGGAAAATATATTCAATATTATTCAATTCGAATTTTTATCGAATTTGGAACAATCATTTGATTCGACTCCCTATATGGAATATTTATTTGGCTGGCATAGTTTTCGAATAAATCATAAAAATAAATGGAATAATATTTTTTATTAAATTAAATTAATAATAATATTAAATTATAAAATTATATTCGATTTTATTAATAATATAATTTAAATTAATAATATACTAATATTGCGATTTGGCTGTACACAGCGCCCAATTTCCCGAGCCAAATTTCCCAAAAATCCGTAACAATTTTGGGACTTTTACGAAGACATCTTCAGTCTATGCGAATGCAGGCTGAGTCTGTACTTCCTGAGCCGTCGAAAATTCACTACTTTTTTGGGAAATTTCGTTTTGTGTTTCCTAAAAAAATTAAAAAAAAAGATTATTTTTTGGAAAAAAAAATTCTTCTACTAGTAAATGCAGCACGGTCGGTCACGGACGGTCGGGTGATCCCCTGCGATCTATTGCCCTTACTTGCCTAGCTTCTGCGCTATTATCTCTGTACTCTTTCTACCACGCACCTCTACGCTTGCTGCACCCGCCTTCTACCGCACACACTGTGCTTGCTTCCTTAGGCTGTGCGCGCTGTTTTGGGGAGCTTATTTGGGATGTAGCTTGTGGTAGCAACTTTGGAGAACAGCTTTGGGAAACAACTGTGGGGAGTAACTTTACGACTTTGCAATAACATGGACGAACAATTGCTTCAGCTTTGGGGAGTAGCTTTAGAAAGCAACTTTGGGAAGCTGCTTTCGAAAGCAACTTTAGGGGGAAGCTTTAGCAGCTTTGGGGAGCAACTTTGGGAAGCAGGAGCAGCTTTGCGCAGTAGCGTCGAATAGAAGCTTTGAAAAGCTTTGAAAA
>Ga0126342_10014195_pt1 | contig 14080 bp, 9 predicted proteins | sample Cyp1metagenome_FD_92528 | JGI IMG/M metagenome (GOLD analysis project Ga0126342, IMG submission 92528) | Coral microbial communities from Lord Howe Island, Old Settlement Bay, Australia - Cyphastrea 1 metagenome | ecosystem: Host-associated > Invertebrates > Cnidaria > Coral ...
ATTTAAAGCTGACAGCACTGAGATCTATGAGAGTTCAATGAATCTGTTTCTTCTTGTGTTCAGTCTGAAATGCATTTCAATTAAAACCCGACAGCACTGAGATCTACGAGAATTCTGTTTTTGCTTTTCAGCTTGTAATGCATTTCAGTTTGTCACTACGGTGTGCACTTCATAGTCAAGAGCAAGAAAAAAGAGACCCAAGATGAAGTCAAATACATTTAGTGTCTGTAACTTGTCTTTTTGGTTTATACTTGGGTAAGGGCATCACAAAACTCTGGCTATATGTTTGTTGATGGCGGTTGATAGGTTTCAATGTAGCGGTTAAAACCGCTTCAATGTAGCGGTTAAAGCCGCTTCAATGTAGCGGTTAAAACCGCTTCAATGTAGCGGTTGAAACCGCTTCAATGCTAAACCCTTTCTCCAGGGGGAAGTAAAAAAAATAATGCTGCAAGTCTGCTGAAAATGGCTGTTCAAACAAAAACGGCTTTTAGCGGTTTGAAAAGCGCTCCGTCTAGCATTTTTTAAAGCAGTTGAAACCGCTTCAAACAGCAAACACTCAAAATCATCAAAAAGATCAAAATTTGATCAATTTTAAAGAAACTTTTTTTATAGCAAAAACAAGTTACGAAAAGTTAGCTAGGAAGTTATGACTTAGTAACTTAGTTATACCTATAGGTTATAATCGAGTTATAACTCTATAGGAGCACCATAGTTTTCTTTGCGGCCATCAGGACCAACTCGATAAGGTCGTCCTCGTTTGTCGAGCTTGACGTGCTCGCCAATGTCGCTGAGGTAGATGATACCGTCACCAGGTTTACCCATAGAGTGATGTTCAGGCCCATCATATGGAGGTTCACCACCAGGAGGAGGTACAGGAGGTTCACCAACGACTTCAACTTCATCGCTTTTCTCAGTGTCGAGCTTGACGTTCATTTCATCCATCATGCAATTGAACTCTTCTTCTTGAAGTTCGACTCGGTTGGTGATCTTTCCTTTCTTGGGTTTACCATCGTCTCCATCTCCGTCATCATCGTCTTCATCATCATCATCATCACCATCATCATCATCATCATCACCTTGCTGATCTTCAAGAAAGTCAGGTGATCCTTCAAGACGATCTTTCACAGCCAACCCTTCCAATGTAGTGTTCACCTTCTCGTAGATGTCTTTGCATGGGAATGTCAATGGCAAGTGCACCTCGATCTTCTCAGTGAGGTGTGGATGGCGTAGCTTGTCGATGATAGTCTTGGCATTGAATGAGTAGTTCTGCTTTGTCATGTCCGACAACGCCCAAGCCATATATTGCCTTCGCCAATTGATGCCCGGAGCAATTTCGTATGCAGCAAAGACACCAGGGATACCCTTGGGATCAAACTTGTGAGCTTGTTCGTTGGCTCTTGCTCCACTCGGTTTGAAGTAAACCATTGCACCAAATGGGATCTTGTCGCCCTTGAACTCGGCGCCATGGAGCTTGCACCATGCACTCACATCATCTTCACCAGGTTCCACATTGAGTAGATGACATACACATCGTATGGCAAACTTCCAGAAACATGCTGGTAGTCCGGCCTCAAGTAGGCATGTAGTAGTTGTTGCAATGACGAACTGGTTGTTGCGCTCGGCAAGGGAGTTCGTAGATGGTCTTCCCGGCAAGGCATGATCAAAAGGAATCTTGAGTGCTTCCATGCCCTTGACAAACTGTCTAGCTTTATCTGAGTAGGCTTCTCTGATGGCCCGCCTTCCCATAAAGTTCTTCACCGCCCTCACAACATCCTCAGCATTCTTTGTTGGAAAGGGGTAACTTTGGATGATGCCGGTAAACCTGTCACGAATGACAAGAATCTCCTTGACCGTGTCATAGCCCAACTTGGTCGTCTTGCGAGTATCCATGAAGTCAAAGGTGATGAGGTCGCCGAACTTTGTGAGCTTGCGGCGAAATGCACCTCGGTAGGTCTTGTGATGCTTCATCTTGGCTCGCACAAAAGAGTTGCAGTACGGATTCTTGTATCGATGTGTCAGTAGGTGTTCCAGGGTACGAGCTTCGTGTTTCAGGCTACCTCTCTTCGATAGTCGTACTCCTCCGTCAGGATCATCCTCATCATCTTCTTCTTCATGCGGTCCGTTCTCAACACCAACTTCATCTTCATCAGGTTGATCAACTTCTGGATCATCATCAGCTGCTGGGATTCGATCATCGTCATCGTCGTCCCCATCCTCATTCTGGCCAGGGACTTCATCGATGCGAGCATCCTCCTCATCCGGTCCTTCTTCACGGATGGAAGGTTCGTAACCATCATCTTCATCATGCTCTTCACCAGCTGCTGCAGGAACTGTCTTTTGTTTATATCTTCTTTTCTTCTTGGTCTTCCTCGGGAGACTCGCTGGCCCGTCGACGACCGTACCAGCTCCGTCATCCGATTCAGACATTTCATCGCCACTTTCGCCATCAAGGAAGATCGTCCTCGATGCCGTGCTGTTGCCCATGAGACCCAACACCTTCATATAACCAACTCAGCCTCATGGCCGGGCGACGGTCGATAGTCTTTTGCCCTGAGGTATACATACGGGATGAGATCAAGAACTTCCATCTTGATCTTATCGCCTTCGGAGTTGATCATGTAGGGTTCTCTCCCACTAGGCCATACAAAGGTGTAACCTTGTTCCATGCATCGTTTTCCCAATGAGAGAACTGATGGAGCGTCCTCCAACACATGAGCCTTGGCAGGTTCATTAAATGTGTCAAAGTCCAAGTCCATCATAGTTGAAGTAGATGTGATGCCATTGGCAGTGTGGAAGTTGACTCTTGAACTCTGGTATGTGTCAATGTCCATCCGGTCAACTCTTGTCGAAGAAATGAGATCATGACCGCTGCCAGAATCCATGATGAAACGTCTGTCCTTGAGCTCGATTGGCATAGTGATGCACATGATGTTATCACGACGTCCATACTTTCCAGGGACATGAGGGATAACTTCCTCATAGCACATCTCTGCACGAGGGTTGTCCTCCAAGTGATCATTGCTGTTAATCATGAGCTTGATGTCACTCTTGGGACCCAGGATGATGTGAACTTCATCAACGTCCGAAAACTCGTTGAAGTCGTCCATCAAAATACCAATTGCACGTGCCCGTGTCATACCCAACTTGGATTGCAATACCCATTGTTGATCATTCATGATATCTTGGGTAGATCTGCATGCCAATGATCGCTTCTGAGCTCTTGACAGGTTTCTCCTTGGTCTATGATTTGAGCACTCCACGAAGTCGGGCTTCACGTACTCAAACGTGTCCACCTGCTCATTGAATTTGACATCCATCTTGACCATCTTTTCGTTTGGCATTGCGCTCGCGATGAAGTCATCATCGTACTCTCGGACCAATGCTGGAGTGGCCTTAGCATCAGGAGTTTTGGTTGATGGTGCAGCCTTTTTGCCCTTCATGCTGGGGTCGTGTTTGAAGGTACACTTGTCGCCCTTCTTGCAGTTGCCCTTCAGCCACCCATAGCAGTTGTGGTCCCTCTTACCTCCGGGAGTTTGAGATCTTCTTGGTGTAGTTGATCTGCCATTTCTGCCCTCACCACCCTTGTCCTTCCTCTTGTCCCAATGGTATTGTGAGTGACTGTACTGGCACTTGTCACCATGTTTGCAATTACCCTTGTTGAAGTGGAAGTGGCAAAAGGTCTTCGATGGGTCTTTGGTGGAAGGTGATCTGGACCTCCGGCGACCCTTGCCCTTGCCTTTGCCATGACTCTTGGGATTGCCGGAAGGCAGAACTGGGGCTCCAGGCTTACCTTTGGGTGCAGGAGCACTTGGCTTTCCGGTCTTACCATCCTTCGGAGCCGGTGTAGGTGCTGCAGGCTTCGGTGCAGGAGTAGTTGGCTTACCAAGGTTGGCGTGGTCCGTGGCGAACTTGTCTCGGGCTGCAATGTTTCTTTCCTCACGCGCACGAGCAATGTGTCTCTTCATGATCTCTAGTAGCTCTTTGTAGGTCTTCTTTTTGTCATCATTGTCCCTACCTTTGAAGATAGTGAGGTCAACATGCAACGCCTGAGAACCGTCGATCTTCCTCAACAGGTGATCACGTAAGGTGTTGTCAGATGGTATGTCCTCAACCTTCATATTTGCAATGATCTCAATCCATGCATTGAGGAACTTATCCATCTCCTTGTCACCACGATATTGTAGCTTGTAGATGTGGCTGGCATTGAACAACACTTCATCTTTAGATGTCGTTCTGAAATGATCGAGGATCATTGCCAAAATCTCCCTGCCCATTAGAAAGTTACCTTCTCTCCCAAGCACTTGACTCCTTTGTCTTATCTTAACTCTAACTTCGAATGCTACTTCGCCCGCAGCATCCACCATGTTCTGCAAGGCAATGGATAACTTGGAGTCAATGGATTGCAAGCGAAAATCACCTGAGTCAGCGAGTTCAGCGTAGTCTGGGTCTGGTAGTTGAGCTGGTGTAAGCCATCTTCTCCATGCAGCAGTGTCGGGATCGCCTGATGCAACACAGACAGCCTGCACAACATTTGACCGCCATACATCAAGGTCTTGACACTTGGGCCATGGCTTGACGACGACCCTCTCATGCTCCTTTCTCGAAATTCGAGTGACCCAATCTTTCCCATCTTGGCCAATGTCGCTGCTGGCAACGCTAGCATCTTTGCCATCTTTTCGATCCCATAGTCCAGGTGGATTGTCAGGTACTGGATCATAATCAGGTCCATTACTACTCTTCAACGCCTCTTGACCTTCTTCCACCTGTTGTAACCAACTCTGGTACTCTTTCATCTCATCATAGTGTTGTTGGGATCGCTCTTCAGCCAAACGGAGTTTCTCACGAAGATCATCCATCTCGTTGGTGACCTTGTTGGTAATGGCACCACCCACACTCGGAGGAGGTGGCAGTGCGTATCCATTACTCTTCGCCGTTGATGATCCTGTGGGAGTTCCTACAGGTGTTGCTCCAGATACCGCAAATGATGGAGTCTTAGCTTTGGATGCCGTCACCGAAGGAAACAAGCTCGTAGGTGGCAGAGTTGATGGTAACGCAGGCGTAGGAGTCGCCGGCACTGCCATACTCGATGAAGCCGGCACCGATGTCATAGCTTTCTTGGCTTCTCGAAGCGATAGGCTCAGGTCGGCATTCTTCCTGATCGCAGCATCACGTTCAGTACAAACTAAATGATACATCTTCTTCCACCTCTCTGCTTCTTCTTCTTCTGCATTGACGAGTGTTTAAGCCAAGTTGGGATTGGACTCTATGCCCTCCTGCAATCTCTTGATCTCCAGGTTTGCACGGTGAAGTTCCTCCTTTAACTCCTCGATCGCCTTGACGTTGGTCTCATCACCGACAATGTTGATGCGAGATCCAATGAGATCAGCAATTTGTGATCGGAGTTGAGTGTTCGATTCAATCAACTTCACGTTCTCGTCCATGAATTCGTCCTTGACTGCTTCCAAGCTGACCTCCCTGTCTTTGAAGACCTGAAGCTCAGTGTGCTTGAATTTCCGGTACTCAGCTTTCTCATCCATGAACTGATTCTCGTACCATTCTTTCGAAGCAATCTCGTTCTCATTCAGTTTCATGAGATGATTGATCCCCACCTGTAGCTCATTCTTCTTCCATAGGTACTCATCCTCTTTCTGGTGTGCCATGTTCGCCATGTCCCGGACCTTCACGACTTGGTCTCGTGTTGCCCTATCCTTGGCGGCAATGATATCATCCTTCCTTGCCAGACTTTCCGTTAGCTCATTGATGGCCAATTGCATCTCAGCCATCCGTTCATCACGTAGTGCTACAGCTTGTTGGCCATATTCCATGACCATCTCATTGTTGGCAACCATCGTCTGTGGACTCTCCTCCAGCTTCTGCTTTAGTAGTTCCATTTCTTCCTTGTTCGCCATCTCCCTTTCATTGACATATTGTGCACATGCTTCACGAAGCTGTAGTTCATTTTGACGAAAATGTTCCGCCGCAATTTCAGACTGTTCTGTTGTTCTCGAATGTGTTGTGATGCGTTCTCCAACTCAGAATGATACCGTCTCCTCATAGCAAGACTTTCCTGAACGATGTGGGCCGCGCCTGCTTCTGCAAGTTCACCACGTTGTCCAAGCTCATAGATCCTTCTAATTGATCCTTCATCCATAAGATGTGCCTCAGCCAGAGCATTGGATTCTTCGTCCAGTAGGTTGTATGCTGTAATGAGGGAACTTCTCATGTATTCCATCTCTGAATTGACATGTTCCTGATATTCTTCATGATGTTGGTGAGAATAGACCTCTACATTGTTGATCATCTGATCACGAAGAGTAAGAGCACCTTGATACAGCGGATACAGATTCAGTCTGCTTTCAAGTTCAGTCCTTGCTTGTTCACTCCTTTCTAGCTTTTCGATGTTGTGTTGTAGTTGACGTCGAAGTCGAGTTTCGCTCTCATTCCTCGCAGCGCTACCAGACGACTTGCGTTTGGATGAGGTTGCAGATTTGCTCACCTCATCCTCCCGCGTGGCCGCGCCCGACGGGCCTCGGCCACTTGCGTCCTTGATAGCTGCAGTAAGGGCTCTCCCAGAGCGAGGTGACCTTGCCGACGTCGATCTGTTGGCACTCCCCCGTAGGGAACCAGTCTGACTGACCATTGTGAAGCTATTTGAAGACGCCCCACTTCCAGGCGCTCGGTACGAGACCGTACCGCCGCCCCCGTCCCGGCGTATCGTTGATCGCCTGTGCTGGAGCTGCAGGTGCAAAGGAAAAGTTCGTCTCGTTGCTGCTCGATTGGGGTTGTTGCGACATCTCTTCACTCTTCGGCGGTTCACTTCCGCTTGCTACAGTCCAACGACTTGTAGTAGGGCAAGTAGACCAGGATGCCGAAGGTGATGTCCGTGCGTGGGCCCACCGTAAGCTCGGCTGAGCTTGCGGCTGATAACCTGTGAATGGGCTGTGACTCAGCTCCAGGACGTGTAGTCTAAGATACCAATGGTCTATGCCGACAAGTTCTCCGTGATTCAACAGCAGCAGCCACGACCTTTTGCCATGAGCGGAGGAGCCACGTCTTGAGCCAGAGCGACATGATGTGAAGAGTGTTGCTCTGGTCATGTTAACTGACATGCCCTCCATTGTGGGTTGACTCATGTCTACTATACAATCACATAATAATATATAATGAATTATTAATATTATTATTAAACAACTCCAACCACCTTTCGCTCTGCCATCCATGCATCACAACAATTCACCTCTCCTATAGTGTCCTATCTTTGAAGCTTCCGCCACCGCCTTGTGCGGTACAACTGGTAAACTATTCTTTCCATCCCCATTCATTTTCTTGAAGATATAGATATGGTAATTGACTTTAGTTGTGGCTTGTGGCAGTCTACCCCGAGGCCCTGAAAATAAGAACTACGCAGGCCCACAGCCATACACAAATATTCCCAACAGCTGGAGCCCACCCAAAATAGCAATTGAGAACAACATTTATCAAAATTACTTTTGGGGCTTAGGTACTGCCATGTTCGCACCCAGGCGACTTAAACATACTATGTGAGTTAACCAAAAATATCCCCAAACATGTTTTCAATTTGCGCTAGGTATAAGCTGTTTAGGCTCAAATATTTCCGGAAAATATTCGGGAACCCGGGCGCCGCCTGCAAAATTTAATTAAGGTACGGTATGGGTCATACTTTTTTCGTCGGCCCGAAGCTGTTCTACAGAAAGCTGCATAAATTGAATCTGTTGTGCGAAGCTGCGTGCCCTTTCCTTTTGGAAGTAAGCAAATGTCAGCAGCCCGTGCGCAGACGCTTGCAAGGATAACCCCTCAAAAGCCATGAAACCAACGGCAATTGCAACGCAAGCCAAGTTTGAACAAACATCTCCTCACACGCAAGTCTCTGAAGCGCACGCGAAAAAGATCGAAGCCTTTCTGTGACAGCTACTAGAATGAGATGCCCCCAAACATTAATGCTTCAGCAAAGCCCTGCGCTCAAAGCCATGTGGCAATGATGTTGGCTAAACCCAAAACAGACACATGAATGAGTAACGCAAGGCAAAAAACTAAAATAGCACCAGAATCAAGCTATGAACAAGCTTTGGAACTGAATGTCGCCCAATGGCTTTGGAATCCCGAAAAAATCAAATGGGTGCACCCGCTGCCTTTGATTCCATCTGTTGCGCACTTTGTGCGCTTTCAGGAATGCCGTGCCATTGCATCGCATGCTCTGCTAGACTCCCTCGCCCAAGAGAGGGAAAAAAGGGCAAGCCGTTGATTCAGCAACTGAAGCTCATTTGTCATGCTCAATGGAAGTAACGATCTTCTTCACGCTCTTCGCGACCTGCTGAAGCCAGAAACATCTAGGGGCCATCGCCGGAAATCACCCTTACACTGCTGAGCGGCAAGCTTCAGGATGAATGGGAACCACCAGCCAGACGCCCTCCTTCCCTGATGTAATGTAATTTCATGGATTCAAAAATGAGGCATGTGATCAGTATGAAACCAATGTCCCTGGACACTATTTCCATGAGATTCTATGAGCACCGCTCGGAAAGTTTTAAAGACACGCGAAAACATTGGCAAAGGCCCGCCTCTCTCATTTCCTTCCGAAGTTTGTAGAGGTCAATGCTGCGAGCTTGGCCATGAAACTGCTTGATGCCTTTCAGCAATGCTCCAAACACACACACACGCTTCGACATTGCGAGCGTTCCCTGCCGTTGACAAATCCCCTTGCTACAGCACGGCAAAGATCTGCAATAGTTGGTCAACTGCATACTTTCCAAAGCAGAACTACACAAAATACATCATCAGGATATCATGCACAATATTGGTTTTGCAAAAGTTTCTGTAATATGCTATACTTGTTTTTTCCCCGAGAGTGTCTGAGCAGAGGGTTCTTCTAATAGTGGAGGTCTGCTATACACCTTCATATGTTCACTTCAACACCTGTTCACATCTTCTCATCTTCAAACCTTCACATCTTTGCATCTTCACATCTTCCCATCTTCTCTCTCTCTCTCTCTCCTTCTCTCTCCTTCTCTCTCCTTCTCTCTCCTTCTCTCTCCTTCTCTCTCCTTCTCCCTCCCTCTTCTCATCTTCACATCTTCTCATCTTCTCTCTCTCTCTCTCTCTCTCTGCTTCTCCCTCCCTCCCCTCTCTCTCTCTCTCTCTCTCTGCCCTCTGTCATGGTCTCTCTCCTTGTTTTTCTTTTCTCTCTTGGGGCCGCGGGCAATGCCGACAAGGCGACACGAAGCGGCAACCCTTTCGCACAAAATGAAGTTCGAGTGTCGAAAGCTGACGCAAAAGGGCGATTTTGAAGTGACGGCGGCAACCCCTTCACACGAAATGAGGTTCGGGTGTCAAAAGCTGAAGTAAAATTGCGATTTTGAAGTGGCGGCGGCAACCCTTTCGCACGAAATGAGGTTCGAGTTCGAGTGTCAAAAACTGCGATTTTACATCTTCCGCGGCCACCGTTTTGCATGGAACGATGTTCGGGTGTCAAAAACTGACGGTTTTTTGCGAGCTTGGTTGGTCCGGCGGCAACCCTTTCGCACGAACTGAAGTTCGAGTGTCAAAAATTTCGGTAATATTGCGATTTTACGGTGTCCGCGGCGACCCTGTCACACGAAACGAGGTTCAAGTGTAGAGCCGGTGTGTGCGAAAGGGTTTGCGCGTAAAAGCGTCTGTGTGGTGTGTAAAATAAAAGCTTCTGTGTGTAAAAGCGCCTGTGTGTGAAAGTGTCTGTGTGTAAAAGCTTCTGTGTGTAAAAGCTTCTGTGTGCAAAAGTCTCTGTGTGTAAAGTCTCTGTGTGTAAAAGCGCCTGTGTGTAAACGCTTCTGTGTGAAAAAGCATTTGTGTGTAAAAGCGTCTGTATGCAAAAAGGTTCGCTTCTGTGTGTAAAAGCTTTTGTGTGTAAAAGCTTTTGTGTGTAAAAGCTTCTGTGTGTAAAAAGCTTCTGTGTGTAAAAGCCTCTGTGCGTAAAAGCTTCTGTGTGTAAAAGCCTCTGTGTGCAAAAGCGTCTGTGTGCAAAAGCGTCTGTGTGCAAAAGCGTCTGTATGCAAAAAGGCTCGCTCCTGTGTGTAAAAGCTTTTGTATGTAAAAGCTTCTGTGTGTAAAAGCATTTGTGTGTAAAAGCTTCTGTGTGTAAAAAACTTCTGTGTAAAAGTGTCTGTGTGTAAAAAGCTTCTGTGTGTAAAAGCTTCTGTGTGTAAAAGCGTCTGTGTGTAAAAGCTTCTGTGTGTAACAGCGTCTGTGTGTAAAAGCTTCTGTGTGCAAAAGTCTCTGTGTGTAAAAGCTTCTGTGTGTAAAAGCTTATGTGTGTAAAAGCGTCTTTGTGTAAACGCTTTTGCGTGTATAAGCTTCTGCGTGTAAAAGCCTCTGTGTAAAAGCTTCTGTGTGTAAAAGCTATACGAAGGAAACGATGCAAACTATTGTCTTTTAACATATGGTCTTGAAACTGGTCTTCTCGCCTGCCTACAATACATCTTTAAATATATTGTCTTGTAATATGTTGTCTTGATACTAGCGACAGAAGAACTTGCTCCTCTACGCTCGCGGGCCATCGGTTGTCTAGTTGAATGTTCTTTTCCTAGGATCGATGAGTTGGGAATCCTAAAGCACATAAAGGTTCAATCGTCAATTTTTTATGTATGCCCTCAGCTAGTCATGTCACAACCACCCAGCTAGCCCAGAACCTGGAAAACCCGTCAAAAGCCCATGAAAACAAAACGCTTGCCATTTCCCACCCATTCCCACCAGGGCCATCGAAAATTCGTCGGAAGAAAATGAAGGAAATATGGAAGAAATAGGGGGGCAGATGAAAATCTAGGAAAATGTCCAGGAAAGAGCCATTTTGTGAGATTTCCCTAAGGATGAAATTATTCTAAGGGTATTGGGCATGCCTGGCACCCACCCAAAAACCAAAGTGGGCAGCTGCCACAACCACCCAACTAGACCAGAAACGGGAAAACATGGAAAAACGTCAACCCAATGATGGACAAATGCTTGCCCTTTCCTACCCATCCCCACCAGGGCCATTGAAGGTTAGGAGGAAATGAAAGAGGATGGGAATGTGGGATAAATAGGGAGAAATATGAAAGGTTGGGAAACTTCTAGGAAAGAGCTGTGCTGTTTTGCAAGATTTCCCCAAGGGCGCCCTTCAAAAACCAAAGCGGGCAGCTGCCACAACACCCCACTAGCCCAGAAATTGAAAAAATGTAAGAACCAATGAAAACCAACATTTGCCCTTTCCCACCCATAACCGCCAGTTCCCACGGGAGACGCTATTCTAGGGATACTTTCGACCGCTTTAAGTTTATATTTATATGGAATGACGCGCAAACCTCATTAACCCAAGGTATGTTAAAAAGTTAGATAATAATTTTCAATTTCCAACATGCACATTCGCACACCCACCCCTTTAGGAAATTATGCAACGAAAATTATTCCAAAACAACTTTCCCGCCAAGAGGCCCGAAGCAGTGCGGGGGGTAGGAAGTCCATGTACTAGATACAAGCAACAGTAGCTATGGAACAGTAACAGTTGAGGCTAGACATTATCACAGCAGCAGCAGTAAGGCCTTCTTTGTAGATCTATATAGAGGTGCTCACAAAATCTTCATACAATAACTTCTTGTGAGAATAACTAAGCTAAGAAGATCGTCGAGAAAGGGCCGGCTGCTGTAGAGCGGAGCCTACAAGATCTTGAGACAAGAATCTCGCAAGAGCCTCACACAAGAGCTTTCATACCATCACCTGTAAGGCATGGCATCTGCAAGCTCTTCATGCAAGGACCCTCTGAGAGAGGATCCCACAAGGATCTCCGCAAGGTCTTCTGTTAAGGACCTGTACAGGATCATGCAGAGCACGCTCAAGATCTTACTGCAAGGCCTCTTAAGTCTTAAAGAGGGTTTGAACAGAATACCCACAAGATCTTCTCAGAAGGACTTGTACAAGCCATGACAGGACACCCAGAGGATTTTACGGCAAGATCTTCCCAGAAGGACCTGCACAAGAGAGGATTTCACTCGGATATCCACAAGATCTTCGCAATAGGAGCTGCGCAAGATCGTGCAAGGATCTTTTGGAGAGGATTCCGCCAGATCGCCACAAGATCTTCTCAGAGAGACTTGTACAAGATCATGCATGCATGGACCTCTTATAGTCACGATCTTGCAGGTGGAAAAATCAAAAAAAAATCTTATGAGTTGGAAAAATGACAGATAGAACGCTTTTTTCCAGTCTTGCAGGTAGAAATCCTATATGACAAAAACTCAAGATTACGTATATATATATATACACACACACACACGTTTTTCTCACTTTTCTATGCCTGCAAAAATGGTTAAAAACATCACGAAACTATATATGTATATATACACGCAATCTTGACGTTTTCATAAAGGCAAAATTGCATCTCTTAAAACGGGGCATTTCGCGTGTATATATATATATATATGTGTATATACGCGAAACCTCATTTTTGCTCACAGATAGAACAGGGCCTAATTTTTTTGCATATTGTCCGATGCCACAAAAATGACAGATATACATGTGCTATATATTTTTATACAACATTTTAAAAACTATTTATATACCATTTGCTATGTTTCCCCTTTTTAATGATTATAATAAATATAAATATTTTCTATCTGTGATTTTTGTTTCCCTTTTTAAATTGAGAGCCATCCAATATTGAGAAATAAGTTGATTCCAAAAAGGATGTCGGCTTAAATTGAAATATGTTTTGACTAAATTTCAATCCTAATAAAACCAAATCCAAAGTAATACCGCTTCAATTTCATCATACTCTGGACGTAATTTACAGTTGGTTTAAATCTTGTGGAATGTGAATTAGTTAAGAGCAAGACTAGAAACGTTTCTGAACGAAAAATGAGAAAACACATGGGGACAACCACCGTTGAGTCAACATAAGAACAAAACAATACAAAACAAATGGGAATATATATATATATATACATATACACCTGTATTTTAAAAAATGTTAACACCTTATTTCTCCATGCTGTAGTACATGTTGATCAATATTCCTCCGTTTTTGAATTAGTTCGCCAGGAGATTTCATCAGTTTTCCTCATCTATTTGATAATTTTATAAAAGGATTTGATCAGTTTTCCAAACCTAGTTGATAAGTTTATCAAAAAACATGTTGCCCACCTATTTGTTCATTTTATAATTTGGTTTCATCAGCTGTCCCAAGTTTTCCCAATCTATCTCTCCAGTTGATCATTAATTTTTTTCTTCAGTTCTCCAAGAAGTTTTCCCAACCTATTGGTACATGTTGTCATTGGATTTCATCAGTTTTTTCCACCGGTTTCTTGAGTTCATCATGATGTTTGACCTGTTTTGGTTGTCCGTTCCTTCATTGTATCATTAGATTTCATCAACCTTCCTCAACAAAGTCTTCATTGTACCAGTCATTTTCATCAGTTTGCTCCCACCTACTTGTTCTTTCTCACTAGTCACTAGATTTTATGCGTTTTCCCCAACTACTTGTTCATTTTATCATTGGCGTTCATCATTTTGCCCATTCATTCCTTGATTTTATCATGAGATTTCAATCAGTTCTCCCCACCTATTTGTTCATCTTCTCACTCGGTTTCATCAGTTTTCCCCACCTCCTGGCTCATTTAATCACTGGATTTCATTGGTTTTCTCCATTTCTTCCTTTTATCCGTGGATTTCATCATGTTCCCGTCCTATTGCAATGTGTGTACTATGCATTTTTTTAAACTAATTTATCTATAATTTCAAATCAAGTATCTAGAAATATGTTGCTGAATGACATAGAGAAGGATATAAGACTGGAATACATTCCGGATACAAATCCCAGAAGGAAAAAAATATCCCCGAGGGCATACCTTCTGGCATTCTATCTGGCATATCTTCTGGCATTCTATCTTGCCGTTGAGGTCCAGCGGTGCTCACTGAGCTCGGAAGGTCCCAGGTTGAGGTCCAGCGGTGTTAAGTGAGCTCGGAGGGTCCCAGGTTGAGACCCAGCGGTGCTCACTGCGCGTGGAGGGTCCCAGGTTGAGGTCCAGCCGTGCTCACTGAGCTCGGAGGGTCCCAGGTG
>Ga0126342_10014196_pt1 | contig 14080 bp, 12 predicted proteins | sample Cyp1metagenome_FD_92528 | JGI IMG/M metagenome (GOLD analysis project Ga0126342, IMG submission 92528) | Coral microbial communities from Lord Howe Island, Old Settlement Bay, Australia - Cyphastrea 1 metagenome | ecosystem: Host-associated > Invertebrates > Cnidaria > Coral ...
AAGACTGGGAACAAAGTGGGAACAAAGTGGGAACAAGAACCCCAAAGTGGGACAAGACTGGGAACAAAGTGGGAACAAGAACCCCAAAGTGGGACAAGACTGGGAACAAAGTGGGAACAAAGTGGGAACAAGAACGCCAAAGTGGGACAAGACTGGGAACAAAGTGGGAACAAAGTGGGAACAAGAAACCCAAAGTGGGACAAGACTGGGAACAAAGCGGGAAAAAAGTGGGAACAAGAACCCCAAAGTGGGACAAGATTGGGAACAAAGTGGGAACAAAGTGGGAACAAAGTGGGAACAAGAACCCCAAAGTGGGACAAGACTGGGAACAAAGTGGGAACAAGAACCCCAAAGTGGGATAAGACTGGGAACAAAGTGGGAACAAAGTGGGAACAAAGTGGGAACAAAGTGGGAACAAGAACCCCAAAGTGGGACAAGATTGGGAACAAAGTGGGAACAAAGTGGAGAACAAGAACCCCAAAGTGGGACAAGACTGGGAACAAAGTGGGAAACAAAGTGGGAACAAGAACCCCCAAGTGGGACAAGACTGGGAACAAAGTGGGAACAAAGTGGGAACAAGAACCCCAAAGTGGGACAAGACTGGGAACAAAGTGGGAACAAAGTGGGAACAAGAACCCCAAAGTGGGGCAAGACTGGGAACAAAGTGGGAAACAAAGTGGGAACAAGAACCCCAAAGTGGGACAAGATTGGGAACAAAGTGGGAACAAAGTGGGAACAAGAACGCCAAAGTGGGACAAGACTGGGAACAAAGTGGGAACAAAGTGGGAACAAGAACCCCAAAGTGGGGCAAGACTGGAAACAAAGTGGGAACAAAGTGGGAACAGGGAACAAAGTGGGAACAAGAACCCCAAAGTGGGACAAGACTGGGAACAATGCTAAGCCAAGCACAGTGTAGCTGCATTGCATATGGCAACAGCATGTTTCAATATTTTTAGATCTGCTTTGGATTTGTTTCCATCTTTTTCTACTCACGCATCCTCACCTTCCACGCCTTGCACCCCTGCAGCCAAACCCGAGAGTTGTCGCAGGAAGGGTGGGATGAGGGCAACGAGATCCTCTTGCTGCAAACAAAAAAAGTCCGTGTCAGCCTTCAAGTCCTCCGTTTCTGTGTAGTTGGAGCCGACTATAGCAAGGAAGGCCACAGGCTGGGAGTTGCTGGCAGATCTGATGTCCTTCGCTGCTTTCAGCAACGCTGTCTTTTGTGCATTCTGGGCTGTGGCCTCGGTCACTTTATTTGATTTCACCTGAGCAGCCACAAAACGGTTATTCTTTTGGCAGAAGATGAGAAAGTCAACGGCCTTGCAGTTGGGCGGAGCCATGATGACTAATAACGATTCCTGCTTGCCAAGCTGTTTGCTCAAATCCATGGCTTTTTTCAAAAATGACACTAATTTCTCATCTGCATCTGCCGGGCTTTGCGTGGCAAGTTCCTTCTTCTGCGAGAGCGAAACATTGAAGCCGATGCTGCAAATGCTATCGCATGCGCTCTCACTCTCTCTCAGAACTTGCGGCAGCTTCTTGTACTTTTTCACAATGGCAAACATGACAGCAAAAGCCGCCACAACCTCAGTGAAGTACGAGCTGGTTTGTCGCATGGCGGCTTCATTGCTCTCAGGACTCTCAATGGCCTGGACCTTTTGAAGGTAAGCGCTGCCAGCCAAACCCATGAGTTTGGCACATCTCTTCTTTCGGCCAAAACTTGGCGGCTTCGAAGTGAACAACCTGGCTGCATGCCACGGAGCAACAGTTGGCAGGTATCTGACTTGCATTCCCTTCTTCGTTAGCGAGTCTACTAGCACACTTCCTTTATAAGTGGCTGCAGGCATCTTCTCTGTAATGTCATTCAAAGTCTGAAAGGGGCAATCTTCTTGCTCCCACATCTCGAGTACCGTCTCCAGCTCCTTCGTGGAAAACCTTGACGGTAAGACATTGCAAGAAGAGAGGTGCGTTGTGGCCTGGCCGACGACTCCAGCTTCAAGACCTCCGGGCTGCTTTCTGATATATTCAGACAACAGCTCAATGGCCCGCGCATAGCCGCCAGTAGCTCCCCACGCCAGCGAAATTCGGTACTCCAGGATCCCCTTCCTGATACGTCTATTCTGAGGCAGTTGACGGAGCGTCTGGAATAGAAGGTCATTGGCCTGAGTACCCAGCACTCCCAAAGTGAAAATGTAGAGCCGTCGCTGGCTGCGCTCGAACATCTCCACAACTGCTTTGTAGTTGGTGAGACTGGACATCACCACAAAGACTTGGCCTCCCCAAGTGTCCATAGTTCTGCAAAGCTCCTGGCGCACCAGAGCCTCGTCCTTCGACTTTCCCAGCTCATCAGCCAGGATCACAACAGGACGGTCACCGTACCATGCTCGCAGGATTTCCACAGCTAAATCGACGTCAATCGAGTCAATCTCGCGAGACTTCCATGTTTTTAAGAAGTCACGCCACTCGCACGTTGTCCTGCTCATGTGCCTTGTGGCACCATAAAGTACCCGCAAGGCCAAGTCAGCCTTGAGATTGTCTATGTCTACGGTCATTTTTGAGTTGTAGGTGAATGCCGAGACGATCGGTGTCTCCTTTTTGCCATCCAGGTCGTACAGAATCGGAATCTGCTCTCCGAGGAGAGCCAAAAAATGGCTCTTGCCTGCTCCAGGTGCCTGTGCCACTAGGAAGGCTGGGGAGAAAGATTTGTCCGAAGCAGTTTGGCCTTTCAAATCATTTGATCGTTTCAGCAACTCCTGCACAATAAGGTCAACCTCCAGTTCACGATCTAAAAGCCGTGCCTGCGACCTATTGTTTTGCAGGGCCAGTCTCCCGTTGAACGGACCACTGTCCAAGTTGACAATGTATGAAGAAGCTGAAGTGTACGTGGCCTTTCTGTCCTTCAGCGGCACGGCATCGGGAAAAAGCAGCCCTCCAAGAAGCTCAGTGAGAGACTGGAAGCCTGGCACCTGGAGCAAGAGAACATCTCCAGTGTTAAGATGTCGTCTTAAGTCTGTCAGTCTGTTAAGTGATATTCACTCTGGTTCTTTCAATCCCGCGTGCCATCCTTTTGTTTACCTTGTGGGATTCATTCATCTTTTGGAGGCATACTGAGGGTATTCACTGAAGAACTGTTTGAATGATAGAATGTGAAGATATGTGAAGTAGCTTTCATCTATTTTTGCATCTTTCGGGAGAACTGTGACCCTGCAGCGAATGGACTTCTCCTGCTGGGCTTTCATCTCCTCCTTCGCCTCTTTCACCTTCGCCTCCGCCGTTTCCACCTTCCCCTCCGCGTCTTTCACCTCCTGCTTCGCCTCTTTCACTTTCACCTCCGCCTCTTTCACCTTCTGCTCATCTCCTGTTGCTTTGGCTGTTCGCAAGTCCTCCACAGCCATGTCTACCTGCGCTTGCGCACTGTTTACTTGCGCTTGCGCAGTTGCTTGCTGGTCCACAGCAAGTTGCAGCTGACGTTGTGGCAAAGTCAACGCGTCAACCTGTCACAGGTGCTCATAGCGGAGCCAGTTTTTGGGGAACAACAATTAAATATGAAGACAAACCGGGAAATGAGAACCAAAGGGAAATGAGAATATGAAAACTACCTAGAACGTCTCAAATAGAATTGATCTTCTTGGCTTCATGTGCAGTCTGAGTGCAGTCTGTTGCAAACAGCACATAACTCTGATGACTTCCCTGTCTTTCTTCTGTTTCCTTCGGTTAGAAGAAGCAAAACTGGACACTAGATGACAGGTTTGGAGCAATCACGTCACATGTGTGACATGTTGCAGGGAATCTTCGAAGCACAAGCAAAGTTGTTTGAAAGAAGAGGTTTAGGCTTTGAAGACGAAACGTGAAGCAATGGCTTTCAATTGGACAAAGTGAAGGTGCTTTTTGTGAAAAACCGGGAATTCAATTGGCTCACAGCCGCGTGCCTCATCTGCCGATTCCTACGGGCTGAAAAAAAAGGCGCTATGAAAGCACTCTGACTCAGTTGTCTGTTACAAATTCCATGGCAAAAGTTCATTCGTCGGAAGGTCACCAAGCAGAGCGGAATGGGAACATAGGAATTATTGCGCTATGCTTGGGTCACATTTCTTCAAGTCAGCACATTTTTGGGGACGTCAACTAGCCCATCTCCTCGACTGGCTTGATTCCTTGTGGGTCTTGCACCGAACCACATGGAAAAAGCATACGATGGTGCGCAAAAAAACAAACCTTTAAGTTTGCCTGACGTGCACGAAACGCAAGACGTCTGTGAGTTGGGTGCAACGGTTCTTCCCTTTGTATGGTCCTTGTTTGGTGCTGCATGCAAAGGTCCCAAACCGTGTATCTGACTAGGCTTTTGCGAACAGAAAGATCTGGGGCTCACCTTAAGGCACAAATGCGGGACCCAATGCATGGACTCAAAAAGAAGTGAGTTGCAACCCTACCTTAGGATCCACTGTCAACTAAGGGTGAGGCAACAAGCCCGGAGACAAGCCACGCTGTAGCCAAAATGACCCAGCCTGTTAAGGTGAATTTCTTGGCAGCTGTCTAACAAGCACATGGAAGCATAAACATACGAACAGCACATATAGACATCGCTTGCCTCGTTTCCGTTGCTTTGCTCTCATGGCGGCATTACAGGGTCACTGTCACTTGTGTAAGAAAAACTAATGACAACAACTGCATACTCTAAGGAGTGAACAAGCTGCACACGTCAGATTCAATCAATGTGACTTGCAAAACTTTGAACCTTTGGAATGAGAGACTGAACAAAAACCCTGTCCATTGAGACGAACTAGCGGTGTCGAAAAAGATGCTAAGCCAAATTTTGTAGAGCCAAATCTGGCGTTTGGGGCGCCAGGGCTCTACAGAATGAGGAACCTGCCACAAATCTAGCAAGGGGTTTTCTCTACAAAATCAGGGCACCCAACCCCCTTTTTTTTGGTGCACTTTTGTGATTTTCAGAACCACTGACCTCTACAAAGTGGGGAATCTGACATGAGCACACATTTGAGCAGAATTGCTACTTGGAATAAAGTAAGCCCTCAAAAATACAAAGATCCATTTTGTAGAGGGGTGATGTGAAAGAACCCTGGTCTCCCCTGAAAACCCTGAAATTTACAAAAATCAATTTTGTATATATTTATGCACATGAATGTTGACACACCCCAAAACCTCTACAGAATGAGGAACCTACAGTTTCAGCCAACTACAACATGTTCCCTCTCCAAAAATCAGGAACCTGTAATTGCATATCCTTGCAGGCACTTAGGCTGTCCAAAAAAATGGTTTTGGCGGACCCCCGGGGGTCCTGATAATGGAGTGGATTTTTTTGGGGGGATTAGAAAACCATGTGTAACCCCAAAAAACAGGAGCGAAAACAACCTGAAAAAAAACGAGGCTGAAGAAGGAACAACTACCACAGTAAGGGAAACATGGAGAAAAACCCACAAAAGGTGTCCGCTGGAAACAGGGCCCAGGCAGGAGTGACAGCCACTAGCTGCTTTCGTCGTTGGACAACCTGACAGATTGCAACAAAGGTTGGGACCTTATCCATCGGCCTTTAATGATGCCCCCCGTTGGGCGTGTCTCAAAAGCAAAAACCCACTGCAGGAAAACTGCTATAACTTGGAATATCCTTTATTTTCAGACACAACCATATTTGCATGTATTGACGAAATTTACGATGATGTTCATTTATGTTCTAATGACTAAGTTTGGTCCTTTTTGGTGTCCCCGGTGTAAAGATAGTGACCTATCAACCCGTCTCAAGTGCTAAATGATCATTGCACTCCCGTATTTCGATGGTTGGACTTGCTTGTGGCCTCAATGGCAGCCCTTCGAGTGATCCCCAACTGACAATGTGCTATAGAGTCTCGATCACATATATCCTGACATTTTAACTGAGATTTTATCTGGCATTCTATCTGACATTTCTTCTGGCGTTCTATCTGGCATTTCATTAGGTATTCTATGGGACATTTAATACTATTTAATTTTGATCTGGCAGTCATTCCTCCATTTATCTTGCATTTCATCTGGCATCTTATCTGACGTTTTCACTGACATTCTTTCCGTTTTTGGCATTTTAACTGACGTTTTTAATGACGCTCTTCTTGGCATTCTACCTGACGTTTGATCTGACATTCCTTCTGGCATTCTATGTGACATTTGATGGACATACAGTCCAACATTTTGGCTGACGTATATTCCGACATTTTAGCCGACGCATGTTCTGGCCTTCTATCTGGCATCCTATCTAAAAACTGATTTGACATTCTTAGTGGATTTGATTGCGTCCTATCTTTACCTGACATTCTTTCAGGCATTTGGTCTGGCATTCTCTCTGACAATTGAACTGACATCCTATGTGGCATTCCATCTGCGTCTTCTGACATTCTATGTCTAATTTTATCTGGCTTTCTGTCTGACATGTTTGAGGGACACGGACAGTCAGACATTCTGACTGAGATGTATTCAGATCTCTTCCGATGTTCTATCGGCATTCTGGCTGACAATTTCCTGGCAATCATTCCAACATTCTATCTACCGTTTTTCTGACATTTCTTATCTGGCATTAAATCTGTCATTGACCTGACGTTTTATTGCCATTCTTCCTGGCATTTGATTGGGCATCTGATGTTTTACCAGGCAGCCTTTCTGGCACTCACCTATCTGATGTTTTATTTTGCCTTCTTTCCGGCATTTGTTCTGGCATTCTATCAGGCATTCTATCAGGCATTCTATCAGGCATTCTTTCTGGCATTTTGATCTGTTTATTTGGCATGCATGCATTCCGACACATTCCGACATTTTAGCTGATGCATATTATGATAATTTATGATATACCTTTATCCGGCATTCTATCTGTTTTGTGACGTTCATTTCATGTTGCATTCTATCTGACATCCTTTCTGACATTCCTTTTAAAATGTTGCCCAGGTGAATGTTTAGAAACGAAAACTATAGAAAACTGGTCACTTCTTAAAGTCCAATGATGGTTCTCAAAACGGGCCAACTTTCCAGACTGGCTGGATGCAACTGGCTGGGTGCCAAATAATCATTTCCTCCCCTGGTCATGCACACCAGAGTTCCGATTGAAAGTTGTGGATGGAGGCAACCAAAAATTGAAGAATCAAATGGATTCACCAATTGAGATTGACATTGGAAAACTGAGCGTTTGAATTCGATTGTAACGGTTGTAAATGCAAACCATTCACTTAAAGCCAAAAAAATTGAAAGAAGCAGACACTTTGCTCCTACAAAGCCATGCTGTGCCATCAAAGATATGAAACCTAGGACACACCATGATTGAAAGACTTGCCAAAGCCTCAGCGGAGAGGAGACATGGTGGCTTCTTGGAATGGGTCATTCTGCGGCCCTGCCAAAATCCAGATGCTGGTGACAATGTCAGGTTGTTTTTGGAAACACCAGTGTTTGGTTTGAGGAAATTTCGTCAAACAATTCAATGACACAGAAAACTCTCCATTCCAGGACCAATGTTAGCACTGGGAAAGTAAAACGTGACCTGTTTGCATCCTGCATGCTGGGCAACAGCCAAGAATCACAAGAGAAAGGAAGGCGATCACCAAACGAACAAAGTTTCACACACCGCTGGTACATCCTCGCATCCACAGAGATCCATACGGCAGAGGGGCCTTCGCAAGGTGATACTTGACCCAGAAATGCAGGGGAGACTCTACAGCTCAGCCAAAAAGTGGCCAGCCGCAGGATTGAGCACGGTCTGAACGAATCTGAAAAATCTGTTTCAGAAACGGATATTGAATTCAAGCATATTCATGCTCCAAACGCGCATGAGTTTTTTGAACGCGTCCTGAACACACATCATAGACGGCTCAAAGAGTTGCTTTGGCATCTCTGAGCAACTCAGATCTTGCAAAACACACCAATACAAGATCTAAATCCAAAGGATTTGGCGTCAGCAAAAATAGGCAGGCCAGCTGCCATCCTTCAAAGATTTTGGCAATCTCCGAACTTGTTCCAGAACTAATATTGCCATCTGTGTCACTCCAGGGGGAGGTATCCCAGAAAATTAAGCAGCAAAAATGCAAAGAGAATTATCTCTGAGCCAAAAAAAAAGAAGTGCACATCGAATCGTCTTGGACAATACGAATTGCACACTCCTCCAAAGGCAACGAGATCTTTGCTTCAGAGAGCAAAGTCTCGCAGTCGGTATAGGAAAATCCTTCGGGACCTTTAACACAGCTTTGCTGCAAGTCCCAATCTGCCGTGCATGGAAACTGAACATCGAAAATATGGAATTTCAAATGAAATTCAGATGGGAAATCCATCAATGGCAGGCATACACAACAACCACTTTTTGATGAGTCATCAGAGATCTGCTTCCTGGCTCATGTGGAACATTTAGCTTTGCAACATGTTCTCAAACTAGGACGCAAAACAAGGGGAAGCTTTCGACTGATAACCTGAATTACACACACACAATTTATGGCAATGTAATGATGAACATATTCGGAAAATAATGATCAACTTTGGGACTTTGGGTACAGTATACATCATGGTATATGGTATGGATTTTCGATCCGCTGGATGTCCTCGATTGGCTCACAGGCATTCTCCTAAGTATCGCTACCAGCCAAGTTCGCTCGAAAATTCTGCCAATATTTAGATGTTTTCGCCAGACGTCCAACCAACGTTGAGCTTCAAAAAAACAGCCAACATCTTGAGCTCTGAACCTGGAAAACTACTTCTTTCGCAGCTTTTCGAAGCTCCTCAATGAACTTCAGACCGCTCTCGGTGGCGGACTCCTGCAAGATTGTCTGTGGCAATTCAAACATCAAATTACCACATTTTGCAACAAATCCAGACATCCCAGAGTGACCTTTCTCATCTGCACGATCATTGGAACCATCTTGGCCTTGAACCATTCCTCAGGTACTGAGAACAAATGACTACAGAAATAGACGAAGCATCACGATCAGCCAATTTTTACAGGGCGCTTGAATTTCATTTTTTTCATCTCCAAGAAATTGATAGAAATTGTGGAGGAAATTGTGGAGGAAATTGTGTGGAGGAATTGTGGCAAGATGCTTCAACTTGCTGCAAGACTGCCGTTTGCACATCATTTGTCCCGCCGCCAGTGGCACTCTTCACAGCTCCCTCACGCCACTCCGGCAGCTTTTGCCTCACTCGCCATGAGTTTTCCGTCAGCTGGCAAAAATTCCAAGAAAATTCTCCGCAAATCAACGGAAATTGTGTTTTTGTGTGTTTTGTTTGATAGAAAGTTCTGTAAGTATACTCGATCTATCTGCTGCCGGTAGACTCCCAGCACGAGTCAAACTGGAGAACACCGGCAACTTTCGAAAAGCTTTCGAACATGGGACATCTGACACATCTACCAGACATCTTGATTGAACTGGTGCATTACTTCCTTTTTTGGACCTCAATTTCAGATGAATTTGCTAAGTCAGGCCCCAGGCCCTAAGCCAAAGCCCCCAAAGAAGCACAGTACATGAGAAGGGGTGTCAAGGATGTCATGACACATGTCCTATACATCTCCTGCCCAGTGTACAGGTGTACGTTTAAACATCTTTTAAAATGCTGCAGCTTTCCCTTTTGATCCTTTTTGTGACTGTTTGTATCTTCTGTTTTTCATCCCTTTCAGGTCCCAATTTCCATGAGTTTCTCCATGTTTCTCTTGCATCCCAGGCATTCCTCCACTTCCCTTCATCAACCCTTGACATGTTTCTTTCATCCCCATTCCATCTGTGTGCTCCTTTCAACTGTTTGTTTGTCTTCTCGATTTTGTTTCTGTGCTTTCCTCTCCTCTACTCAATTTCCTTTTGTTTGAGCTTCTGTTTCTTGTCTGTAGCGTTTCTCTGCCGTGGTGTCCATAACATGTTCTCTTCGTTTTCCATGATATAGAGAACTTGTGGCTCATGTTCCTCAACATTGCATGCGTCAACCGGAGTCACAAAAAAAAAACAACCGCTTGATTACTAGAAACGGGGCGAGTGGAAAACGAGTGAAAAACCGTGAAGCCGTGAAGCATTGCCGTAGAAGATTCTCAAGCAAAGTCTGGACTTGAATGCTGGAACAATGACACAAAATGACACAAGGGACTGGAAACTGCAACAACGCTCATGTGTCTCTTTCAAGACAAGAATTCAGACTTGCTTTTGAATGCACTGCTACGGTTGTGAACCAAAACAACAGCCCCGGGTCGACAAAACAGAGCTCTAAATTGCAACATTGGACTTCAGGCAGGTCATGGACGTTGTCCTATAGGAGTCCTATCAGAAACCTATCGTTTCCCATCAGAAAGACCTGAGATTGCGGCATCATCTCTGAAATGCGGTCGGCAAGGGCGCTAAAGCCTGACCCCAATAGCGGTGGCCCAAGGTGGGCCAAGGTGAAACAACACTCCAGGGCGAGTCTAACAAGGGATTGTACAGAGTGATATACCCAGAGCTATGGCAATTTCAATGAAGAACATGATGATACACCACTGGATTTTCTATCCATATCTTTCAAACGTCAATTTCTCACCCATTCTGGCTATTCAATATCAGCTAGGATCTTCGGATCCAGCATGTTTATCCATGTTTATTCAGTTTTCTCCATACTTTTTTCCCATAAATAGTTTTTTCAAATAGTTTCCCCATGATTAATGGGAAAATCATGGGACAAAATAGTTTTTCCATATAGTTTCCCCATTTTATCCCTATATGAAAAAGTATCAATAGTCAATAAAGTCTTTTCGCCATTTACCACTAGATTGGGATACTTTTGGATTGGGATACTTTTTCCCCAAGTACATTTTTCCCCATGATTTCATCGTCATAATCATAGTCATATTCATAATCATTGTCATCATTTTCATCCTCATCCTCACAATCACCACATCATGATCATCATAATGATGGGATAATTTATAGGAATCCACCAACATCATCCATCATCCATCATCATCCACATCATCCATCATCCATCATCCATCATCCATCATCCTCATCCTCATCATCATCATCATCATCATCATCATTACCCATTACTGTTACTATTGGGAAATTCAACTAGTTTCCCCATTTTTCATGATTTTTACATGATTTTTACCATGGTTTCCCCATGATTTCATCTCATTTACCACTGATTTCAGTGGCCCAAAAAAACTCGCCTTGACGCTCCGCCAGGTATCGCCATGGCTCCAACGCCGAGACGGCCTTGGCGGAGCGCCGCTGCGCAGTGCAACGCACGAAGAGAGCGATGGCGGTGAACTTCAGGAACTTCTCAAAGGAATCCTGGAGATCTGGAGAGATATATGGCATATATATGTTCTATATATATGATATGAGATATGATATATAGATTTGATATACAGATTTGATATATATATATATATATATATCGATATATATATATATCATTAAAATTGTATATATATATATATATATTATACATGACACATGTATGTGCAAAACATGTTACAGAAAATAGTCTACATATATAAAAATATATATATATAGAGATACAATTATTATATTTGGTATATATATTTATATTGTATGATATATCTGTATATGAAGCATGAAAAATTGAAACGTCGATGGGTCGGTCTGAAGGAAAATATGCAGGACACACGTGCATTTCGCTATTGAATTGGCTTCTAGTAGGATTTCCTATCAACCCACAGCCCAAAAGGTGGTGTAGTTGACCACAATTTGAAGACCTCAAGTTCATCGCCAAGTCACAATGGACTTGTAATATTTCTCCTTGGATGTCAGAAAATCTGAAGTTTGCGAAGCAGTTTGTGAAGCCGTTTACCAATGCAAATCTCTGATTTCTGCCATGCATCCACCTTGTTGTAGAGAATTGGCCTGTCTGCCTGTCTCATGAGCTGAATTCACGGCAGCAAGCCGGCAACAAAATCTTGTTTGGAACCTGCTTGCCTGTACAAACTAATGTCATATACCCAAGCACTGGGAGATGCGGCATAGCTTTAAAATCAAAGACTACAGTGTCACTTCAGGACTCCAAACAGTTGAAATCTGCTGTCATTCTGCTGGCCTCGCGGAAACATTGGCAGCTGGACAGCTTGAAGTTGCCGATGGCATCGATGAAGAGTGGCAACGTGCTCTCACGCACGAAGGGATCGGCGCAAATTTCGATGTCCATCGGGTCATGGCACAGCAAGAAGCAAACCCATTCGTACACACACCAAAGCCTCGTCATGCAGGGAATCAGAAGGATCAGAAATGTCATAAGGGCTCGCAATTCTGGGATATGCGTCCTATGATACGTATGCGTGTTGTAGGGTGTTGGAGACTGCCAAGTGGAAATTCAAAACGCACCTCGTGCGTTTCATGCCATTTAGACTTGAGCTGTTCCCCTGCCTGGTGAAGTAGGTCCAGGGCACCAGTACCACCAAACCATCACAGAAAATGATGTATTCTTCCAGCAGATTCACACACCAGCCAGTGAGCTCCTGATCACCTTGCCTGGCTGGGTGATGGATCTGCAAAATGGGATCAATGGGATTTGACACCGGGAGATGTCGGGTCCGTGAGTCCGTACTCAGCCGCTGACGGAATGCAACATTTGTCCACCCAGAAGTGTACCTCTTTCCACCTGAGTAGAAGCTTAAAGGCCAAAGAGGTGGGAAAAAAGACGTCCAAACAGATGAGCTGCGCGAACAGGGATTTCGCTGAAAACCCTGAGATTGGCCGATGATGTTAATCCAAGAATCTATAAAGCACTAAATTCTAAGACTATGCCACCAGGCTGCCACCAGTTGCATCGGCCATATGCCGATATATTCCGATATATTCAACATGCATCGGATGCATCGCTGAAAAAAAACAGGCGCCTGCTGGTGCTACCCAGTTCTCGAGCCGCGATGTCTTTGGCCACGCAGCAGATTTCCGCGGCCTTGGCCTCTGCATAGGATCCTGCTCCCATCAGGTCATCCCATTCCTGCTCGGACACGTCCGACACGTCCGACAGGGAAGGGATTCAGCAAGGACGATGCCAAAAAAAAAGAAAGATCTTGCACTTTTTGTCACTGTTACATTCTGTTACTGTGACATCATGTAACATCTATAGAATCGATGTATCGAGTTGAATCCTCACACTGAATTTGCATCAACTTAGAAGATTTTGCACATCTGCAAACTTCAACCTGTGCCACTGTCCCGTGCCTTTGGAATGCCCCAGGACTGCGAGAGGAAGCGGATCTTGCCCTTCTTGTGAAATTTCATCTGTCCATTCATCGTCTGGGACTCCACAAGCCAATCCCTGCAGCTGTTGAAGCATGTTGAAGCTCATCGTATTTGCCCATTTTGTTATTTTGATCCCTTTGCTTTCAAATTCAAGGAGATATCTGCTAGTAACCCAAACAAAACAATATTTAAAAAAAACAGTCTGGCAAAGGTTGCAAACCTCTTCATCTCCTACTGTGGCTACTATCTCCATCTATATCATCTATCTCCTACGTACTGTACTTTTCCAAGTAGCTTGGAAATGGCATAAAAGTTGTCGAGTTTGGTGTAGGCTCCCCAGAAGAATTCCGTCTTCTCCATCTCAGGCAGATCCGTCCACGGTGACGACACCAAATCAGCTGAGCAGGCCCTGACAAAATATGCAAAATGACATGTAACATCTAAGTAGCATCTAAGAAATCTGCGAAAAACACATGACATGTATGACTTTTAAGTCATCAAAATGGGGTCTACAGTTGAATGCACCATGTTCATTTACACACACTTGCTCAGAACTGTCATTGCGAATTTTGTTGTGGAATGCATCTTACGTGCAAAAACAATCCAATTACACCTGGCCAGAAAGGACGAGGAATGGAGAATTGGAAGCTGACCCTTGCCTTCGATTGCAAAAGGAAAAGCAGATTGCGACAACAGTGCAGTGAAAACTGGAAACTAATGATCGACATGCTGGTTCTTGGCTTAGCCGGTTGCCATATCACAGGAAATGAAAAAAATGACAGAGTGATCTTGCAAGCTATGTCCACGACATCCATGCCAAGATCTGCAGGTACAGGTGAATGATCAGTTCACCCTTCCCCCATCATACCATAGCTTCGTTGCGTCAGGTAGGTATGACG
>Ga0126342_10014197_pt1 | contig 14079 bp, 10 predicted proteins | sample Cyp1metagenome_FD_92528 | JGI IMG/M metagenome (GOLD analysis project Ga0126342, IMG submission 92528) | Coral microbial communities from Lord Howe Island, Old Settlement Bay, Australia - Cyphastrea 1 metagenome | ecosystem: Host-associated > Invertebrates > Cnidaria > Coral ...
AAATAAAAAGGAATCTGGTACACAATAGTGTGGAAATAAAAAGGAATCTGGTACACAATAGTGTGGAAATAAAAAGGAATCTGGTACACAATAGTGTGGAAATAAAAAGGAATCTGGTACACACTAGTGTGGAATCAAAACATGATATATTTCAATTGATTTCAATTTGTTTTCAATTGATTTGAAGTTACTTTCAATTGAATTCAATTTACTTTCAATTGATTTCAATTTACTTTGAATTGATTTCAATTTACTTTCGATAGGTAAACCGTAAACCTTCTATTTTTATGGGCCATCTATACCATGGCTATGTTAGTCAAAACCAGAGGCTATAGCTTGTGAGACAAACCCAATATCCCAAGATCCAGAAACAACGTCTGTTTCTTCCATCCTCGCCGAAGAGACCCAGTGATCACATGCAACGCCTGGATGGCCTGGCTGGAAAACTCTACGGTTGAGACCTCAAAAAAAAAGGTGGTAAAAACCAAAAAGGGTTTCTGTAGATTCTTAGACCAAAGCGTTGAGCGATTTTGGGAATAGCATATGGGAATGCAGGACTTCAATAACGATGGTTTTTACAACTGTTGCCAAATTTGTAGATGAGGGTCAATCATGGTCAATCAGGGTATCATCGCATATCTGGGACAGTGACGGCACTGAGCCAGCTTCTTACTATGATGTGAATCCCAAATGCAAAGTTGAACAAGTAGAGATACTGAACAGTCAACTAATCAACTAACATCTGAAGTGCTAAATTACTACTGTTGATAGTTGAAGACTGTTCAATGACAATAGTTAAACTAAACAGTGCCAATCTAAGATACTCTGCAACAAAAATAAATTCTTAGCTGGTCAGTCGATGATCCCATTGATACCAAAAGACTAAAGAATTAGAGTACCCACCTAAGATTGACCTAGCAGCCTCGGGTCACACCCGCGCGCCATCATGGCGGCAAGGTTGAGAGCGAGCACCAAAGCGCCCTCCTTTGGTAGAAAACGTCAGGGCTGACCCCCAATTATCCGATTAGTCTAGCATGGTTTAAGATAGTTTAAGATATTTTAACTATATCTAGAATCTAAGAAAACCTATTTGTGGATATGGATCAAAAATGCTCCAGTTTACGAATATTGGATATTGTCGTGCCATTTATACCTCGAACTACCATTTTCGGAGGCCCCGATGTGAATAAAGATGTGAATCCATTTTTTTAATCTTATATTTTCCATTGGAGTTTTCAATCATGGTGGACCAAATGATTGGGAAAAGCATGACTGGTTCATACCTCCAAATGCGCCCGGCTCCTTGGCTGCATAGGCCTGGCTAATCATCCAGTGATTGAAGCTGGGAAAGGGTGATTGAAATGTGACTTTACGGTGTCACACAGAACCATCCGTCAATGGATTGGTTTAAGGGAAAATTTACAGGAAAGCCCAATATTTAATGGGAAAATCTATGGTTTCATGTAGATTTTCCCTTAAACCAATCCATTGAATCCGGGCAAGTCTTATCATAAAAAAAGGGCTGGTTGAAGGGACAGTTTGTAGGAAAAGACAGATAATTGACTCCAAAATGGGTTTGGGTTTCCTGCAAAAAATCCTTGATCAAGATCTAGAACTACTTACAAGACTGATCAAGGCCTTACTATTCATGATCTATGATTCTGTAGTGATCCAGTTGTGAGATCACGATTAAATTTAGCCATGGACAATGGACATGTATTGTTTATATCACTGTGTAAATTATAATCACACTTTATCATAGTTAATACTTGATATACTTGATGTTATTGTATCATGTTTATTCAATTTTGCCCAGTATAATCTCACGATTTGAGTAGAATTGCAGATAATGCTATGGCTACTCTTAGTGACACAAGTGACTTAAGCATACAATGATGATTATTAATGATTGCTATCACCAAAGGATTGAAAGTCATCGAATCGAAACCGTGATGTTTCTTGATGATTCAATATCAACGAGTGTCCTGACGGGACTACAGGAAGCATTTTTCACAAGTGAAAATTCAGTAGCAATTTTAAACTCAGTAGCATACTTTTACTGAGACAAATCTAGGATATGAACATATAAAATACAGTAATTAGACTGATTGATATTGTATTGGCAACAAAAACTTGTCCAGCTCGTTCAAGTGTGACCAGGTCCATGTCTACACCAAACACGAACACATCCAGTGGGAACAAAAAGAAAAACAAAAACAAACATGGATGTTTACCAGCGCTTCGCAGAGGCTTGTAACCATACAATCATACATAGGTTTAGATATGTTTGGAACTTTTGAAGTGTGCTTCCGTTCTTTAGCCACTTACCCTCTGGTAAATTAACATAACTGATGGGAAAACCACCATTTTTCATGGGAAAATCCACTATAAATGGTCATTTTCAATAGCAAACTGTTAAATAACCAGAGGGTAGTTGAACCCCACTTAGGCAAATTTGAGTCTGCCATTTTTGCAACGCGTCTCAAATAGAGAAATCCGATTCACAACTGAGATCCGTAAGTGGCTTCGAGTCTTACAAGTAGTCAATGTGACCCTAGTTATGCTAGTTGTCACACCAATGAAACATGCTGGTTGGTGGTATACCTACCCCTATGAAAAATATGAAAGTCAGTTGGGATGATGACATTCCCAATATATATATATATATATATGGAATAATAAAATTCATGTTCCAAACCACCAACCAGAATGGCTTTGTCCAAAAATCAAAGATAGCCATGACGTCGTTTTGATGAGACGATGATGATCAACCAATGGATCTTGGGTACATCGAAAAATACCTGGTTGGTGGTTGAAAAAAAACTCCAGTGGTATCTGGTTGGTGGTGCAATAACCATGGTTAATAGTGATTAATAGTGGTTTATAGTGGTTATTAGTGATTAATACCTGATCTAATGAATAATATATCTGGTTGGTGGTTGAAAAACCATCTTGAAAAACATGAGTTCGTCAATGGGAAGGATTACATCCCATATATTAATATATATTATGGAAAATAAAATTCATGTTTGAAAGCACCAACCAAATACCCTATTAAAAGAAATAAAAAGATACATTGTTCGCTATTTGCCACTCATATCCTCTGATGTTAGCGGATTTCGTCCCCATTAATTGCCCTAATTCATCCAGATACATTGCCCCACATCATGCAAAGTTGAACATTTTTTAGTATTGAACCATGTTTTTTGAGAATCCCACATTTGAAGAAACCCTAATACCGTAATCTATCAAGCCAGTTATGTATATATATATATGGTTATATCATATATCTAATTGTTGTTAGCCGAATCCCAACTACAGTTGTATGTATATATATATATATATATTTACATATTTTGGAACATGTCGATGGAAGTAAAACGTCGCGTAGGCGTAGGTGCCTCGAACATCTGCGCTGTCTGCATGTCGCTTCCAGCCGCTGTTCCTGCCACGAGCCACGAACGTGGGGACCAATGTCGCCCGGTTGAAGGGAAAAATTGAATGATCGCAATGAATTCCGGTAGATACTGTTCACCTATGATTTAGGGGTCATTGAATATTTAGTTTGGGAGTTTGGTTAGCTTTATCTAGGGGGGATTGAAAAATCGTAGGTCAACATTAATTTGATATTGAACATATTTGAAGCATGTACATAATTGTGGTATAACTTAAACTATGACCATGTACATAATTGTGGTGAACTATGGAATTAAAAAACATGTGTCTTTCGCAAAAAAACTGTGGAAAAAAATGCAACTTGTCCCGTAATGGATTTTAATGGATGTTAATGGATTTTAGTAAGATCTTAATGGGATTTTACCATTAGGTAATCAAAGGTGGCACTGGAAAAAAAAAAACTATAAATGGGGGTGTTGATGGACAAATCATCTATAATGGATTACAATAGTGGATTTCCATTGCCACATCTATAAATAGTGGATTATAATAGTGGATTAATACCTATAAATCATCTATAATTGATTATAATTGTGGATTTCCATGGATTTCCACTGCCACATTTGTTTACTTGATGTTTATCAAACATGCTTTGCTGGAAAAATCACCATGGTTCACCATGACTTTCCCTACGTCATGAATCCCCATGTCCAGGTTGACCAGAGGGTAACCATGGTTATCCCTCCCATATATGCACATTGTACCACGAGTTTTTGCTGCTTAAATCATGTTAAATCCCCCATGTTTCTTGGATTTCTTGGTCGAACAGAGCATGTTCCGCATTTTTTGCTGCTCTCACCTGGCTTGAAGACGTTGCGGACGCAGTCCAAACCTGGATTCGCGAGGCGCGCAGTCCAGATCCAGACTGCTCCATGACTCCATGTTCTCCAAAACATCCCCCAGTGTCCTCTGACCTAAATAAAGGGCTACAGCATTCTTTCATCTGATATCTTAGTTATTTACTTAGGGTACCTAAGGCCCAGCATTACAAGATCATAGATGGGCAAACTATGGCAAACTCATATACATATATATATATAGTCTAGTATAATCTGAGCTGGGCATTATCTCTTCCCGCATTTATCACAAACATTCTTAAACGATGAAAGTATAAAACTACCCAACCAAGCAAGGTTAACCCAGAACCAGCCAGGTAAGAAAAGATGGGCTGATGAATAAACGTTTACGGAGATGCTAACTTGAGTCCAATGCATAAACCAAAGGTCTAGCTGAATTTTAACACTGCACAAACCATTTTGGGAAGATAAAATTTCAGCTAAACCTTTGGGTTGTGAAGATACATTTAGGATTTTAAGATACCAACACTTCCAGGTCATTTTGGGATGATTCCCCTAATTCTAACCATTGTCTATAGCGAGGTCGCGCGGAATAGCTCAGCTGAGCTGTGTACAAAGGATGGGCCATGGGTTGCTTAGTTCACTGGTTGCTTCGTTATATAAACATGTCCAAAAATGGGCAGTAAAAACACCAATGACCCAGGTAGTATAACCCTCTTACAATAATCTGGGTAAATTATAGTATTTCACTGACCTGAATAGTTCGGCCATTTGGAGATCATTTCCCTAAAATAAACCGTGATTCCCAGTATTCGGGAGAACAGTGAGGTCGTGATAAAATTTAACCAGCCATTGGTAATTCAACCATAGATTATTAACCATAGATTAACCATATTATATAACCATATTAACCATTATTAACCATTATTAACCATTATTAACCATTATTAACCATTATTAACCATAGATCAACAGGGCTACTGTAGCGAAATAAATGACTCACATCCCATCCCACACCAAGTCGGCGCCGAGGTGCACAAGACCAGCATCACACACCAAATGATCTTCATCAGACCTCATTTTGAAACGCCCAAGCTGTAGCACTGGCACCACTCATTTTAAGCCTGGACCTTAGCCTGTGGCTGGGTAGATTTCACCAATGGCTATGATGAAATTCTATGATGAACTTGAGGTTTTTTAGTTTGGATGATCCTCCTTAGAGACTTGTTAACAATGTAGTGTCGAACTTATGATGCATATCGTTAATGCAAACCGCCTGGAAAGCAAAGCCAACGTAGACCCGACTGCTTCAACAAGGCGTGTCCTAGTCAAGAATGAGAGCATATGAGAGCAAGCCAACTTTTGTATATTCATATTTGATGATGAGGAGGTTCTATATACATGACTGCTTTCAAACAAGTTGGTATGGTCCTATAACTGCGATACCAATCGATTTCGTGTTTTTCTGTATCAAACCGTTCCATCCATTTTGGGGGGTTCAATCATGTTGATCCAAACAATGTAACAAGTACTGTGATGTTCCAAAACATACCATTAATGTCCGTTTGGAGGTTTCCTGAAAGATAGGATTTTTCATTATAATGTGGTTAAAACAATAATAAACCACCCATTTGGGAATGGTAACCGTACCACCTATAAAAATGGTGATGACTGGGGGATGGTTTATGATACATTAAACCAACCATGAATTGGGGATCCCCCATGACCAATAGAAACCCCCATGACTCTTACGTGGCACAACCTGCAGACCATTGGGTGCCTAACTGCACACAGGCGTATCCACCAAGATGGCCGTGATAGAGTGCACCGCGGACTGTGCGATCTTTTTCGGATGTAACAAAAAATACTGGATGTCTATTACCCATATGCTCCATGGTGCTGGTATGTTTACCTACAAAACTGGGTCATTTTGTTCGGGCAAATGTTGGGATTCATATTCCAGCACCATGGAGCAGATGGGTTATCTATAACGTTCATTTTATAGCTAGGCAAATCAAACTTTTCTATGGCCATTTTCAATAGCAAACTGTTAGTTTACCAGAGGGTAAAAAACGAAAATGAATTTCTATCACCGTAAGATGCATGTCCTATTGTTTTTTTTTGTTTATGTTTTCGGAGATGATAGATGATGATAGATGATGATAGATGATGATAGATGATGATAGATGATGATAGATCATGATAGATCATGATAGATTATGATAGATGATGATAGATGATGATAGATGATGATAGATGATGATAGATGATGTAAATTTTAAATAAGTTTTAAATAAGTTTTAAATAAATTTAATATATCATCCATATGCGCCATGTATGGTACATCTAGCTCCGTTTAGCCATGCATGGACCTTGGATCTTGGGGAGTTCATCCCAACAGGATGGGGTCCCCAGTCGAGCGATAGCGTGAACCGTTGCACGCCTTATTTAACAGTGGCGAAAAAACGATGGTTTATGGTGTATATATATAACGAACTAGTTCATGGGGGTTATTTCATGGTTTATATACCAACTTATAACTGGGGGGGCCCATCCTGTAGATATAACGAACTAGGGCCCCATCCTGACGGGGATTGGATTTAAAAATAATTCTTGTATTCCTCACCTATTCCTGACCTTCATAAAGGCCTACCAAAATTTGAGTCTGGATCAGATCAAAACGATGGACCTAAGATGACCGGCTTCACGACCGACGTTGTTAAGGGACAGGCTTGAAGAAAGTGATCCACATCACATTGACTCAAAAATATATGGTTCCCTCACAATAGTTAATAGGAATTGGATGGAATTGATGCGAATTAATACTATTAATACATATTAATACATATTAATACCTCCATAGTTGCACAGAGTCATAGAGTAAAAGATGTTTCCCTATTGTTTTCTTTCCACCAATCTTTTGTACCTTGAAGGCGTCTACATGAATGAACAGCGAACAGGTTGCCAATTTGGTTTGAAATGAGATCTCGATCAGCGTTTTGGAGTGGACATCTGTAGTCGTGAGAGAATCCAGGCTATGATACGTTATCATTGGATATATCATCACCTTAAATTTGATAAACCGTTTCCTAATACTCAAATAGCAATTGATTGAATCTTTGTATTTTTAATGCACACATGTCATCCCATTTCTATGTTCCCATCCGTATACTTGTTTGTATCCCTATTGGTAAAAACATGCCCAATCTTCGACTGCAAAGCAAAGCTCCTTAGGATTATATACCCTCTGATTATTGAACATAGCTCTGGAAAATGGCCTATTTATAGATGGTTTACCTAAAAACGGGGATTTTCCATGGCTATGTTAGTCATAACCAGATGGTATATGTTGTATCTACTCACATTTACCCAAAAGTTCCCCTTAAATATTGTTGGGCTATGACTATATAGTATCACTTACCTATATATTAAAAATTGGGATTTTCCATGGCTATGTTAGTCATAACCAGATGGTTAGTATCACCATTTAGGAGCAACAAAAATGGTTAGTACTATGACTAGTTCCTACTCACCACATCTTTGCTGCTTAAACGACACGGTGTCAAACATGGTTGGAACATCCACCAGCAATAGTTCGTTGAGGACTTCCCACCATTTCCGATTGCCACGTTTAAAAAAACACCAGAGGGAATCATGTGGCAAATCCATATAAATCCATATAAATCCATATAAATTCATATAAATTCCCCATAAATCGGTATAAACCATCCCCACCATGCTATGTTTTTAAACTGCGCCGTGGCGCCAACCCCAAGCCATTTTCGGCGGCAACCCTCGGGGGCCTGCATTCCGCTACCGAGGTGAACCACCTGAGTGGTGGTGCTTGACCAAATTGCATGACATTTTAATATGGAGAATCAATGATAAGATGGAGAATCCATGGCAATATGGAGAATCAATGATAAATATGGTGAATCAATGTTAATATGGAGCATCAATGTTAGAATCATTAGAACCGTTTTCAATATCAATTGATATATATATATATATATAATATATATATATGTATATATATACTGATGTAATCCGAGAGTTCACTGGATTTCCCACTTCTATGACACCCTCTGGGTATGACTAACATAGCGAAGTGGAAAATCATCATGCTATTAATAGGTAAACCATCGATTTCTATGGACAATTTTCCATGGCTATGTTAAATAACCAGAGGGTAATACATAGTAGTCATTTGAATATCAATACTAAGAATAGTATCATCAGTATATACTAGTATCAATCGTCATGTTCACTCTTGATATTGATGTATAGTATTGTGCAGTCATGAATTTGAGATGCTTCATTACAGTAACTGCAAGAAAGAATGGACTATAATGGACTATACTAATATCATAGGACTGGTGTTTGACTATATATATATATAGTCATGCTGGACCATCATCTCAAAGACGACCCACCACCTATATGCTAAGCAAGTAGCTACTGCAGAAGAACTTTGGGTTGCCAAGCACCGCTCAAGCATGCTCAAGCACCCTCAAATCTAGAATGGAACCTAAAACTTGCACAGTAATTAGTTTTAAGCCACAACGATTTCAGTGGGGCTGAAAAGAAAAATGATTTGAAATGATTTGAAACTGAGTATTTGGGGCAAGAACCACGATTCCGAATAACACTGAACCAGTATGCCTGAACATCCATTTATGTATAAAATTCTTGAAGCCAATTTCATCAAGCAAACCTCTGTAGCCTTATAGAAATTTCATGTGGTTCCTATGTCTAGTTGCCTAGCTTCAGCCATTCATCAAGGTGAAGGTGGACTTTCTCGAAAGCCCCAAGGCTCTGACAGCTGCATACTGTACAGCAATCAGCGGGAGCCAGAGAAGGAGCGGCCAATAGGCCAAACCTGAGCGGTGACCAAGGGCCCCAAGATGAGCAGCATTCTTTCAAGAACTGGGATGTGATATGAAACTGGGATTTAAAGCTTCAACACTTGAGACGTGATGTGGAATCTGGATATATATATATAATATGAGTAGGTTTGGTTCAACCCACTAGACTGATAGGTAACCCTGCAAGTCGTTGTCACCTCATCTACATGATTTTTTTGATAATGTATGATAACAAAAAACATATAAAATATTTACTGGGCGCAACTGCATTGCTTTACGGGGCTTGGTTGCAGTGAGGTCCGACTAAACTATCTATGGGGTTTGATTCTATGAATCCAAAACACAAACCATAGAATCAAAGTTGAAACAATGTGCGCCCCACGGTAAAAGTTTAAAATAAATCTGAATGAATTTGTTCCATCCCTTTATCGACTCACCTACACAATACATACTGTGTGGGGGTTACAAACTCGATACACTTGTAGATTTGGGAAGAAAAAAAGGAGGTTCCAATTTCAAATCTACACTTGATCAATATGGAAGAAAATTGTTTTGAACAACATATTTTGTGGAGAACTACTGTACTTGGAATTACTAGTATGGCAACACCTGATAGAAACCTGGGGCCAGGGGGTTCTTGAACTCGACAAAACATCTCCAAAAAATCCCACAGTGCAAACACGGCCTGTTTCTGGCAAGTGTCAGAGAAACAAATGGTGATATCCTCCTGTAACCAAACGTGGCGATGGAGAATCCACCATTTACAGATGATTTTCCCATGAAAAAACCTCCATGAAAATGATTGAAAATGGGGGATTGTCAATTGCCATATGCATCCATATGCCATGTTTGATGACACCAGAGGTTAAACCATAAAGCACTTGGGATTTGGGTCTATCGACCAGCCCATTCTCTGCCCATTCTGTGCGCGGTCCAAGGCACCTAACATGGGCACCATGGCTCGCTCGGCTCGTCGAGGAGATTTATGTTACCCTGTCGGCCATAGGTTCCTGATTTTAGTGGTCTTTCATGCACTGAATAGCAGCGCTGTGCATTTTCTAAGCTGGTTGGCTGTTGGTGTCTGGGGTGATGGCTTAAAAGTCAAAGATTTCTCAGCCCCGGCTGGACCTGCTTCTTGACATGTGCCCAACCTGCATATCCGACAGAAGCTTAAAGCATCAGCAAACAGGCAAGATTGTGTTTTCACGGATAAATTTAGCTGCACATGTGTGATTTTAAGTTGGTATGTTAGACACATCATATGTTTGAAATGTTCAAGTGGTTTCCGGTTTCGTTGTGTGTGGTTACACATTTCTATCATTCATATCAATCCCAAATATACTGTATATCATACTTGGGATATCTTGTATTACCCTCTGGTAAACGTTTACACAACATTACATAACTATGGAACATCACCATTTTTAACGGGAAAACTCACTATAAATGGCCATGTTCAATAACTATTTTGACATAACCAGAGGGTATATCATATGTTTGGTATGTTCACAGCTGCTTCATCATTCGGATCCCGCCCCGCACTGGTTGCTGGGTTCCTACAATCTGACTGTACACATCTCCAAAGAACAACACTGGGTATCTTATCTGGTTGGTGGTTTCAACCCCTCTGAGAAATATTAGTCAGTTGGGATGATTATTCCCAATATATGGAAAAATAAAAAGTGTTCCAAACCACCAACCAGTTATGGTTGTATGGTTGGAGAACTATTCCCTACCACATCATCTCGTGACATCTTAGTCTTAAATCTCTAAAACCTCCTATATTGGATTTGAATGGATTTGATGGACATCCGAGAGATATCCAACTATCTAGAATGGTTTATTCCAGAAATTGGTTGGGATCAGAACATCGTAGGAACACTGTATCCTTAGTTGTTCTTTTAACGAATCATAAACCTGAAAGGGTAGCAGTAATTAATTATTGCTGTTTAAAGTCAATAGTGAAAATTGTTTCAACTTTTCAGCCTCTTTTTGGGGGGTACGAGCCATGTCATTTAGCGTCGCAGATCCGTGGCAATGGGAAGGGGTCGACCATGGCACCTACTCTGCAAGGTCGGTGCCATATCTTCATGCGGTTTGAGTATCACCCGCAAAGTAGGAGCACCAAAGAATATCACTAATTACATACTGTCATGTTACATACGTACATCGTGTTAAACGAAGGCAATATAAATAGAATTTACTAACACGCGTGGTTGGTAATCCCTGCTTAATTATCCAATGTTCAAAGAAATGCAACAAACCTCATCGCAGGGATAATTCCCCAAAATAGAGAAAGTCAAAACCCATCCACCATTTTGATGAACAATACTTTGAAGGTCCGAAAGTCAATGTAGGCATATCATATCCGTTCAAGATTGGGAGACGAGAACCCTCAAGGACTGGCTCTGCACTTTCGCTGCACGAGCGAACTAACGCAGTGAAACGGCCATAAAGGCATCGAAAATTCACAGAACCACAGCCTTCCACAGCCCAAATCATGTACTGCATAGCTCCGAAAAATGACATGGTGTTTTCTTTTTTAATATACTTGTGACATGTTGGTCCCCCACTGCTTATGAGTTCTTTCCATTTTGGTGGGGGTTGAATCATGCCTACAGTGTTCAAGCCCGGCCACATCTGTGAGAGGCACATCATCGCAGGAAAAAAAACATCCAAGGAATTCCAGAGCCGGCTTTGGAAATGAATTGACAATTCTTGTCGATGATTTTACGGACTTGAATCAAGCTGACGAATCGTTAAAATCCGCCCTTGTCCCAAGCAAAATTGTGGAGATGTTTCAGGCTACTGCCTGAGCTTGGAAAAGGAAAAAACTAAATTTGGTTTATGGCGGGTGTCCAAAACTGGTTTTGGAAGATAATCACTCCGGAACTGGCAATTACTATTGGTTCCTAAATGTACAACACATGCAAATCATGAAGCAGAAATTGAGGGAAAAAACATCTGTGAAAACCTTCATCTGTCTTGGTGACACTCCTCAGTGCTTTACGTCTCCGTGCTTTGAGCTGCAGTTCCCCAGGTCACTGTCCTACCTGCATGCTGTCCCGAGAAACAACGCTGGAACAAGTGAAAATCATGACAGGGGTTGGTACATGTCGGGTTTTGGAGTTGTTGAACATCAATTTCTTTTGTATCTCTGTTGGGTGATTTGTCCATGTTCGGGAAAGAAAATTTGCGCTGATTGAAACCACCAACCATTGGACCATTGCAATGACTTCGTCTAATTGGATCAATTTTCAGGGATGGTAACACTGCCAGCAATCAAACATGGCATTGGAGAAACCACCCTTGAAGATACCCACTTCTCTTTATTGGACCCAGACACCTGAACTTTTCTAGCCAGGTTAGACTATACTCTAGATCCATATTTCGACCGTCATCATCCACTTTAAGTCTGATGAAAGATTTGTCATCATGATTTGAAGTTGGATTCCCAAACTTCTATTGTTTATCATTGGTTTCCCAATTAGGCCCACGGCACCCGCTTGGGGTGCCCCCTATATTTCATCCGTTCTGAGACAAGCCCGCATTTGTAACCAACATGTTTGGTGATGGAAAACAAACAATATCTGAAACCACCTACTGCCAACTAACTATATGACATGATTGAATTGGATTGACATTCTTGTTGACATACCACATGAATTTGTCTGAACAAAAGTACTCCAAAACTCAGAAAAAACTCATGGTTGATCATTGTTGTCCATTTACATTTCCATGGGTGGTAAATCTGCGCGTGTTTGGACAACTCCCTCAACATATCTATTATAAACATCCCCATGGATCTTACGAGATCTTCCCCATACATTTGGATATTTCCTAGTCAACGGCCCATGCTCTGTTCAAGTCATATTAAATCGCTGTTCAGATAGCAGAAATCCATTATGAAGTTATCTTAAACAGAAACCTCTCAAACCTGGTGATTCATTTCTGTTCAAGTCATCTTAAACCTCCATCAACCCCTGCATTTTTTAAGACAATTTGGTAAACTAGGCGTACACCTCCACTTTGGTAAAAATGTGGGATGGTTTAATAATGTTTAATATAATGTCTTCCCAATTTTCGATACATTTCCCCACAAATGGTCTGTACATATCCCATAGATCCATTCCATCTGACTTCCGATTATTCATTATTTATTTGGAGGTGTCCTAAAATGGGGATACCCCCAAATCATCCATTTCTAGATAGGATTTTCCATTATGAACCATCCATTTTTGGGTACTTCACGCGTGGGGACTTCACGCGTAGCTGGTTGTCTCTACCGCTGTCACACGGCACTAAAGTCAAAGGCGGAAAAAAAAACCACATTTTTGGGTACCCTCTGGTAATTTAAACATAACTATGGAAAATCACCATTTATAGTGAGTTTTCCCATGAAAAATGGTGATTTTCCCATGGAAACCCCCATTTCAGCCATAAACCATGCCCAAGGTTGACGTTTCGCCGTCGTTCCCAGGGCCCACCTTGTGACGTTTCGCTGTCCCTGCGCTGGCCTGTGACATTTGCCACGACGTGGGGATCGTCACTTGGTTATGAGTCTTCGTATTACTATACATTGGACTTTTCAATAGATATATATATATAATATAATATCATATCATATATAATATAATATAGAATACTATATGAGTATAATATAACATGATGTAAATATAATAAAAAACAATATAATATAAAATATGTTAATAAAATATAATATAATATTAATATGATATAATGTGATGTAATATAACTATAATATAATATGATAAAATATAATATATTATACAGTAAAACAAAACAAAATATATAATATATCATATAATGAAATAAAATATATTATAATATAATATAATATATAATATAATATGAGTATAATATAATATGATATAAATATAATATAATATGATATAATATAATATAATATAATATAATATAATATAATATAATAAAATATA
>Ga0126342_10014198_pt1 | contig 14078 bp, 13 predicted proteins | sample Cyp1metagenome_FD_92528 | JGI IMG/M metagenome (GOLD analysis project Ga0126342, IMG submission 92528) | Coral microbial communities from Lord Howe Island, Old Settlement Bay, Australia - Cyphastrea 1 metagenome | ecosystem: Host-associated > Invertebrates > Cnidaria > Coral ...
TACCAAAGCGTGAACATGGCTGTGCCTCTGAATGGGCTGCGGGTGGACCGGGGCATGTATTTGCAATTTTCGCTAGCGCGTTGCTAGCGGCGATCTAGCGCGTAAAATACGTAAAAAAAAATCAAAAAATTGGGAATATGTGGAAACTGACAGACTTGTAAGAAAAGCTGGCAAGACATTCACGACATGGAGGCCATGGCTGTCAATCAAACCTAGCGCAAACCTAGCGGGTTTGCTAGCGTTGCCTTGCAGAATTGCTGAATTTAGTTGCGTGCCGCCCCATAACGAAGAGGAAAAAACAGTAGACCCAGATGAATTATCAACAACCAATACTAAACTTCCAGACAACTATTTTTGACAAATGGTCATATATATATATACAGTCTTAAAGGTCTTATTAGATTGGAAAATTATTGGAATTACTATTCGATATCTATATATGTTGGACTCGGATATACAAATATATAAGCATTTTGTTTTATCATCAACAAAACATATGTTGTTTGCTTTTAGATGTTGGCAAATAAATGTTGATTGCTAATAGTTAATGACACTATAAGTGGATAATAGTCATGTCACTAATAAAGATCTACTTTATGTGACTGCGAGTAGTTCACATCACTGATGCTTACTAATATTACTTATGAATATTGCTAGTAATTGAGTTTGATGCTTGAGAATAGCAGCTACCCTGAATACCATGTTTTTGAAACACACGTGCCCATCTCAGTAGTTGGCAACATGTTGATCAAACTACGATGATCCTCTGCAAAAATTAGGCTACAACAGACCCCGGTGAACATATAACCATGGCATATATGGCATATGCCCATGGTTTGATGCTTGGAGGGTCTAGTTATATCAACAATGGTCCATTTTTTGGACCGGCTTGTGTTTTCCTCATGTATGAAAGATATTCCGACACACAAAAAAAAAAAAACATCCACAACATCCACCGACATGGTGGTGGTGATTTCCCATATCTACTGTACGTATGTTAAATGAGCAGAGGGTAGATGTTCAATCCGGGAACATCTGAGATGCTGAAGACCATCGTTCTCCCCATCAAATCAATAGGGTTTTCCTGTAATTTAAACCATCTTAAACCTATGTATATATATATATATGTACATTATACATACATATTTCTATCAATACAGTGAAATAGGGTATCATATGTGTTTTTTCAAACCAACCCCAAGGCCATGGCCATCGCCTGCATCGCCTTGCTGAGCTGCTGATCTTTCTCCTGCAACACGAGGAGATCAAGGCCGTGGACACCCAGCCTGCTTTCCTTGCTATAACTGACCATTGAATGACACAAAATCTCACAAACAGTGGGGATTTAATGTAATTTATTTAATGGAATTTAATGGGAATATGATGGATAGTTAGTACTCACCATAGTTAAGAAAATATCTCAAAATATGAGGCTGGTTGGTGGTTGAGCCCTACCCCTCTGAAAACTGATGGAGTTAAAGTCACTTGGGGTGATGACATTCCCAATATATGGAGAAATAAAAATGTTCCAAACCACCAACCAGCAATACATTCCACCTATGAATCTCCAAAACTGAGGTCTACCATGGTCTACCCTCCAGTAAACATACAAAAAGCTATGGAAAATGGACCATTTATGAATGATTTACCTATATTAAAAAGGTGATTTTCCATAGCTATGTTAAATTACCAGAGAATACTCTATGCGCCGGTTCCCGGTCTTTCAAGGCATCTTCCATACTGGCGACTTCTTGCGCATGCTGATCCTCAAGGGAAAGCGGCACAGTGGGTTTGACTCACCATGGATGATCATCATTTTAACTCAATTGCCCTCTGGTAATGACTAACAGCCTAACAATACCTACCTCATTTTTACAAGGCAAAGTGCCACCAAGCATGGACAATGATTAATTACGACAGCAACATGACTCCGTCACGGCAAGAACAGCATGCAAACAATGACAAATCAAGAACAAAAGCAAAATACTGTCCTTCAGTGCTTCCAAATCACCCTGCAACTGTCGCTTGAAATCCTAGAGGCGTTCAGCGCAACGGAAATTTCCCCCCCAAAAAATACATTTATCGGATCAACACTGATGATTTCGGCAATCAATCAATAGTAGCAAGTGTTGACTATCTGACAAGTGCAAGTGTCATTGAAAGGCTGCGATGATAGCCAAATGCCACAACGGAACGAAGATAAACAGAGGTCCAATTCGCTGGCACGTGCGGATGATGTGAAACCCCTGATTTTGAACTGGATCTATCATTTTTGGGTGCATATGTGTTTTTTTGTTTTTTTATGGCATAAGTAGACTTTAAGTAGATACCTAAACCCAAGGTGAGCGCAAGAGAAAACACAAAAACACTTAAAAACATAGTTGCGCTGAGATCACCAGACTTCGCTTGCGTTTTGCAAAAAGGCACGACCTCCAGGGAAAGTTTTGACGCAACTAAATATAGTCATTTCTTGAAAAAAGGAACGACTTTGTCTTTTGGCTGTACTTTGCTGAATTTTGGAGCTAAAATTTTTCATATGCACTGTTCATCGATTTTTTCCCATGGTTTTACTCGATTTTTCCATGGTGTTCATTGATTTACCCAAGTGTTCATCGTTTTTTTCCATGGTGTTCATTGAGTTTTCCATGGTTACGATTGATTTTTCCATGGTTTCAATCGATTTTTCTTTGCATAACATGCACCTGGTGAACATGTAGAATATAGGTTGAAACACAACCGTGTTGGGTCTAAATAGTGGCATTGGATGCTATCATAGTGTTGGTGGGTTTAGGGTTTATTTAGGGTTGGTTTAGGGTTGGTTTAAGGTTATTTAGTTTAGGGTTGGTTTAGGGTCTATTTAGGGTTGGTTATGTCGGGTTGGTTTTAGGGTTTCTCTAGGTTGGTTCAAGGTTTATTTAAGGTTTATATATGTTTATATAGGGTTGGTTTAGGGTATATTTAGGGTTAGTTAGGGTTATTTAGGGTTGGTTTAGGGTCTATGTGAAGTCTGTTGACGGTTGGATTAAGGTACATGTAGGGATACAAGGTGTGTGTGTGTATAAAGATAGATATAGATATAGGTAGATATATAGATAGATAGGTAGATACTATACTTTGGATACTTTAGATACTTTAGATACTTTAGATACTTTAGATACTTCAGATACTTCAGATACTTTGGTTAGATTAGATTAGGTTAGATTAGATAGATAGATAGAAAGATAGATACAGTAGATAGATAGATAGATAGATAGATATATAGATAGATAGATAGATAGATAGGCAAAACATGGTAAAGCCACAAAAGCCACACACCCACAAAAGCCACAGAAACCACAAAGGCAGGCTGGAAAACAAAACAAAAACCAAAAAAAAAACACGAAAACAATAGTCCTCTAAATTTTTGTGCAGCCCATAAAAGGGGGTGGGTGATTCGTCTAATATGTTCAATTTATTCACAACATCGGGGATACGATGGGATAACAGCGGATAACATGATTGAAACTCCGCGGAAAACCCCAAGATGCCACGTGAATTGCCGCGGTCTGGGCTCTCCTCAGTGCTTTTCCGATGTTCTTCGTCTTTCTCCTTGCACCGTGCTGATCCCTTGGGATGAAAAACCAAATCAGAAAACGACACAGACATCGAAAGAAACACACACACAAACACCAATTAAGCCATATAATAATCCATGATCTAATACATATTACATATATATATATAATATCGTAATATGTATATATATATATAATTTAAAATACTTATATATAATTACATATATTTGTATATATATTGTATATATTTGTATATAATTGTATAGGATTATGATATATATAATAATCATTTGTATATATATATGTATATATAATCCTATATAGTTATATGCAATTATATACAACTATATACAATTGTATTATATATAATTATATATAATTAAACATGATTATATATAATATAATTAAACACGTAACCCTGAGCATAACACTAGCCATTGGGGCTTTGGCGACTCAGCAGTGAGCTCGTCTTTTTTTTAATACGATGATTTACCCATTTTCATGGTCGAGTCATAGCCTCTCACAACGCACCTGGAAAAAAGTGGTTAATAGTGGTTAGTGGTGGTTAATCATTGGTTAATTGTGACTGGTTGGTGGTATACCTACCCCTCTTTAAAAAAAAAATATATGAGTCAATTGGGGTTATGACATTCCCAATAATGTCAACCCTGGATTAATAAACCCCTAGGTTGTTTAATTGGGGGGATACCATTTAAGTATCAGATAATGACTATTGGGGGAATACCCCCCTAATTAATAAACCATGGTTTAGTCTCATCCGGGGTTGACATTATATGGACAGTCATTCAAAATTCCATGGTTCCAGTCACCACCAACCCACCGGATAAATCTCCAAGTTGGACACTTTTCATTCGTTTCTGACCAGTTTTTTTCACCGGTTTCTGGCAAGCGCAAGATGTCATGAAAAACCAATGGTAACATGTGTGTCCTATGTTTGCTGGAAAAATTGGTAACATCACCCCAATGACTTCACAATCTTTAGTATCAAACTCCCTTCCACTTGTAGTTCCTGACCACCACAAAACTACCATGGCAAGGGCGCCTGCATCTTGGAACGGAAACGGGCCTGGAGTGCCTGACGTCTGACGGTGTGCCACACGGCTATCAAATGATGATGGACAGATTGGAAGCTTTCATCTTTTTGGAGGATGCAATTTTGTCGAGAATGTGATGCTGCGATGCCATTGTTTGTACAAAATTATGCGGATTATCAATTCTAGTCAATTCAAGAGTCATCTTTGCAGCAAAGTGGACTTCATTGTATACTGGATCCTGCATAAGGAGTACCAAATTCCATCGCTTTCTTTGGAAGCTTAGTGTGTCAAACCAAACCAATCTGACGCAAACACTGAACTGAAGCCATGGCCCCAGGGTCTTTTAAAAGGATGGGATCCACACCCAAATGGGCATGTCTCGAAGTGGGGCACCCCCAGTGTCCATGGTTTATGCATGTTTATGACCATTTACCCCCTCAAAAATGCAATTGTCCCTGGGGTATTCATAGGTATGGCCCCATTTCTGGAACAAAAGCACAGCCCTGCACAGCCCGACCACGCCTCAAAAGCTTCCGCTGAAGGTGTGGGAAGCGCATCCTGCACCAACACAGACGGCCCCTGCGACCCCCTTGAAAGGTTGACGGAGTGCCTATGCAGTTGGGTAACTATGTAGAGCCTCCAAGTACCTAGGAAAATGGGATGATATACCCATTTGCTTGGGACTTGTACTCATTTTTATGGATACTTGGAGGGTCCCAATATGGGTAAATCCAAAATGGGCATCAGTATGGGCAAACACCACCAAAAACGGATTTCCCTGACCCTATCATCAAAATGGAACATATGGGAGGATATCTAAAGTTGTTGGGCTTCTCTGATTGTGGGACAAAACTATCATGTAAAGCTCAAGCTTGAGTGCAGGACTCAACAAATCTGTCCAAAACAACGGCGGGATTCTTTCCTCACCGAAATTCTCAGTGGAAGATGGTGCTCAGTAGTAAATTCTTTGGAAACCAATCCAACTGTAGATTTATCCACCATTTCTCTGAGATTGTAAACCCCCTCACCTATCCTATTGGGACCCCTTCTACTCATCCCCAAGGTATCATGGGAATTCAACTTTCCGCGGTGAAGCGACAATTAGTTGAATCCTCATGACTGTAGACCCGGACCCTGTATCTAAAAAAAAAGTAAAAACCACAAATATGGGGGGTACAACAAGACTTTTTATGGGTACTTGGAAGGTCTAGGTATGTCTAGATAGGTACTCATCCGCGGCTTTTTGTCAACGAGCTCTTCGCCACTGGGGCTATGCAATTCTTCCTTGCATTGCTCCAGCTCGACGAATGGTCCGCCCGGTACCGGAGAATCACAAGGATTTGGGGATGTCTTACCAAGACACGTGAAGCAAACAAACATTGAGGCGTATGACGAAATCTTTGACTTGTGTATTTGAAGTTTGAAGGACGCTACCAACAATAAGCAACATTATACATTGTATATGTATATATATACACACCATATTTGAACATGCATTCTACGCTGCAACTGCAGCTGCTTTCAGTTAGTTGAATCGAGACAGTTCGACCTTTTGAAGACGACATCCAAATCCTATGGCAACGGACCTCTAAAGGTCCCTGAGACTTCGTAATCTTCGCTTTGTTCTCCTCCAAAAAAAGGTTGGAACAAATGATAAATGGCTCTTGCTGTTTTTTCCTGTCTCCTTCCTTGTTCTCATTCTCGGCTTTCTGTCTTTGGAGGAAAACACAAGCTAAGCAATTTGGACCACTTCTGGTTTTGTGGTCTGCTTGGAGTTGAACGGTCCTGTTTGGCATGGAAAAAAACAGTACTACAGGGCGTCAATAATCTTAACTTAGTTTCTACATTGCTCCCTTTGATTGCTGCAATGGCACCTGTGCGGTTGAGAAAGCAAATAGCATGAGTTTCATATGAAGCCTTGCTACTGCTTCTATGATTGGCAGATACCCAAATTAGTTCTTGCCTAGTACGATAATATGCTACTTCTTGAATGAACTGTCTTTGATGGATCTCACAGTCCAAACAAAGTAAACATCACCGAGCTACTTACCCGTCTTTCAAAATATTGAGGACTGCTGTCTATCATTGCCCAAAGAAGGCAACAACAAAAACTGCAGCTTGCTACACCTGAAGACCTAATGGTGCTTAGCTGTTTTTTCCTTTGTTGACCCAATAACTCTGGTGACCCCTTAAACCTGCTCACAAGGAAGCAATGGCAGCATCCATAAACTTCGACCTGGGATGTGGCACTTGTGGGAGTCTATTTCGATGGCCATTCGACCTTGGAACATGGATATAGTGTAAGTAAACCACAACGAAACAGAAAAAGAAACGCATCCTACTAGAATATACTAAAATAGTGATATATGATATATGTTTTTTGTTTTAAATGTTTTGGGGGTTGCCAAGAGCTGTTCAAGGTACAGTAAGGGTCCGCAATTGTTTGGGGTATCTGAGCAGCAAGAGAACCGGTCTCTGTGGACAAAGATCATAAATCCTTCCCCATAATATTGATAGGACATTTGTGAATGCAGGTGTTTCAGTGACAAGACAAATGTGATACTGTCAATATTAAAACACTGGAGACATGCCAATTTAAACAGTGAGCGGAGTCTGGTTTTCGCGCATCGTCACATGAAGATTTATCATGATTTATCTGTGGCACCTTTCTACCCAGCCCAGGATTTCCAATGATTTCCCACGATAAACTGAAACCACTCGTCATCTGCACCGATCCAAAATGCCACCCCGACCAGGAGTCGTTCTCGGTCCCGTGAAGGACATACTCTCCACGAGTTCCAGAAACAAAACACATGTTAAAATTAGATTTGCATGACATAATTGACATATATTGACATAGTCATTTATAGATTTGATGAGTCATGATCATTTTTGTTTTAATGGCAAACTACCCTTTTCGGGATTTGGCATTCTAGAGTCCCGGTCAATTGTTTGGGGGTTGCAAGAATCAGTTTCCAGGGGAATTACGAGTACTCTGTCACCATTGTTGTCATCATCTCTCATACACACCATGTGCGACATTTATAGGAGACTAACCCACCACTGCAAAATATGAGTCTACCCCCGGAAATAATTATTCAAACAACAGGGGGTGTCGAAAGCGGCCACTGTTCAATTTGAAATATCATATGGACGATGATGACTTTAGCCTTTAAACACATGGGAAAACTGGACCTTTACAATCCTTTAAAAACTAAAACTCTAATGATCCAGTCTTTACAAATCAAACTTACATCAATTCATCCCATTGAAACAATAATACCGTATTGAACCCCCAACTCCAACTGAGAATAATTGTCATCAACTCACATGATCTATGGTCGGAGTGTCTGAACATTTTCTGCATACCATAAATAGCCATGTGATTATTTTCTGGTTGGTGGTTTTAACAATGTTGAAAAATATGAAAGTCAATGGGAATGATATTATCCCATATATGAACATGAAAAAAAAATGTTTGAAACCACCAGCCAGTTTTGATTAGGAAAAATCACGATCAGCCATCAAATTTCAGGCTACCATATTTTCAGACAAACCAGGTTGGGAACTTCTGGGTAGTTCCTTGGCTCTCCATTTGATAGGAAATGTGGATACCTATAACTCGAAAAGCCTCCCTCCGTTCACCAATGGCTAGATAATTTCTGGATAAATGACTACTATTTGAGTATAGTTTTTATAGCTATTTTCAGACAAATCCGGCGTTTATATCACCATCTGATAACCAATCCGTTCACATCATTTTTTGATATTTCACATTGTTTTCAACCAACTCCAATGCGCTTACAGTAGTTATATATCGATTTATATATATATATATTCCCAGCGCAGTAGATCCCCAGGTATAGATGACTTTCCAACATATTTATCATATTTCCCATACCCGAATGTGAGGATTTCTGGATACCTGTAATCAAACATAAGAATTGCACATCCCCAAATCAAATGGAGGTGTCGATCTGGGAAAATCACTAAAGTAAATGGGAGATTTTCCTTGCCACGTTTGATTACCAAGATAACCTTCCAGTTCACTGTGAGAAAAAGAACTTCAAAATCCCATAGATTTCCAAATATATTTCACAATCTCATCATCTTTTGAAGTACCCATACTATTGTTCTTGTCTTTGCAGTAGTACACATATATGTATATAATGTTATATTATAAGTCATATATGTCCCATATGTTTCCCATAGTTTTGATCACCGATATGTTTGCATTTTTCCCAGAGGTAATTGATATTAGTCAAGTAACAATAATACATCACTGTTTTGATGGTCTATACCATCCATGTACTGCGGGCTTAAACCTTTACTAACCTTGATATTTCCCATAAGTATATGTCCATAAACTATACTCCCATGATTTCTCATCGATTTCCCATATATGTTGCATTGTGATTGTAGATCATAGTTTTCTTTCCCATATATTTCCAATTTCCCGTAGTTTATGTGGTAAGCCCAATGATCCATCCCCAAATAGCATAGTTTTACTATTACTTTGCCAACATTATTACTATCATAGATCAGTGCCATTACAGATATACCCACTATCTCCTATATGGGAAACCTCCATATAATTCCCACTTACATAATTTCTATAACTATGATTCCATAAGATATGTTCAATTTTCCATATTATATTCTTATAATATTATCATTAATGTAGGTAAAACAATAATAAACCATCCCCCAAATCACCATAAATAATATAAACCATTCCCAAATGGGTGGTTTATTGTTTTACACACATTATAGAATATTATAGAACGATTTCTGGTTGGTGGTTTTAACCATCTTGAAAAAATGAAAGTCAATGGGAAGGATTATCCCATATATTATCGAAAAATAAAAAATCATGTTCCAAACCGTTCCAAAGCACCAGCCAGACACTATTTATAGTGATTTCATGTGATTTTATAGATCATAACCAGAAATAGGTGGTATAAACATGTATAAACCACCCAAATGGGGTTTTACCCACAATTTCGAAGTAATTTCTTCCCACCCCCGCCATGCCGTTGCAACATCTCGTGGCTTCTGCGCCGCAGTGAGGCTTTTGATCTCCTTGAGACCTCGCTCTACGGCCTGGCCGCGGAAAACGTTGGACCAAAATGCTGCTTTTGCCAGGAAAACCATGGTATTTTACAACAGAAAAACTCGATTTAGCCTAGAAAATTTTGAGATATCTTGAGATTTACATGAAAAATCATGAGAGAAAATTGAATTTATACCGGAGTTTACATCGGAAACGGTGGCATTTACTCAGGAGAAATTGACTTACCCCAGAACAAATGGGACATAACCTTAACCATGAATTTTTGGGCGATCTTGCCAGCAAGGAGCGGGATGCTACAGGCTTTAAATTCTCAGTAGTTGTCGCTGAAAGTTTATATTGATTCCAGCACATGGAAGAACACACGTATAATTTTGTCATCTGGAATTATGTTATCTGAAATCAGATTCAATTGAATAAGAACTAAACAATGGGTGATGCTTTAGGATAAGATATGAACCTACGTGATAGTATATCAAGTGGATATGAAAATAGTAAACTACAGTTCATGATAGTCAATTGAACAACATGAAATTAAGTTATTTAAACCATGATTGTTTTATATCATATCATGGTGTATCAAAGTGTACCAAATATTGTCATAAAAGTTATACTCAAATATTTGACTCATTGACTATTTCATATTATGCTACACTATATGATATGATAACAAAGCACATCCACGTTTTTCACGAAGCGCTCACAAAATATTCCGATCACTTGCCAGGTGGGATGCACCATGATACACCGAACGCTCCGAATTAGGAAAGTTCAAGTGGGGGGACAGTTTCACTGAGAAAAATGGATATAACCATAGTATTATAGACAGACTAGTTACAGGGGTTATATCCCAACTTATGGTTTTTGTTTAATTAGGTATACAACCATAGTATTATAGACTAGTTGCATGGGTTATATCATGTTATATCCCAACTTATGGCCTTTGTTACTACCATATACTACTATAATATATATATATTGCCATGGTTATAGCCATGAATATGTCCCCCCGAGATTTTGCACCCCTCAGTAGGGTTTATTCCATTAATTATATAACGATTAGATCCCATATGATTCCGTTAAAGTTCCATGAACAAATCCGTGAAAATCCATCAACAACCCATGAACAACACCACTAAAACGCCCATCACAGTTCCAGAAAAGTTCCATTAACATACCATCAAAGTTCCATAAAAAATCTCTATTTATTAACCCCTTTGTGCCGTTCGCCTGCGAGTCAATGAATTGATTCAAGCTCTCCTGAGTCCGAGCCTCCAGATCCTGAGATGTCTTGAACGGGACCCGGAGATGGAGAGGTGCTTTTTTATATGTAATACATAAAATAACATTTGGACCCTGAAAATATGCCATGTTTAATGGAAACTCATCTTCCAACCCCGATGACTGCCAGGGTCTATGTTAATTTATTGGAGGGTACCTAATTATGGAAAATCACTGTTTTCAAGTTTCTGGAAAGGATATTGATGTTCTGGTTGGTGGTTGACCTACCCCTCTGAAACATATGAAAGTTCGTTGGGATCCCCAAAATGGATGTTCTAGAATGGAACATCCATCTATATGATGGATGATTTAGGGGTACCCATATTTTAGGAAACCTCCATATATATATATATATTATTATTATTGTTATTATTATTATCATTATTATTATTGTTATTATTATTATTATATATATAAATTATATTATATTATATTATATTATATTATATATATATATATATTATTATTATATATATATATATACATACATTTAGAGTATGGGATGTGATTTTTCGGAGCATAGAAAAAAACAAAGTGCAATGAGACGGTGTCCAAATGGGCAGGGGTCAAACTTACTGTAAATGCTTTGGGTTCCCTATCCAGGTACTTCTGGTCATACTTATTATATAATTAGTTCGGATTACAGGGAATCAGTCAAAATATCTATGTCCCCAACTCTATTGCTAATTTACAGTTTTCATGCAAATAAGATTAAATAAGACCCATATTCTTGCTCGAATTTCCCTCTGCTCGGTGGTGATTAAACTCGAGTTTTGGCGCCTTTTTTATCCTCACCTTTTCTCCGAAAAAAGGACGAGTTACGATTCAAATATGTCTTAAATCTGGGTAAATTATAATATTTCAGTAACCTGAATTAAGGCCGCCAACTTCTTGCGGTCCCTGCCTGAATTAAGGCCATTTGGGGATGATTCCTCTTATTAACCATGATTCCAGTGAGGGAGAACAGTGAGGTCGTGATCAAATTTACCCAGTTAAATGGAGGTTTCCGTTTTGTCATGACATTGGATGACCATCATGGCCTAGGGCCTAAGGAAGTCCCAGGCCTTGAGGCTCTTGGCATGGGCTTTATCTTGGGCCTCCATCTTCCTCTGGGCCTGAAAGGGATTCCGGGATGGAGAAATACAACATGGTTCACCTGGAAAATATGTGAAACACAAAAACAAAAACATGTAAAACATGTGATAGGACAAGTTTGTTCGAAAGTTCCAGTGGTTCTTCAGTTTAAATAGAACATATCACCTGAAACCAAAATATCACCAGAACAAATGAAACCTATATTGACACATATACTGAGACAATGTTAATTGAATACATTTTTTGGTTAATCATCCTACCTGGTTTCTGCCTTGGTCTTCATCATCATCATCATCATCATAATCATGCTAACAAAAGAGATATGACATTAGATGTTTGATGTCGGTTGTCAAGATCCGACAAGAATGGACAAATGAATAAAATCGTGCAGGCGAAAGTTGCCTCTGTCTTGACACTTTAGACTTTGCAGATCAGTTGTTGAGGTAATAAGCCAATCTTATGACCTATCAATATTACTTTGAGATTTGGAACTGGCAATATCAGGACCCCTGTGCCTTTTTGGTACTCATGGTTGCAACTGTGCTGAAGATCCCAAAAAGGACGGTTTACGATTTTTTTGAGAGGTGCCATTCATTGTTATTCGCCACACCTGATCCTTCAGGTTTGCTTGGAACTCGGCAATGTCCTTGGCAGCCGAGACAGCAAAGAAATCATTGCAACACAGGGTGCCCTCCAGTGAAATGTTTGTTGGGCGGAAAAAGACAATGCAAACCATTGATATACAGTATTCACATGTATTTACCACAAACTCTAGTCATGTTAGTAATAAAAACAACTTAGCTATCTAGGGGGCACCACGTTGTAGGTTGACAGCAGGGAAAGTCCCCCAATTTCACAGTGCACTGCAATTTGAGTTCAACATTCCAAAGGCAGAGTCATGCTGCTTCAGACAATGAAACTAAGAAATCTCGGAGCGGAATGGCAAGTCGCAAGTCCTTAAATGTCAGAAAAGTGAAACTGTGTCGATACATTCAGATAAATTTCCAAGGTCCACCATTCATTGATAGTTGAGCCATCCCTCAGATATTGGTTGATTCGGGCCCCAATGATGGAGATTGAAAGGAAACACATGGAAATACTCTCCACTATATGGGCCTGTCTGATACCCAATGAAACTTGTCATTTTGAGGGGCCCATCCCCCAGTTTTACAATCATATATTGTGGTGCTATATTCTATATCTGGCTGTATCCCCAAAAATATATATATATATAAATCGTTATAAATCCATGTTTTGCTTGTTAAACCCCGTAGATTCAGCCACACCCATATGTTCGCACATTAGCGGCTCACCTGCCCAAACCAGCCCAAAACACCTTGGCAATGCTGTCATTGATCTCCTTGACAACCTGCTTGATGTCAGTGCTGGTTTGTTCAAGTGTCTGCTATGTGTCAGCTAATTATATACCTGCATGCGGCTATGCCTCACAAATGGGGTGCCAACAGATCCACATCTTTTGAAAAAAAAACACAAGGGCGTGCCCAAATTTTGGTGGTTCATCATCATGATTGGCAACTTAAACTTGTCACTTGCGGGATATATACCCAAGGTATACCCGGCATCTCGCCTGGTCAGCCTGGGCCTTGTTCTTCTCAGCCTCTGCCAAACGAGAAGTGGCCTGGGCAACACGGATGGTGGAAAAAGAAGATCCCTGCCAATCTGGTAATGAAAATAAAGTTCCGTCTATTTGGGGATGACTACATATGTCTAAAAGGTATATGATGATGTCTCTAAAATATGATTTCCAGCCAATGAATTTGCCTTTATCTTGGGAAATATATGTATCTGTATATATATATATAATTATATAAAACATATATCATTTATGCATTTGTTTATTTATCTATTTATCGAATTATATTATGAACAGTGATCTCTTTCAAGCCTGTTTGCCCATCATTCAGCTGTCTATGTCCCATGTACTCGGATGGGTAAACTGTTCCAAACCTATGTGTATAACCTATCTATATATTGCGCACACACACACATAATATATATATA
>Ga0126342_10014199_pt1 | contig 14078 bp, 12 predicted proteins | sample Cyp1metagenome_FD_92528 | JGI IMG/M metagenome (GOLD analysis project Ga0126342, IMG submission 92528) | Coral microbial communities from Lord Howe Island, Old Settlement Bay, Australia - Cyphastrea 1 metagenome | ecosystem: Host-associated > Invertebrates > Cnidaria > Coral ...
AAAGAAGCCATGCAAAGCATCTGGCCTGAGCGACGCCGTATGGCGTACGCGTACACGGCTCTGTTGTGACGAGGTGCGAGCCGGGAGAAAAATTGCGCGGCAGAGCACACATTGGCAGACATAATGTATATATATTTGTTCATCCCGATATTTCACCATATCAACCCCGATGTTTGACTCTTGACAATCAATAGTGAGTTTTTTTCTGTGGTGATCTATCCCACTTTCGTTCTCCAAGAATCTCCTAATATGTTGATGTGTCCAAAGAAACCTTCTACTACGCATCAAACCATTACCAAATGTATTTCAATATTACTTATTGTACAACATGACATTTGGTAATTATCACTAACATTCTAATATCTACATCAATCATATCAAATCATGTATAGTCATATCATATCATATCATAATATCCATACAATAAATTGACATATCGTGGATACGTAGAAAATTATTACACCATTCTAATATCTACACCAAATGTAATGTTCTTAGTATCTCATCATATAACCAATGGTGCACGATGTTTTCAAAGAGTTTTGTGCCGAGGGTCCACTGAGCCGTCCAACGTGCCTGGAAGGATCAGGCAACACATATGGGGTATCATGGGGATATCATGGGGATATCGATGGTATTTTGATATGGGAACAAACAACATCATTAAAAGTACGCTAAACATTTGGAATATCATCATGGGCATAGAATTCATGCCCCCAAATAGTAAACGACCGTGTTCTATGGTCCCAAGTATGTTTAAATCCAACACTAAAACATGGTTTCTGCAGGGAATTTGATCTTAGGGAATTTGTGATTTTACCAAGAAAATGATGAAGTTGTGCTTTAACCATGCTGGTATCGTGGGGAATACTAGGAATATGCTGGGGATACCAACTATGTGAAATCTGGCTTATTATAAGGAGGATCATCCCAGGAATCCTAATTGGTTAATGACCCTAGTGATGCTAAGTCCCCCAAATGGAGTCATCAGAAAAAAACCGTAATATACAAAAAAAAACAGTAGCATCCGGGGTCATTGGTGATCCCCAAAGAGATAGACAATCTATTTCATTATTTTTGGGATGCTATGGCCATATATACAGTAGATATTCTACAAAAAAGTACAATCATGTAGATTATCTATCCCATGCAGTTATGGCCATTTATTAGTTATAACTGGTTATTTCTATGGGATTATACAGTCTATAAATTGGGTTATAAGTACTTATACCTGTTAAAGGGCCTTAGCTGCACGTTATCTTTGGGATATGTTTTGGGATTTCTTCCTACGTTTAAATCTACGTTTATCTACGTTTCTCGGGATGCGTCTGTTTTTAGCATCCCATCCAAGGGGAGATCTATGGATGGTAGACCTGACTACAATTTGGCCATGGCTATTAGTTATGGCCGCGGTTATAAAAAGGGACTATATCCATGGAAAATCCACTTGAACTATGGACAATCACCATTTTTAATGGGTAAATCACCTATAAATCTGGTTATAACACCAACATAGCGATTGAAAATGGCCATAGAAATAGCGGTTTTACCCATTTTTTTAAAAAAAGTGATTTTCCATAGTTATGTTAGTTTACCAGGGGGTATATATAAATCTGGTTGGTGGTTTTAACCATCTTGAAAAATATGAGTTCGTCAATGGGAAGGATGACATCCCATATATATATATATATATATTATGGAAAATAAAACATATTTGAAACCACCAACCAGAAATTCTATAAATGGGGTTAAAGTAAGTTATAAGTACTTATAACTGGGTATTATCGGACCATAACTGTAGGATCATTGATCTATTGGTTGTTCAATGAGGGTTACCCGTCGATGTGGGAAAGGGACATCTATCTTGCCGGCTCCCCAGAGGGAATGTTCAGCAAAAAAAATGTAAATCCTCTATTAAACAATCTGGTTGGTGGTTTCAACCCCTCTGAAAAAAATAATTAGGCTGATTATTCCGACATTGTAGGGTTCATTTTTTTCGATCAATACCTCAATGTTCATTAAATTAAATCCATTAACTATTATCTACAGTTAAGGCCCTTTACCAGTTATAAGTACTAAGAGAACCCATTTATAGTTTTTTTTAATCCCATAGAAATAGCCAGTTAGAACTAATAGCCATGGCCATAACTCTAGAGGGTGTTAACATGTGAACACCACACATAAAAGGGATATGTTGGGATGCGACAACCATGATCCCCAACATTTGGTGTCCCTGAAGGATTCTAGCAAAACACTTCCAGAAATATCAGATACCCTTCAAACATGGCTACTGGAGTTCAACATCTTCAGCATATTTTCAATGACCATTTCAGGATCCTAAATTGGAGCTACTGCACCTACCATAAGTGGAGTCGCTATACATGAGATCATGGAGTGGTTCGGCCACATAATGTTTGCAACAAAACACTGGTGATTTCTTTTGATGTATCCCTTTGACTTTGCTGCAGCCTCGTTCTCAGCTACCATGCTCCTCTTGCGAATTCCGTCCCGTCTACTCCTTCCTGTCCGACTCGCCGTTGCTGAGTCATCAAATTCTAATTTACCTCTGCAGCAGGATGCAGGAGGCCTGAAGCTGCCTGAAGCTGTTGAAATGGAAATGGTGTTGTACTGCGAACTCTGCCAACTCATCGTTGTCACGATCTCCGATGCAGCGAATGTGGCATCAGCCAGCTGATACTCCAGCGTACTGGCGCTAACCTGGAAATGCTTCTCCCTCTGAAAACACCAAAATATGACTGGTATATGGAGCTTCCTCCCCTTAAACATACCCTCTAGTAATTTAACATAGCTATTGAACATGGCCATGAAGTGGATTTACCCATTGAAAATGGTGACTTTCCATAGTTATGTTAGTTTACCAGAGGGTATCGTATTTCAGAGGTAACTTGATCCAGACCCATGTTAAAAGCATCGTCAAAACTTGGTGAACGAATTGGCTCCAATGGTTGGTTCAAAGGGGTTCCAATCATGGATAATAATGTTCACCTACGATTATTAAACTCACCCGGAATAAAGCTAACCAAACTCCCAAACTAAAAAATAAATGACCCCAAAATAAAGCTATTTTTTTTTGTTGCCCTAAACCCAGACTTGCCCAGATGAATACTAAATCAATACTAAATCCATGAAATGAATACTAAATCAATACTAAAACAATTGTTGGGTTCCTTATTTTATTGGAAATTGCATTTTGTATTTCATTCTAAACTGTGGTAATTGAAAATCAATACTTACAAACAAGTTTGGTGGTGGCTAGAAATCTATTCAAGGTCACAGAGGGGGGGGGCCCTATGATTCATCAGAGGCCAACATGAGTGGTCTCCATCAAACTACGGAGTAGAACCCACAATCATAATCAATCGACAGAGATTTTGGTCACTGCTCACATTCATTTCAACATCTTTGAACATACACTCACAGTTGGATCCTATTTTGGCAAAAATAGTATATCATATGTATTGTACATTGTCCCATGAAGATGTGTATAAATTTGATCGGCAGCCTTTATTTAACATGGTCATCAAGGCGGCATCACCAACCCCACGGCGATGAAAACCCTCCAGTGCCGTAAAACTGGTGCTCAGAATTTCCATAGCATTTTCATTAGGTAATTATAAACACCATATTTGGAATCTATTACTGGATAGGATAAGAATCAAAAACACAATAAACTATAGAATGGTCATGATTTTCCGATTATTAATGCTCAGAAATTCCATCAAGGGTCATTCTATAATCATCTCCCCCGAATACTAACCACCCCAAATAATAAATACCTCAGGTAGTTTTTATTATTGCGGTGGTGACTATTATTAGGGAACCAAAGCGGACCTTAAAACCCTTATATAATAAAGATACTATATTTTCGATTTCAAAATCAATTAAATGTCCTTTTATAACCCAATTAAAAATCTTGCAAACAAAGGGATTTCGAAGCGGACCCCAACAATAAATTAAAACCCTTAACAAAAAAAAGCAATTTTTGACGATTTCAAAATCAATTAAATTTCCTTTATAGTCCAATTAAAATATTGCAAACAATTGGATTTCGAAGAAGACCCTAATAATAATTAATTTACAACCATAAACAACTTTTTTTTTTCGGACGGACCCTAATACAAAACATCCCAGAGCCAGCTAGTTTTGATTATTGGGGTGAATCCTACAAATAGTAGCTTAAAAAAATGTTTTCTAAAGGGGATCAATTAAAAGTCAAATTGGCCAACCTGATTTTTTTCAAAATTGGAGATGGACCCTAGTTTTATTATTCGGGTGGGTTAGTATTAATAGGGGGAAGGGATTAGCTCCCAACAAACAAGGCAGATTCATAAGCTCCTAGAATAATCATCCAACGGTCTTTTATATATATATATCAATTACATCCATATGTGCCAGGGTTGGAAACTATGTTTGATGTATATCTATATATATATATATACATATAATGTGTTTATATCACCACTTGTGTTGCTTAAATCACCATTTTGTCATGGCTATATTGCGGCTATATCATGAAATATCCCCTTACCCCCACATATGATGTGTAAATCCCAACACATGTTTGATCCCTCCAATGTTTTCAGGTCTGAAGTGCGTCTGCACCATCCCTGGTCCCTTGGTACCCTGAAGCTCAACCCAGATACAAGGGGTGATGTTCACGGTAAACTTTGGAACGTTCTCAGATGCGGGCCACCCCAGAGATGCATCGGATGTGGCCCGAAACATTGCTTTCATGGTTTTAAGGAATTTGATTGAAGCAATACATATGAGGGATGGCCAATAAACATCAGGATTAAACTAAGAAATGTGTGTTTCAATGGACATATTTTGAACATGTTCGAAGGAATATTGTGTGTTTTATCATCAAATATAGGGGTATCTTACAGATTTAAAGGAAACAAATAGGGAGACAACGGTAAAATGAGGCGGGTGAACAATGAAAACTAGGGATTTCGCCAATCACAGATCTGGTCCAGATCTTTGGGTGATGGGTTTATGGCAATTTTCAAAATATTGATGGCTGAACCCTAAAGAGTACAGGAGAACCATGCACCGGGCCAACTTGCTGAGAGGTCTAGGCCGAAGTTCTTGTGGGGCGCCAATTCAATACAGTTATGGCCATTTATTAGTTATAACTGGTTATAAATGGGCTTATGCATTCTATAAATCGGGTTTTCTTAGTACTTATAACTGGTATAACTCGGGCCTTAACTGTAGGAATTCCAGGACACTACAATGTAGTGCCCCCCAGTTATAAGTTGGTTTATAATCCCCAGTAACTAGTTCGTTATTTGCGTACCATTCAAACCAGTTCGTGAAATTGGAGTTATGTGAACCCCAACTGAACGCTATCATGAAGCAGCGAGCTATAAATCCTATGACATCCCCATTTTCCTATGGTTTTCCAATGATTTTTCCCTATAGAGGGCTCCACTTTGTAAGATAGAGCTACCGTAGCATCTAAAGCGAATTTTCGGTCCCATGATCCGCCAAAAAAATCAAAACAACGAACTGTGAATTCGTAACTATCGTAACTTCACATAGCTGTAGAAAACTACAGTTAAAGCCCAGCTAACAGTTATTTTTATGGTATTATTTCATGATTTTTTTGACCAACTATAGTTTTCTAGGAGTTATTTCAGTCCATGTATAACTGTTTTCATGGCCATAACTGTATAGATACAACAAACATAAACAAACAATCCCTGCAGGATGGTGCCCCCCAGTGATGTGAATGTTGGTTTCTAATCCCCAGCAACTAGTTCGTTATATCTACCATAAACCAGACGTTAATTCAGCCACTTTTCTAAGGCAACTTAAAAAATCTCCTTAAATCTAAAAAAAACTATAGTTCTATAATGTTCTATAATCCATAAACATCCATAAACTAGTTCGTTATATCTACCATTAACATCCATAGTTCTTGGGGGCCCCTCTTTGTGCCAGGTTGGATCCGATAGGAGTCCGAAGCCTTCTCCGTAAGTCTCATGAAACGAGCATCAAATCTCCATAGGAGGTCGCCGGTCTTACGACTCACCAAAACCACCTCGCTTGCCGAATGCCGCTGGCCCAGCCATGAAAAAGAAACCACTGGTACTAAGTGGGGATCCCGTTGACGATAGCGTTCAGTTGGGGTTCACATAACTCCAATTTCACGAACTGGTTTATGGTACGCAAATAACGAACTAGTTACTGGGAATTATAAACATTCACATCACGTTTGGGGGCCCCATAATGTACTTCTGGTACTGGACCATATCAGGTACGACTGGTGGAATCTCAGTACAATTGGACACCATCCCACATGCTATATGGTTCTCAGATATGAACCGCGGATCCAAAGAAAATCTGTAGGATTGCTGCTGGGAAGCCGATGGAAATAAAAAACGCCAAGTGGACATTGCTGTGACCTTAATGCTGCTTGCTCTTCCACGCAAAAAATGACCTTTCATTGATGGAAATTTTATTTGAGCCAGAAACCTACCGAGGCTTACCAAGAATATCATGGAACACATAAAACAAAACAGCAAAAAACATTTAACAACAGCTCAGCTTCAAAAAAAACATTCACACCCACTTAAAGAGTACTATCATTGCATGATATTCCGTTTACAGTAATTGAATACTAACAGTTACTACAATGTGGGCCGTTATAGGTTTGTTTATACACTCCAGTAACTATAGTTATAAGTACCATAAACTATAGTGAAAATTGGAGTTATGTGAACCCCAACTTAGCTATCAACAATCAGCTATAAATCCCATATCCAATATCCCAACTTGTCTTGGTTTTCTATCCCCATTTTCCTATGGTTACTAAGCCATTCATACAGTGAAGGCCATTTATTAGTTATAATTGGTTATTTCTACGGACTTATACATTCTATAAATGGGGTTTTCTTAGTACTTATAACTGGTAAAGGGCCTTAACTGTACCCTCTGGTAAACATACAAAAGAAATAGTTGATTTACCCATTAAACATGGTGGATCTTTCCAGTTCGTTATGTCATTATGTGTTTACCAGAGGCTGCCGGGGTACAATCCCCATTTTCCTATGTTCAATGGCCATTTCAGGAACCTAAATTGAAGGTACCGATTCCATATATAAGGCCTACTTTTCAGGCCTAAATTTCAGGGAATATCCCCACAATTCATATGGCCAAACATTGGTACGTTTACGTACCTCCATGTATAGGATCCTGACATTCCCATTGATATACTGGAAATGAGCGCCACATATTTGCTGCCCTCAACTACCCTCTCATCATTTAACATGGCTATGGAAAATTGCCCATTTACAGATGGTTTACCTATTGAAAATGGTGATTTTCCAGTTCGCTATGTTAGTTTACCAAAGGGTTTCATATTTTGTGGTTGTCTATATAATATATGATTTCCCATTTTCCTATGGTTTCCCCATTCATAGGGCGACCCACGTCCTGTAACCTCCAACCACTCGGCATCGGCATCGGCCGAACGAGTCCGACGAGTCCGACACGTATGTTGGGACGAGTCGCGTCCGGGGCTCCATAGGGCACCTGATTGCGGAGCCCAACAAATCGAAAACGCGCTAACGATGTAGGGGAGATACCTATAAGTGGGTTCCCCCATAGGAAAAATCATTGGAAAACCATAGGAAAATGGGGATTTCATGGGATTTATAGCTCGCTGATTTATGATAGCTAAGTTACGGTTCACATAACTCTAATTTCACGTTTGGACTTATGGTAGATATATCGAACTAGTTTGTGGGATTATAAACCAACTTATAACTGGGGGGCACCACCTTGTACAATACGTGAGGCCCCCTTAAGGCCACGAGTTATCGCGACAAGTTGGGGTTCACATAACTCCAATTTCACTATGGTTATGGCCATGGCTATTAGTTATAACTGGTTATTTCTATGGGATTATACATTCTATAAATGGGGTTAGTTATTAACCCGATAGAAATCACATAGGAACCTGGTGATTTAACATGATTTAACCAAAACAAAGTGGCTTTGAAATGCTTTGAATGGGATTTATAGCTGATTGTTGATAGCTAAGTAGGCGAAAATAAATACAATTTCACTATGGTTTACGATACCTATAAATAGCTACTGGGGATTATAAACCAACAAACATCACTGGGGGGCACCACATTGGGCCATGTCTAAGGCCCAATGTGGGGGGTCAATGCGAGGGGATATGCCCCCAACAACAGCTGTTTTTTTCAAGTACAGTACGGTAATCTTGAAATTCCGTCTATATGTATATATATATATACAAAGTGGGGCCCCCGTTTACGATAGCTAAGCTGGTTAATAATTCCAATAACTATGGTTTATGGTACTTATAGCTATAGTTTCTGGGGATTATAAACCAACTTATAACTGAGGGGCCCCACATTGTATGGATTAGTATAGGTTGATATGGATTGATATGGCTTACCAATAGCTATTCACGGTTGATGGTGACTCTAATCGTTTATGCTTACTTATATACTAATGATTAACAGTTGCGAATGGCCTAAGAACATGGATATAACTATAACCATTGAATAACTGCTTCTAAGTTGGGAGAAAGCATGATTATAACCCAAACACATGACATTACTTTCTAAATTGTTAACTTAGTTAACTCACTTTAACTAATGGCTAACTAACTCCAATGGTTGATATATGTCCCTTTCGGTGTGGTTCCAAGCCCGGCTAGCCATATCCCATGCGACTTCGGCCAAGTCCACAGGTGCTCGAACATGCTGCTGGAACATGATCTACCGATAAAACCCTTAACGTTTACAACTGCCTTAAAACTTATAACATCATTTTAAGTGATATATATATATATACACGTATACATGTACATACTATGTAATAACCTTAGTTGAAGGAGATATGAACCAATTTTTAAACAACTGTTAAGGGCAATAGCTATCTATGAACCTTTCAGCTCTTCAGAGTGCGCGCTCACTGGTGGACCCCTCAGGTCCGGGAATGAAGAAATCATATCCAACTGATCTACAGTTATGGCCATGGCTATTAGTTATAACTGGTTATTTCTATGGGCTTATACATTCTATAAATGGGGTTTTCTAAGTACTTATAACTAGTATTTCGGGCCTTAACTGTATCAGCATGTTCATCAGCATGTTCAGTTGCATTTAGTTAATTTAGTTACTATCAGTCTCAAACAGAACCATGTTCAGTTACATTTAATTAATTTAGTTACTATCAGTCTCAAACAGAAACATATATCATATGAATATGTAAAATATTGATTATCATTACCCTCTTGTTATTTAACATAGACCCTGAAAATCACCAATTTTTAATGGAAACTATTCTTCCAAACCCTATCTGCCAGGGTCTATGTTAATTTACCAGAGAGTATATATCCCATCAATGCCAATCGCAATCATTCAGCAACTTGAAACGGCCGTGCATTCCGGTAATTCTGAACGCCGTGGACGCTGGGGCCTGGGAGAGTTCCATAATCCCAAAGGAATCCCCAAAACATCCGATTGTCAGGAAACCTCCGGCCTTATCCATCACAATGTGGGCCCCCCAAACGTGATGTGAACGTTGGTTTATAATCCCCAGTAACTAGTTCGTTATTTGCGTACCATAAACCATAGTGAAATTGGAGTTATGTTCACCAACTTAGCTATCCTGTTTACCCGTTTATCACTGGGTGATGTTTACCCCACACGGGCCGCAGGGTCTCAATCCTTTGGATGATCCTCCAACTGATTAGTCGCTGCGCTTAGTCGCCGCCGAGGGTCTCTCGCCCCACAGGGGAAAAACAAATGATCTTCCGTTGCAGTCATACCTTGCAAACAAGTCCACATAAAATGGAGATTTAACCAACCAACAAACATCGGGATTGAAGGGGTTTGCAGTGACTGGGCCCGAGTTATACCAGTTATAAGTACTAAGAAAACCCCATTTATAGAATGTATAAGCCCATAGAAATAACCAGTTATAACTAGTAAATGGCCATAACTGTGAAGGATTTGATGTGAAAAATGTGATTTGAACAACAAACATTGCTTTCATGGGGATTCATGCGACTGACACTTGGTCAAAACCATTTTTTTCCATATATTTTCCCACATATCCCATAGGATCCATGTATGCTATATATGCTAACATTTGGGGTATATGGATGGTAAATGTTACCATATATAGCATACATGGATCCTATGGGTATGGGTAAGAGAGAAACGTCAGCGTCGACAACCACATTGACCACTTCATTGATTGAAGTTAACCCCGGTACCCTCTGGTAAACAGCCACATAACGAACTGGAAAATCAACATGTTTAATGAGTAAATCAACTATTTCGACTGGGCCATGTTCAATAGTTTTTTGTATGTTTACCAGAGGGTACCTGGACACTTTTGGCACCCAATGTACTTGCTCCCTTTTAGCGGGGCAGCATCGACAACGAATCAGCGCCGATGTACTGGCTACGGAATGCGACGCCCAAGCATCAATGCACAACTTATGGGGAAAACAACTTAAAAAAAAAAACACATTACTTGGTGGCTCATCCCACGAATCGTAACTGGGTTAGTTCACCCCAGTTTTTTCAGTGGATTAGCCCTACTTATCCCGTGTAAATCACTGTGGTTATAACCCACTTACGATTCGTGGGATGAGCCACCAAGTACATTCCCATTACCATCTGGTTATGACTAACAGTTTGCCATGGAAAGATCCACCATGCTATTAAGTTCGGTAAACCATCTATTTCTATGGGCCATTTATACCATGGCGAACTGTTAAATAACCAGAGGGTATATCACAAATGGTTGGGTGTAACCATTCAAATCCATATCCCAGTGTATCCAATCATATCATAAATTATGTTCATTGCTGTTTCTCGTTGCAGCATGAAATATCCCAACTAATCTAGTGCTCAATGCATCATTCATAATTCGCGTAATCTATCTGAATACATTGTGTGGGTTTCTAAACCCCGTGAATACTATGGTTACATCCCCCTAACCAACCCTAGAATTCACAAAGGTACCTTCAATTTAGCTATCGTTTGGAGGGGGCACTCTTGTTGGTTATATATCCCATCGAATCCCACCAAATCCCATGAACATACCATGACTCGTCATTGCTATCCTATAAATCCTGAAACTTTATTCAAAGGGATTCAACCAACCCCACCCAAAAGTGATCCCTCCAAAATAAAAGCTCATGAATGGGGCTTATTCACCACCAAGAATCACTAATAAGGGCTTATTAATCATCTATCTGGGTAAATCATAATATTTCACTAACCTGAAATATGGCTATTTGAGGATGATTCCCCTTACTAACCATGATTCCAGTGAGGTCGTAGTGAGGTCGTTATAATTTACCCAGATCTATTGTTGGGGGGGTGAAATATAGATTTTCCTGAGCCCTGACCCCTTCATAAGCAGAGGTTCTGTAGGTGTCGGAGCTGATTTCCTCACATATTTTCTTCATCCAGAGCGTCCTAGGCAAAAACAGTCGATGTTTTTTGGACTATGGCTTGGCCACTCTTAGAAACACTGCAATTATGTTTTCAGCTGGTAGGTACATACAATGTATATGTATATTGTATATACACATTTGTGATGTTAAACTACTAAACGGCACCAACCTTAATACTAAACTACTCATCGTCACGCCGTGGTTCCGACCGCGGGTTCAAGTCCCCAGTGTGGAGATGAGGTAGTTCAAAACGAAAAAAAATCTCCGAGTGATCACCACTGATATTCTATCTGACACATATTCTGACATTATATCTGGCATTCTTTCTGGCATATATATATATATATTTTTTTGTTTTAACATTCCATCTGGCATTCTATCTAGCATCTGGTCCGGCAGTGCCCATTACATCTGGAGCTCGCGGTTCAGGAGCTGGAGGACGATGAGAAGGAGAAGGAGGAGGACAGGATGCACCTCTGATAAAATCTAGAGACCCTCACCTGGCAGGTGGGGAAATGCTGATTATGGCGATTTTGCATCTATAGCAAAAACGTAAGGATTGGTTTAGCGGTTGGGAATGCCTATCAGTCATAAGAATCTGGTGGAATATCCCACATTCTCCTATCCCGGATACGTATGACACGGGCATTTGTCGGTGCACCCACTGTCCTGAATTAATGTTTGAGGGGGGAGAGAGGTGGAGTGGAGTTATGTTCTGGGATGTTCAGACATATAGCCTATCTAACTTGACTATATCAAAAAAAATATTTGATATTCAGCATTGTATGGTCAGGATATTCCATATAAGTCAAGATATTCGATATACCTCATATATCAGAGATGGATTTGAAAAATGTGATTTCACTACTGGAAATAAACACATTATCCTTTGTGGCCTTCATGCTTGTTCTCAAATGCACAACCCTTTAACAAGAAAAACAACGGATTTTGGACCCAACATGAACAAATCAACAGCACCAGGAGTTCTGAAAGCAGTGGCATCTAGATTTAAGGGTACCCCTGCAATAAGGCCTTATGTTTCGGGGGTATCAACTCACCTTGTTGGCGGCTCGTTAAACCGCTCTTCTCAAACAAGCGAACAGACTTGATCAGATTTTCCCATTATTTTCATGGTTGTCAACCGGGAAATTGTTGAGCAAGTCACTTGCCGTCCTCCATGGAGAGGGCCAACACCTTAGGGGCAGTCTGGAAAAAAGATGTTTGGGAGTTTTTTTTTCGGAAGTTAGGGGACATATGGGCGGTTTTCTACCTGCAAATAGGGATGCTGGATGAATCATAACATGGAGGGAAAATGGGGGTACCCCTAGTTATCATCCATTTTCGATTGGGATTTTCCACGAAAGAAACCATCCAGCGAGCTTGGGGTAACGCCATTTATGGAAACCTCCGCATAAGAACTAATCCAACAGCTTGGGGGTGCGCTGCAGGACTGGGGCGACAAACATACGTTTTTTGCTACAACCAGCGATTCGAACTCAACTGGGATATGGGGCCCCTACAGTTAAGGCCCAAGTTATACCAGTTATAAGTACTTAGAAAACCCCATTTATAGATTGTATAATATTGTATAATCCGATGGAAATAATCAGTTGTAATATAGCCATGGCCATAACTGTAAAACTTTGGTGACATAACCACAAAAAACTGCGACCTATAAATTTCCCCAAGTAGAATGTTCGTCCTGACAGTCAAAAATCACAGAAAGGGCGGACAGAAAAGGCCAGGGCCGAGGAGGGATGGCAGATGGGAATCTGCGGATCGCCGAGCCGGTCTCAAAGACCACCGGCGGGCGACAGCAGATGTCTTTTTGATGGACAGGTTTAAGATAGACCTGCTTTTCCAGAATGTCATACCCATAGGATCCATGTATGGTACCTATATATGCTAACATTTGGGGTATATGGATGGTAAATGTTACCATGTATATATATATAGCATACATGTATCCTATGTCATAGATGATATTTGCTTCAGATTACCAGGAAACTCCAGCTCTTCAAGTGATTTTGGGGTTGCTGGAATATCGAAATAAACGGCTTGTTGGGTGGGTTGATACCAAGGATCACGTCTTTTTCCAAGGCAACCTTCATGCCAATGATTAACAAACGCGTATCATCTGGACATCAGTGAACAATAGAAGTTTCGTGATAGGGATGAAACAGAAAGGTATGTGGGTTTGTCTGAAAATAGGGTGCCGCATACTTTCAGGTGAATTACCATTTTCGCTAGTTTGGGGGTCAATCTCCCATTTTCGATCAAACCAAACGCGATACAGTCTTGTTAGTATTTGTGAGTTATACTGTATATCCCGTTATATCCCGTTGCATTCCCATGATATCACCATAAATGCTCAATTTACCCTCATAGTTCATTGTATCAAACCCCCGGTTTTTGACGCTTTGCAAACAATGCTGCTGCTGATTTATCCCACTTTAGATGAATTAAATCTCCATCCTGGTTAAAAAAACCATCTTGGTGCTTCAATTGATCTACAGTTATGGCCATGGCTATTAGTTACAACTGGTTATTTCTATGGGCTCAAAAACATTCTATAAATGGGGTTATAAGTACTTATAAC
>Ga0126342_10014200_pt1 | contig 14077 bp, 14 predicted proteins | sample Cyp1metagenome_FD_92528 | JGI IMG/M metagenome (GOLD analysis project Ga0126342, IMG submission 92528) | Coral microbial communities from Lord Howe Island, Old Settlement Bay, Australia - Cyphastrea 1 metagenome | ecosystem: Host-associated > Invertebrates > Cnidaria > Coral ...
CGTCACCACCCTGTGTCATAGCTTCTTATTCTTTTGTTATGTATTGTTATGTGATCTACCACCCATCATCAAGGTCAATTCCATAGCTTCTTATTCTTTTGTTATGTATTGTTAGATTATGTACTGTTATGTGATCTACCACCCTTCTTCAAGGTCAATTCCATAGCTTCTTATTCTTTTGTTATGTATTGTTAGATTATGTATTGTTCTGTGATCTACCACCCTTCATCATAGTCAATTGCACCAAGTAAAAGTCATTCGTAACTCGGAAGTATTGCTTCCCAACTTCCTTTGATAATATATATATATACGGGCGAGAGACAAAAAGTTGACACCCAACTGGTTTCCAAGGTGAGTCATCATGATATTTCTTATCATGTCTTATCAATTTCATCCCAATTTCACACTCTAATTGTCAAAATCATATGTATGAGAGCCAATGTTGTAATGTAGCTGTATATGGGGCTACTGTTTGAGCCCCCTGAGACCCCTGAGGGTGCCAAAGTTTGACCTGTCACGCCAAAGTTTAGCCTCTCATGAAAGACGCTACTTTGCCTCCCCTTGGACTCCCTGGGTATATGTATGATATATATATATACATGTATTATACAGTATATATTACTATATATATATTATATGTAGTATGTATGATTGTTACTTTATATATGATAATATATATGTAATTGATATACCATATATGTAATACACAAAGATTTTAAGATTGATGTTTGATGATTTTCGCAGCTGTCTAGCAACTAGACGCCAGTAGTGCTTTGGTTTGTGATGACATACACAGCCTGTTTGGTAAAGTACAGTAGGTGCTTTGTGTCAGTACTGTACATAGTTCCTCGAAGGGATGCGTTGATGTTACCAAAGCCAAAGTGGGCTCATGATCTCCAAGTGCACCAAGGATTTGGCGATTGCACATGGCACCTGGGCAGTTTCAGCGGGCTGCTGACGGTGTGGGGGGGTAGTTTGGTGGAAAGAAGATATCCCGAGGGCATATTTCAAAGAATTGTCAAGTCACCGTCTTTCTTCTGTGCTCCTGGCATTCCCAGGATGACAGTGATGAAGAGGATGGTCCTGCGGCAAAGAAACCCAGGAAAAGCTGCAAGCGCCCTGATGTGCAAGCAGCAAGTTGACAGGAGAATTTCATTGAGACATGACAGACATGACTGTATGAATCCAGGTACATGCATGAAGACCTGAATGGACTGCACGTGCAAAGACTTCCGAGATGCAGATTGCTGTGCCATTTCCAATCATGGCCTGTTTTGGCACAGGAAGACTGACCACTTCTATGAACCGAAGCCAGTGTCTCTCTAGGTATTCCGCCTCAAGAAGAATACGTGTAGAATATTTATTGGTGCAAGACCGCCCTAGTCTGCTTCATGAGACCATGAGATCAAAATTTGGAGATTCCTAGAATGCAGGGAGATCGTCCTCCAGGCTTCCCATTTTCTTTTAGGGATATTGGTTGCTTGACATCAAGCTGAAACAGGCATTATACTTAGATTACCAGCAGCAATTCAGCAGCATTCAAGTGCCTTGACTTTTCCTGTGTTGGTTTTTGAAATGCTTTAGAATCGCAAGTTTCCGAAGGCATCCAGCTGTTCTGTGTTGCCAAGTGCAGGGGCAAGATACTGTGTCATTCATGTTGTATCAGCAATTCAGCAATGCAATGTGTGTAGATTCGCGCCGTACATCAGCCATGACAGCTGCTCTCCTTGTTAGCCTCACTGACGCTGGATTCTGAGAAGTAATTCTTTGGTGTCGTTCGAACCATTGGGCTGATTGCTTGGCAGAAATCTCCCAGATTGGGTTCCCTGTGAGTCCATCCTGCAACACAAGAATTTGACTACTTGTAGCATCTTGTAGCATCAAAACATGTTTGCCTTTGCTTTGCTATTTTATGCCTCACTGATCCGTGGTGATCTCGCCCAGGGTTTCTGGGCTTGCAATCTGATGCGGGATATTTTTTGGCGAAGACTGTCGTAACCTGGGAACAAGCCAACTGAGAGGAACCTGATTGGAAAGGAAACTAAGCCCTTGCAAGACCTTCAACGCAAACACCTTTTCCAGAGTTTTGGTTTGCTCTGTGATGATTATGAAGCTGGAATTTGTTGGATTCCCACAAACTTAACCCTCACAACTCGACCTGCCCTTTCGCTGTCACCAGTCAGCAGCATTGTCCGGAATTCAGCTATAAGTAGAGATAACTAGAGGGATCTCTGTTACCTGGTTTGTTCCCTGTTGTTCTCAACTACGTAAGATTGGCCCATGTCTGTTCGCCGAGGTTAACTCCACTCAGGCTGGGCCTCCTAGGGAGTTGTGTGGTGGTCATGGTTGGAGCGTGCAAGTCTCGGATGAGCAAATTCTCCGTGTGAGCATAGAAAAAATATGCCTTTTTAATATTTCGAATGCCTTTGATATCCGATGTCCGATATTGAAACTGGCTGATGGTCACCGTGTGAAAGGCTTAGGAACTGCTCGCATCACTGGCTCGCAAAAAATGAACACTGAGCGCTTTTGAGATGATCAACGCACTACGAAGCTTCACAAATTTCACAATGTACATGATGTGACATGAGATCAGATGTTAAGTTTGGAAACTGTTTGATTTAACAGCTGGGTATGGACTTTCGTTTCTGCTTTTATTTCCTGCTGACTACCTGTTGTTATCTATTATTATCATCTATTATCTATCCGCATTTGTAAGTCCAAAAATCCTAAATTGCTGGAGCCTGTGCCAACCATGCGGTCCCGACGTTTGTGGTTCCTGGCAGTCCTGGCAATTGCAATCTCTGCCTCAATTGGCTCCTGGAGCCTCTTGTGGTGTCGCCCCCTCTCCCGCCGATCCGAACGAGAACGGGTAGTTCGACACGCTGAAGATGAGATCTCGAAGCGCCTCGGACGTGTTTCCACGCCGCGACGTGGAAGCCAGAGTGAGCAGAGCGAGGAGTGGTGCATTTTGACTGCTCAAAGGTTTTCATTTTTCATAACTCATACCGGTTTAGAACTTAAGTTTCAAGTTATCTTTCAAACTTTGGGTTCTCTGCGTCACATTCAGTCACCTTTTGAACGTTCTTCGATCTTCTTGGATTCAGGAGGGCTCCTTATCTGGTGCAGTGGGCGGAGCTGTCCTAGGGGGTTTGCTGCTGGGTCCCTTTGGCGCCATTTTCGGTGCCAATTTAGGCTCTGAGTGGGGAAGGAACTCCCGAGGCCCTCCCCAGGAGGAAGAAATGGATGAAGATATTGTGCAGCTGGCACGGCTAGTAGGCCGTGAACTGGCAGATGCTATGGAGAGCAAAGCTCGCGGCTGGGTGTAAAGGGCATTTTTTTGTGCCTTTTTGTGTTCTTCAATCTTTTTGTTCCGCGTTTTGTTCGCATGCCAAGCTTGGGGGAATTTGATATTGAGTGTCAAGATCACGCAATGTCAGCTCCAATCTGGTGGCGCCAGCCATTTGCTGGTGTTGATTTCTTTTAACGTTTTTCTGGGATGATAATGACACAAAATCATGACATCAGAACTGATCCTGGCCAACCCTCCAAGTGTGGCCAGAAATGAGTTCTTTATGTTCTTTGAAGAAACCACTCAGTTGGGAATGCTACCTTGCTTGTGTTTTTGCTTTAACAGACGGAGGTTTCATGTGCTCTCATCTTTCGTTGTGAGCATAGCTGATACTCGAGGTGTGCTGGAAGCAAAGGATACATTAGCTGCAAAGATTGTGCGCATGGAAGACGAGATCAAAGATCTGACAAAGCGCGCAGAAGCTGCGCTAGAGGCAGATGACGAGGCTGCGGCCCGAGCTTTCCTGGAAAAGAAGCAACTTGGTGGCGCTGCATGGCCTTGGAGATGTTCGGAGCATTGTTTAAGCGCTGATGTTTTTCCATGTTTTTCCATGGTTTCCTGATGTATTTTTGATACATATTTGGTGGAACGCCTAAATGTATCTAAATGTGAAGATGAGAACAGACGTTTATCTTTTGGTTTGAACAAGCCAAACAGGTACCCTTTGCAACAATCCCTGGAGACAGACATGAGCAAACTCAAGGACTGGCTTGGGTGGATAATAATCAGTTGTGACACCTGCTGGTACGCTGGCAACTGCAAGGTTTGTTATTTGATGGGACGTGGGGAACATGTTTTCGCAACGAGGGCTTAAAAATACAATGGTGAAGTCAGGTTCAAACATCTCCCATCTCTCATTATCTCCCATTTGTCGCCACAGGACGCCTTGCGGCGGGTAACAACGGTGGAAGCCAACGTGAAGAAACTGGAAGACCAAGCCCTGAAAGTCTCATCCCTGCTGGAGCGTGCACGTGACGCAACGGGAGCTGAGCGAACGGCCCTGAAGGCAGAGGCTTCGGCTTTTAGTGTCAAAGATCCATTGCTGGATCGCTTCGATCTTTAGGCCGACACAATATGTCGACATGCGAAGGTGTCATTGACGGACATTACATTGATTGTCCTGGAAGCTTCAACCCTTGCTATTCTTGAATGGCAAGCGATGGCAAGCAGGTCCCTAGCAGCGCAGCGTGTCAAGCATACCCACGACAGGGGGAAGCTTTGCAGCTGCAGGTTGCATAACGGCCACACAACCGCCATGACAAAAAGTTGCAGCCTGGCACTGAGATGGAGTGAAGATGAGCGAAGGTAAGAGGGTATGAGGTATGGAAAGGTGGTGAAGGTGCCGTGCATATTGAATGCATTTTGCGGAGAAGCGGTATCCCTCAGCAGTGTGGATATGGGAAACGGGCCGTACATCAAATAGGGATCAAACAAGAAAGCAAATTAATAAGATTGGAATGATCAGTGACGCAATTGCACCATTGTAAGTTGCTTGCGACTTCTGTGGCAAACAGGTTGAAACACAAGGAATTTGTGAGATTGCGTGTATATATATATATAATATATATATATATATATATATGTAATATTATATATGGAAGGGCATGTCATTAAGGGAATGTGGTGCCAGATCTTTCGGCTCATATGCGTTCAGTGACGAACGGGCTTAGCACCGGCGGTTCTTTAGCGGTTGCTTACAAGTTGCTGTCGCGGGCAGACAGGCAACCTCTGCCATTGCCTCTTGAGGCAGGTTGGCATTTCGACGCCCTCAGCTGCTTGGTTGGCTTGATTGTGGGCGTGGTGCTGGTTTTGGTGGTGGAGGCCTGGGTGACGGCGAGACTGGCCTTTCATACCTGGCTGCAACAGGTGTTTAGCACCAGCGTGTCTTTGCCAAAGACACCTCCACGGCCCTACAAGCTTTGTTGATGCACCCGGGCACTCAAGCTTTGCAGGTGGAAGTTGCAGAGCTACGTGAGGAAGTTGATTCTTTGAAACTGGAAGTTGGGCGGTTGAGAAGGGAATTGGCTGCATTGCGTGTGAGAACAGGAAGCGAAAGCTACACCAGGGATTCTGAAAGCGAAGGTTCTTTCAGTGTCGCTTCTCAAGGTGCAATTGCTGCGCCGCCGCAGCGTGGTCCTCTTCCTCCTGCTGCTCCCTCGCCCTCTCTGTCTTGGGAGGAACGAGATCAGATCGCAGAAGGCATCGGGTTGTTCTTGGGCCGGTGTATTGCCGGGGACAATCGTGGATCAAGTGGGCGTGACAAGCTGCCGCTTGGGTCCAAGCTGTGGATTGTTGTGCGTGACTACGCAGGGCAGATTTACACTCCTGTCAAAGTCACGAGGTCCTGGGCAACAGCGAAGCCATTGGTGAAGCCTGCTGGACCCGACCCTGGAGACAGTGTGTTTGTTGGTGTGCCGAGTGAGCGAGAGGCGAGGAAGGCTGTGGCTGCGGCAGGGCTAGTCTTCCCAGCCATCATCGAGAAATGAGCTTGTTTAAGCAACCAGCTCTGGGCGAGTCTGAGGAGCCCTACGTGTTCCTGTCCGGAGTGATACAAACGCGCTACAGCGTGTGCCAATTCAACATTGACTCCGAAGAGGGCCAAATCAGTTCCCAGGTCATTTTGATCACAGAATTTGAAGGCAAGAAACTAGTTGCTTTTCCTTTTGGAGTTTGGCATCGAAATCTGCAGCGACGGGTTTTGCCGTCGCAGTGCCTTGCCAAACCAGTGCTAGTGGAAGTTCAGGCTTGTCGCCCCGAAGCTTTGGACGAACCCCTTGAAGAGCTTTATATAAAGCTAAGCTATGGATTGGCTATTTGAAGGAAGAGTTCTTCACCCAGGTGGAAACCCATTTGGAGGAGTTCGACTGCGACTATGTCTTTGGAGTGGTGCCAAACGAGATTTTGTTGCCGTCAGCAGATGCCTTGGTTGCGGTTGGCCAAGATCATTTTGCTTTTTTCTCTGCTGCGGAGGAAGAAGTAGCCTTAGTGGATGCAGAAGAAGCAGAAGAAGGAGACATTTTGGCAGAAGAGGAGCGCGAGAAGCCTGCGAGAAGGGTGCGTCCAAAGGCCGCCGCATCTGGATCGGCCGGGCTTGCGAAAAGAGTGGAAGCTATAGAGCATGCGGTGGACAAGATTGCCACTGCAGTGGGAAAGATATCGAGATCTTCTCCGCCAACATCAACTCCCACATCAAGTGTCAAGAGCTCTCCAAAAGTCATGTCGCCAAAGCCAAAGACTGCAGGGAAGAGGCCGTCTGCCCTGCGGAACAAGTATCCTCTTTTGGATGGGGGAGTTGTGTAAGCAGCTCTTCAGGCTGGAATCGCACACGACAGCCTGGAGGAGATGCAGAAGCTTCTGACCCGCAATACAAAGGCTGCGAAGGTGAAGGACATGAACAGGGTACACTTCATGCATCCCCTTTCCGAGGACGAGGAGGAGGAGGCGTCAGAAGGAGCAGAAGAATCTGGGTCTCCCGTGGATGGCGATCCTATGAGCCTGAGTCTGAGCAAGCTCACGGCAATTGTGGAGATGCTTGCGGAGGAGAGAAAGAAGAAAGCCAGCCAGACCAAGATCGAGCAGGCATTGGACACTGCCAGCCATACTGGCGAGTCTTCGACCCTTGGTGGTGGAAAGAAGAATGCTGCAGCCCGCAGGGCCCTAAGGTCGACCTTCCACCAAGATCCCCTCGAGATAGCCAACCTCATAGAGAAGATGATGTGGGAGGATCTTCACAGTCAAACGCTGGGGCCTGGACAGACAGCGCACAACATGAATGCCAGAAGCTGGGTGGAGTTCAGATCCAAGATTGGCAATTTCAAAACATCTGCCCATTGTGCCTGGAGCGCGGCGGGTATTTTGGATGCGATCATTGCTGGAGATGTTGCCCGGGCGCGGGCACGCGCGGCGCTGCTTTTGCTGATGCTGGATCAATGCAGCATCGACCATGGATCTTGGGTGCTCGCTTCAGAGCTTTCACTGGAAGGGACGCCTCCGTTTGCTTCGCTGGCTTCTCATCGGCTGCCAGTGGTGACAGACGGCGAGTTGCCGTATTCCAAGCTGCTCGACCCTCGTTGGGCGGAGATAAGCCTCTCTCACCTGAGGGATCAGGACGAGTACCTCAACCGAAGGAGGAATGTGGGCAAGGTCTTCAGTGCGACTTCAAGCCGGAGCACAGCCAAGGAGGGCCTGACGTCAGATGCAGAGCCAAAAAGACGGGCAAAGCAGAAAGCCAAGGCCAAAGCAGGCCCGGCTGCCCAGCACAGCACAGCACCGGAATGAAGAGGGGCGCTGGTGCTCCCTCTGCAGCGGAAGATAGCACTTCGAAGAAGGTGCCGGGCGCTGCTGCTTGTCCTGTGCGTGTGGAAGCTTTTTTGAATTCGTTTCCAAGGTGGCTTCTGAAGATTGATGGCTGCCTTCGGGATTTTTTCCGGTCCATCCTGAACCCTGGTGCTGCAGATAGCGCCACATCACGCGCTGCTTCAATCTGGCCTATGCCGCTGCCGTACCCTGAAGTTTTTGTCAAGGATGGCCACAAAGCTGTGGATGCACCATGGAAACGGCTGGTTTGTCTGCAGGTGGTTGTTTTTGACTGGCTAGTGCTGAACAGGCCCCGAAAGGCGCCTGGTTGCTTGAGGTTGGGGCAGAGACTGACTTCTAGGCAATGGCCGGTGGTTAAGAACCTGGAGTTTTTGGCTCGTGATGGTAATTCACCTGAATTAGTTTTGGCTCATGACATGGGGCGAGCGGCATCGAAGGTTGAGGGCTTTCAAGATGAGCTGGACGCCCTGTGCAGAGCTGCTGCTTTTTTGCATGTTGAGGAGAGTTCCTACTTTGGGACTGGTCTGACGCACAGCTTTGAGAGCGATGGCAGTGACATGAGATGTGGTGCTCTGGTAGGGGCGCTTGGTGAAACCTCGGTTATGGCTGCAAAACCTCTGGTAGCTGAGAGGCTCTCCTTTCCTGCCAAGCCTTGTTTCAATCCCCGCCCCTTTTTTGATGAGGAAACTTTGCAGCGGTATGACAAGCCGCTGACCGATGGCCTGGACCCAGCGAATGCTCCTGTGCCCCCGAAAGTGCAGATTCGGGCTACTAAGGAAAACAAGCTTGCGCTCTTGCGTAAGATGGCTCAGAGCGGCATGCTTCAACCCCTTGAGCCTGGCTCCTTCCCTGACAAATACAGATCAGGCCTTTTTGCTGTTCACAAGGACGAGAACAAAGACAGGATGGTTTTGGACGGCAGACCAGCGAATCTGCTGGATAAGGGGCAGAGCAAATGGTGCGCTGCGATGGCTTCAGCCTCTGCTTTAGCTGGAATTTGCCTCGAGGATGACAGAATCCTCATTGGCAGCGGTGAGGACCTGAAGGATTACTTTTACCAGTTTGTGGTAAACTCCGAGAGAACCTCCCGCAATGTGCTTGCTTGCAATTTGACTGAAGCAGAAGCGAAAGACATCTTTGGTGAGGGGTTACAATGGTCACAGTTTCCGATGCAGGTTGGGCTGTCCACTTTGGCAATGGGAGACAAATGTGCTTGCGAGTTTGCGCAGTGTGCACACATCGCCTTATGCTTGCAGCACAATGTCTGCCTGATCGATGAAGTCATCAGTTTGAGAGGGGCAATACCCAGGGGCTTACTGCAAGTTGGGATCATTGTGGATGATCTTGTGATATTGGAGCAAGTCCTCAGGAGCTGCTCCTCTGCTGATGGTTGGTTTGAACAGACAAAGTCGGCTGAGCGTGTGAAAAGGGTGCGTGCAGGTTATGCCCATGCTCACCTGCTCAACAATCCCAAAAAGGCCTTTGAGGGCGAAACCTTGATGAAGTTTTGGGGCTGTGAGATTGACGGTGTGAAGGGCATCCTCCGCTGCGCCAGTTCACGGCTGTGGCCTACAGTGCTCATTACAATGCGCACTGCCATGCTGGGTTTAGCCACAGTGGGGCTTATGGAAGCTTTAGCTGGTTGCTGGGTGTCCTTGCTGAGCGTGCGGCGGCGTCTTTACTGCCTGCTGGATTGCATTTTTGAGCCGCTGGGGATGTCAGATAGGCCGCGAGAGGTCTTGAGACTTTCTACTCAGATGAAGGACGGAATGCAAGTTCTTTGCGTGGTGGCTACCCTTGCTGCCGTCAATTTGCGAGCTCAGCATGCCAACAGCATTAGCGCCACTGATGCTTCTATGTCTGGGATGGGGAGTGTGCGTGGCGTGTTGCCAAAGTTTGTGGCAAAGGAGCTGGCCAGACACTGCCTGAAAAAGGGAAACTGGTCAAAGCTTTTACCACCTGGCAAAGCATGGCTGCGGCAACATGACCTTTTGGCTGAATGTGATGAGCTTCCTGCCGAACACTATGTTTGCCACCCGTTTTGGGAAGTCATTGCTCGCGGCATCCAGTATGAGGAAGCTTGGAGGCTCAGAGTCGAGAGGCCACTGCACATCAACATTTTGGAGTTGAGGGCTTTTTTGCGAGAAGAGCGTTTTTTGTGCACTTCCTTTCAACACCTCCGCACTTTTCACGGGCTAGACAGTCAGGTATGTCTTGGTGCTTTGGTGAAAGGACGTGCTGCGTCAAAAGCGCTGAATGCTGAGCTGCAAAGAAACTTAGCTTACCCCATAGGTTCCGATATCTATGGGAATTACCTTTTCTTTCAGACGCAGTTCAATCGAGCGGATGCCCCTTCCAGAGGTGCCGAAGTTGAACCCCCGGACATTGAGCTGCCAGCTTGGTATGTGCGGATGGTTGAAGGCGACCTCACCCTTTTTGATGTTTGGATGCAACAGCAAGCCTCTTCTTTTTTGCCAGATGAGCCACCCTTTCACGAGCTATGCTCCTGCTCTCGGGTTGTGTTGAAGCCCGCCTCAAAGTGTGGCGGAAGAAGGAGAAGCAAGCTCAGAAAGCGGCCATGTGCAGCCAATCTACCTGATGCTGTGCCTGACCCTTTCTACGAGGATGGTGTTCCGAGTTTGCTGTCTCAAGAAGCTAAAGAGCTGCTTCGTTCTTTTCCGAAGCGGCAGTTCCTGTTCAGCAAGGACTTTCAGGGTTTTGCATGTGCCGGCGCCATCGACCTGTTCAGCGGCTCCTTTGGCGTTGCAAAGCAGATGATAAAATGGGGTGCCCCCTTTGTGTTGACGTTTGAGTGGAACAGGTCAACTGAGGAGGACCTACTGAACCCTGAAGTCAGAGAAAGGATCTTGCGGCTGCTGCGGTTGAGAGCTTTCAGTACGTTTGGGGCTGCACCCATATGCTCCTTTTTTAGCCGTGCTGTGACACCACCTGTTCGCAGCATGTGTTACCCTCGAGGCAAGCCAGGGCTCAGGCCTTCCATGCGGTTGAAAGTTTCACAGGGCAACTCTCACTCTGACTTTGTATGTGACTGCCTGGAAGCTGGAAGTGAGGTCGAGTTGATCTACTTTGTGGAGAACCCTGACACCAGCTGGTGGTGGTGGCAAAAAAGGTGGGGTGCGTACAGGTCTCCTCAGAGCGATCGCATCTTTAGGTGCTGCTTTTGCAGGTTTGGAACCAGATGGAGGAAGGCGACGCGCATCGCTACCAACACCGCACTAGCGGGAAAAACCATGTGGTGCCAGTGCAAGCGGCAGCACGTTCGCCTTAGAGGCATGCACCCAGTAAGAAAGATACCTATGACTCGGGTGGCACAGCCTTACCCAGCTGGACTCAGCCGGCTTCTGGCCATTGCGTTGTGCACTGCGGCCAAGTGGTGCCGGAGGGAAAAGCTGAATGTTGCGATGTGTGCCAGAGCTGGCTGCAGCCGAATAGGGGAAGCCTCCAACCCTGGTCCTGCTCGACGCCGCCAAGGTGAAGATCGTTTTACTTTGGAAAGCTTGCCGATGCAGACTGCTCGCACTCTTGCCATGGAAGGTCGTTTTTTGGAAGAGTTTTTGCGTTGGTGCAACTCTGAGCTGAAAACTGTGCGTGCGGAGGGGTTCTTTGACAAGGTGCCTGCACTTCTCCCTGTAGTGCTGCGCACGTACGGTGATTTAGTTTTTCAGAGAGGCGGAAGCCTAAGCACCTACCGCCATTTGCTTCTTGCGGCCCAACGTTGGAAACCTTTGTGCAGGCCATACATGAGTAGCGCTTGGGAGCTTGTTGAACGTTGGGAAGCTCAAACTCCAGTTGTGCATAGGGCTCCAGTTCCCGAGGTCTTAGTGAAGGCTATGTGTGCCCTTGCTTGGCAGCTTGACTGGACTGCATGGGTTGGTGCGACTCTTTTGGCTTTCTACGGTGCTGGACGTTTGGGAGAAGTGCTGAGATGCTGCCGGGAAGACCTTCTCCTACCAGAAGACCTTTTGCAAGACGCTGGTGGCGCTACTTTCCTGCGGCTGCGAAACTTCAAGAGCAGGAATCGCCAACCGGCGAAAATTCAGCACATGAAAATCACAGACACCACGGCTTCTAGGCTTGTCTCCAGGATTTTTAAGCATATGCCCCTTGATGCCGCCTTGTTCGAGGGCACTGCTTATCAGTACAGGAAACGATGGGACCTACTTTTGCAGATGTTAGGTATCACAAAAGAGGCAGCTTTAACTCCTGGAGGCCTCAGAGCTGGTGCAGCTGTTTTCCATTACCGCAATGGAAAAGGTGTCCAAGATTTGCTATGGCTGATGCGTCTGAGGTCACAAACTACTTTAGAAGCTTACTTACAAGAGGTGGCAGCTCTCAACACTTTTGCAAAGTTCAGTGCTGATGTGAGACGCAGCGTGCCACCTTTCCTTTTCTGGTCAAGGCGAACCGCTCTGTGCAGAGCCAAGACAAACGTGGTTAGTCCCACACGTCCTCCTTATCTGCAGGCCGGCTTTTCCCAATAGTGGTACAGCCCATTTGCTGGTTACTGGCCCTCCTTTGCCTTTTAGCTGCCCTTGGAACTTCGTCTACGTGGCCTTCACCCCCGTCGTGGTGCAGCTGCAATGGCCAGCTCTCTCGCTTACATGGGCGATGGTCGTGCAAAAAGAGCTTCGCAGTTGACCTTGCACCTGCTTGAGCTGTCATGACATGGAAGGGCATGTCATTAAGGGAATGTGGTGCCAGATCTTTCGGCCCAGCCCACGGCCACCCTCTGCTCTGCAGCCCTGGTACAGCCCATTTGCTGGTTACTGGCCCTCCTTTGCCTTTTAGCTGCCCTTGGAACTTCGTCTACGTGGCCTTCACTGACGTCGTGGTGCAGCTGCAATGGCCAGCTCTCTCGCTTACATGGGCGATGGTCGTGCAAAAAGAGCTTCGCAGTTGACCTTGCACCTGCTTGAGCTGTCATGACATATATATATATTGTAACACAATGGCCCATCAATCGCCCAATTCTGCTTTTAGCAGGCTGCGGCGGATGCGTGGCATGGTACCATGGTACGCTTCCTTGTATAAGTCTATAAGTCCACAAACTTGCTTCCTTGTATAAGTCCAGTCTCTGTTACGTTTGTTACCCATTCTCTATGTGTTTCCGTGTTTCAAAATCCAAAGATGGGTCCAACAGCTCGAATCAGTTTGATGCAATTGGCAATTCAAGGATATTCAAGGTATATAAGATTTCAATTATATACATAATTTGTAAAATTCAGGGCTCCTGAGTCCATCACTCTGTGATTGAAATTTCTGTTGGAGAGCAGATGCAAACTAGTTAGATTATGCTGGATTTGACTTTGACTGGAATGCCAACTCCCAAGCTCAAAGCTGATGATCAATTTGTGTGTCTGTGTGTGTGTGTCTGTCAGGCGAATCCCGAATGACTGATAGGCAGGTGTGGGACGGTTTGCGCGCATGGCAACACTGGGGACCAATCATCAGGTTCCTGTTTTTTTTCCATGACCAAGAAGTGCTGCCAGCGAGTCAGATTTAAGAAAGGATCTTTCCGAATTTGAAGAGATGGAAATCGTGCATGTTTTGGCAGCAACGACATTACTTCACAGGTACGACATAAAGCCCAAGAGGTATGCAGACAGAAACAGGCCTGGTTCTGGCAATTTTTCCACTTGCGTTGTGCTTAGCGGGCATGTTGGCTCGAGCTTCATAATTTTCAGCAGTATATACTGTACAGTATACTTACTAGTATACCTCGCTCTGCATTTGGGAGGAAAATTCGTTTTAACTGCTCAAGGCAAATATGTTGTGTCAACGAAATGTGCTTGTTATTTCCTGTTACGAATGTTATAATGCCTTGTATACCAACTCAACATAACTCAACGCATTTGAGAATCCTACTTGCATTTGCCCTGGCGGATGGAAGCTGTGAAAGGTTTCCTCCCTAGGGCTTTGCCACAGCGCACATTTCCGGTGCTATCGTCGTCCCAAAGCCATCGGACCTCGCCGCTTCCGGCGCTTTCGGCCCACGGCTCCGCTCTGGCGCTGGCGGTCGGCTGGCGACGGCGACGTGGCCTGATGGGGCTGCGCAACTCCAAAGAGGCTGCTGTGGCTCCGCCCAAAAAGGTGGAGGGAGAAACTCTGGTGGAACTGGGGCAGCAAACTTTGGAAGCCATCAGCAGATTCACGAAATCCATCCCGGAGAAAGGGGTGTTTTGGTCGCAATTCAGAGTGTTTTCACAATCTCATGTCACAATCATAAATATCTCTAAAGATCTTAGCAGTCAGACGACATTGAAACTGAGCAACCGGGGAGCCCTGCACTGAAGCAAAGCTCTTTTCTTGAGCCATGTTTTGCAGTTGGTAGATCAGCTGCTATGTGCCATGCTAATCTTCTCTGTATCCCTAAGGACCATGAAGCGC
>Ga0126342_10014201_pt1 | contig 14077 bp, 12 predicted proteins | sample Cyp1metagenome_FD_92528 | JGI IMG/M metagenome (GOLD analysis project Ga0126342, IMG submission 92528) | Coral microbial communities from Lord Howe Island, Old Settlement Bay, Australia - Cyphastrea 1 metagenome | ecosystem: Host-associated > Invertebrates > Cnidaria > Coral ...
ATACATATATATATATATGTATGTACATGTATATGTGTATATATGTGTATCACCATGATCTACCTTGAAGACTCTTCACATCTCTTCACATATCTTTATTTGCCCAAAGAACCTCTTACATCATAACAATACCAATATATTCTTGCTGGTGCAACTTTGTACATGAGAATAAAACAACCTTCACAGAGCAAAGCAACCTCAAAGGCAACCCCGTTGCACTGCAGGATTTCTTTCATGAACAATTAATTTTTCAAACCTCACCACCTTGCCGAAAACAAGACATGCTTGGGCGCACCTTCTGGTTGCCAGCTGCAATCATCTGTTGCTCCAAATTCTTGCTCCAGCAAGGGGTACAGGAGATGGAAATAAATCAAAAAAACATATTCTATCCGACACACATTTAATTGATATTGCTTGCTATTTAGGTTTGCCAGCAATTGCAATCGGCACTTGGGTCAAGCGGCAAGTGGCAAGTGATTCCTTCAATGGAATTTAGCTATCCCAAACGTTCACAAATGTTTCAACAACTTTGTGTTTTTGCGGAAAACATGTGTTGTGTCTGACTTTTTGGGAATGCTAAAAACCCATTGATCTAAAACCCTACTTTTTTAAATATTTTTTAGGGCTGGTCTTCGACCTCTTGAAAAAATCTTCTGACACATCCCCATCACTTGGACATTTCTGACACATGGTTGTCAGAAAATAAATCTACATGGTTTCCTGGTCGAAGTGGTTCAGTCCCCATCCTCAAAACATAACAGATGGGTCCCATCTCCAAACCTGCAATGATGAATCCCAAATTGATTGATTTTCTTTACCCTCTGGTAAACTAACATAACTATGGAAAATCACCATTTTTAATGGGAAAAACTCACTATAAATGGCCATTTTCAATAGCTATGTTAAATTACCAGAGGGTATGTGTGTTGAACCAACCACTGAACCAACCGGAGTGGGGAAATAAAGTAACCCAAAAATCAGCCAGAATTCAGTATCAAATCCAGCAAAAACAACAAAAAAAACTATCAAGTGTTTTTTCAGCAACCAGTCCTTTCTGTCCGTTTTTGTCCCAGTGAAACTGATCATAAGGAGACCACATGGCCGAGAGCTATCGGCTGATGGCGGCCAGTGCTGCTGAGCATGGCCTCACGAGCGCGGATGGCTGCAGTCCCTGAGCGATCGGGGTCAATGAATTGTTGAAAATATGGATTCATGGAATAGTTATATGGGTATGGATCAATACCTATTAATACCATTTTTAGGGGGATGAACATCCATTTACCAGCTATTTTGATGTCCACCGGGGGTACAAGGTTTTGACACACTGCCATATAACAATAATTAGAAGAATATATATATATATATATATAATCTGGGCAAATCATAACGACCTCACTGCGACCGAACCCTGGAATCATGGTTGATAAGGGGAATCATCCCAGAATGGCATTATCTCAGGTTAGTGAATTATTGTAACTTGCCCGGATATAACAATATAATAATATATATATATACGTATATATATATATATATGAATATTAAACATTAATTGTGAATATTATTTCCTAATATTAAGTATTAACTGTTAACAAATAGGGATTACCCCCTGGTAATCAATCGTTGCAATGGGGAATTCCGTTTAAATGGAGGTTCAAACGGCAAAATGATAGGGTACTGTAAATGGCTGTAAATGGTGGATTTTCCATTGCCACGTTTGATAAAGCGGGAGGGTTTTTACATCATTGCCATGGTGGTGTTTTATGGCTGTATCATGGACTAAAAAAAGGATATTGATGGCTGTATCCTTCAGCAACCATTGCCAGAGCGGAAATCCCCGAACGGAGGTTCCAATGGGAAAATCATATACCCTCTGGTTATGTCAAAATAGCTATTGAAAATGGCCATTTACAGTGGATTTACCCATTGAAAATGGTGATTTTCCATAGTTTTTTGTATGTTTACCAGAGGGTAAAGTTCAATGGGTTTTTTTTCCAGCAAATCATGCGAAAAATCACTGGAGAGATTTTTGGTTTTGACCTACCTTGTTCTGAACAGGTCCATGGCCACATGCCGAGATAAAATGGATATGAATGAACTATGAATGGTTCTTGAAGGAGTATATAAATCAGCAATAATAGTGGCGAGATTGAGCATTGGGATATCACTGGCAAACATGAAATATTGAAGGAACATGATGAAATCAATTAACATCAAATTTAGGGTAGCATGGATGTCAGACCCACCATGGGATGAATTAATCGGATTTAACATGATCTAACTGATTTAAGCAACATTAACATACTGAGTTCCCAGGTTATATATATACGTGAGATAACCCAGGAATCCGGGACTTCACCCTTCGAATGTTAGTTGAACTAATACTGGGATGATCTTCCCAGTGCCATCGAAGCTCTCTTGCGGATGTGTTTTTTTTTCTATATATATATACCCTCTGGTAAACATACAAAAAGCTATTGAAAATGGCCATAGAAATAGTGGATTTATCCATCAACAATGGTGATTTTCCATAGTTTTTTGTATGTTTACCAGAGGGTATATATATATATCACTTAATTCTGCTAAACATATGGCAATTAAATGGCCTGGTTAGTGAGATGTCCCATCTAAACCTCAGCCAGCAACTCCGGCATATCATCAGAAAAACAATCCGAAGGTGATATTCATTATTAATACCTATTGGTTTCTTGGGGATTATGTATATATATATATACACATTATTTTACATTATTTTCATTTATTTTCAACATGAATTCTTAAACGCATTGCGATGAACTTGTGATCCCTGTCGGACTGATGCTGAGGTTTGCAGGAAAACTATTTGAACTCCATGGACATCGTACAGAAAGGCGAAGCCACAATGATCTTGACGGTTTTAAAGCGCCTTTAGTCAGGACAGCCCCGCAGAAGCCGGGGACAAAATGCGTTCAAGACGTGGGAGGGGCAATTTCGGGCTGGGGTGGAGATAGCTAGACTCAGTTAGACATAGCATGAAAAAGATGATGGTTGTAGCCTGTACCCTGCACCGATTCTGGTAGACTGGTATCTGCCCTGCGAATCTCCCCTCTGATTCAAAGCAAACCTATTCAGAATTGTAACGCTGAGGCCAGTATGTCCAGTCTGCCTGGTGCACGGCCCAAATGCAAGCGCGGCAGCCCAGTTATGGTGTAAACTTGGGAATTAACCAACAGAAATGGATAGAAATGGAGGTACACTGAGAATGATGGGGATATGATAAACAATCTGAGATCCTGGATCGTTAAGTTGGTTCCTTATATATGTATACACCAGGATTTGCGTTGGATATATCTGTAGTCAGATGGGACAATGAACCAACTTATACAACTGGAGCCTGTTCCTGGAAGCATTATGGACTCATTGCCAGGGAAAACGGTTCGATCTGTTTCAGTGGGGTTATGGATTACCCTCTGGTAAACATACAAAAAACTATGGAAAATCACCATTTTTAAGTTCGGTAAACCATCTATTTCTATGGGCCAACTATTTCATGGCTATGTTAGTCATAACCAGAGGGTAATATGGGTAGCAGTCTCAAAATGGGGTAAATCATGGGTAAATGATGATCTCTCGTGAGCATCAACTTTGGAGATACCCTCTGGTAATTTAACATAGCTATTGAAAATGACCATAGAAATAGTGAGTTTTCCTATTAAAAATGGTGGTTTTCCATCGCTATGTAAACGTTTACCAGGCCGGGTACCCTTCAACTAAATCCAGATTTTCCATGGTTTGAAAGGGGACCTCCTCGACCTTCCCAAGAAGTGCCTGAATCTCTTCCAGGGGGACTTTTTTCCACGAAACCAACTGATAAGCGGCCGGGGGTTAGGGTCAAACTGATTGGACTACAAAGTCACCTTCTGAATTTCTGGTTCTTGCAGACTCTTTGGATATCTTTGGATCAGATTGACCCCTTTTATGGTTGATGATTCTGGGAGAAACCATCCCCAATGGGCTTAATCCCAAATGGTCAATGATTTGGGGATGGTTCATCGTGGTTTTTTCGACGGATCCGGAGCTTGTGGAGTCGGATCCGGCGCACGATGGTCTTCATGGACCTGAGACTTTTTACATTCTGAGAAGTGGAGATCCCCCCGCAAAAAAATCATGCCATTTCAATAGGGAAACTTATGATAAACTGTTGGATGATGTTGGATGTGGCTTTTTTTTCACCTTAAATTTGAGGAGGAGCCCATTTTTGGGTTGGTTTTGACCCCACATACCCCTACCAGCCGGAGATTTTCACCCTTTCCTCGATGCGCGAGGTTTGGGGAGAAGTGCTACAGGAAGAATCCGGACCACAGGTGGGGTGCCAGGAATCCAAGATGATCTTCATGACGGGGACCTGTGGGCTGTTTAGTCTTTTAAAACAGAATAGCCCAATTTCTGAGGCTGTATAACCAGCCATTTTTTTCTGGTAAAATTGGAGTTATGAACGTTTATTATGTTTCAGACTCACGACACCATGGTTTTTTCCGCATCTTTTGTTGTGCCAGGCGTGAGATGAGCCATCCAGGCGACCCTGACTGGGAGGCGGCCAGTGTCCGGGGCCCATGGGCCCGACGATTGACGTATTTTTGGACATCGTTGAAGCATGAAAAATGGGATGGTGATTCATCAAGAGATTTCAGCAAGAATTTTTTTGGATCTCACATTCAGAATGGGAGTTTCACCATGAAACATAGTGGTAATTCATGGGACATCATGGGATTTTGAATGGGGAAATGGTGATCTGGATGCATCTGGTACTCATTTGGGATGATCTAGCTCTTGAACATGCGAGGACTTTGGCAATGGCAATGGCACTATTTAAGAATAATTTTTCCATGAATACCAGTTATCCATGATATCAGTTATCCATTATTTGCAATATTTAATATTCTGCGAAATATTCCCATTGATTACCAGAGAATATGTTTTACCATATTTAACATGATACCTGCAAAATCCCAAGGATTTTCATGAGAACAATTTATGAGAGATCATCGACATGTCAGTGGTTGCCGGCCAGCAATGTTTGATTGGTAAAGATGTTGAAAGATGTTATTACCATTTCACAAACTAACAGGTTGGCCCTCAGATTGCCAATTTTTGCTGGTAATAGTCTTCCAACCCTGCAATTGACGTCTATGTTAGCTTGGGAAATTGGTAGAAGATTGGGAACACAAAAACAAGTGTCGCAGTGAAAATTCACCAAACCCATATAGATTCACGGCGAAAACCCACCTTGGGAAATTGCACAAGGTCATAGCTTCACGGTGAAAAGATAAGGGGACAAACCATGTTGAACATTAGCAAGTTCTTAGTTGCACTGTCAATGGACAGAATAACATTCACTGTGACAACCGCACAAGCCCTTAGGTCCATGCTGAAAAGAAAGGGGAAATTAATGTTGACATGATACTCGTAATATTAAATATAATATGAAGGAACCCAACGGGACCTTTTCCAGCATCAGATCATTGACTTTATCTGCAGCATATCACCCAGTTTATATATGTATATATATATATATACTGGCTGGTGGTTTGGAACATTTTAGATTTTCCATAATATATGGGATAATCCTTCCCATTGACTAATATTTTTCAAGATGGATAAAATCACCAGCCAGTATTGATATGTGCATATACAATTATTTAATATAATATACACGGATATGTGTTATAGCCGAGGAGTATATCCTGCAAAGATCAACCTCTCTTTCTCAAGAACTTACAACTTCACAACTGGTTGGGGGGGTTCGAATATCTATCGTTTTTCAACCATACTTGGGATGGTTGGTTGAGATGACTGATATGGGATTGGATTAAAACCACCAACCAGACAGTATTTCTAGAGAAAATCGACCGTAGTTTAGAGTGGATTTTCCCATTAAAACCTTCATTCATAGGTGATATCCCAGGCATTTTTGATTGCCAGAGGCTTTTTGGAGTGTTGAAAGGCTTCCAACTCACTTTCTCTTGCGGGTCAAGTCTGAAAAAAGGACCTCAAGAGGAATCTTGAATCCAGGATTTCAGACTGAGACTGGCACAGTCCTAGAGTTAGGAGACTGGACGGCTGGTCGTGCTAGTTTCCTAGAATCAAGTGCCCCATTTTTGCAGAACAAAACAACTGGGTTTTATTCCATTTTATCCCCGCATTTGAGCCAATGCTGTAGTTGTAAGCTTGTAGTTAGCCAGTTACATTGGGAAATTTGGATGCGGAAAAGGCCCAAACCATGTCCTGCAGGGATTGGGGGAAGCATTGGAAAATTGCACGAACATGTTCAGCTTGGTGAGATATCGAAAAACTTTCCCAGATTGAAATTGAATACTCATTTTATCTCATGAATTTGTGGGGCTCCATCGGGTTACACCTAATGTGTTAAGTCCGACTTTCATTTCATGTGATGTGATTTTCAGTCGTCATATACACATTGTTCGATTCAGAAGTGAAGTGTATGACGACAATGACGACTCAATGGATTGTTTTTTCTTGGGAAAACATGCAGGAACCAGCTATTTTTCTTGGGAAAATCTATTGTTTCCTGTAGTTTTTTTTTTTTTAAATCTTAAAACGGAATCCAAAGATCTCTTGTGTGTGGAAGGTGGCGCCTCTGTGGCTACGCTACATGGGAGACCTCCCAAAAAACATCCGAGTCACAATGAGGATGACAGTCAGATACCTCTGGCTTGGTCCCAAATCTGGACATGTACTAGTTATCCCAGAATTGGATCCATTAACATCCATTAACTATAGTTAAATAATGTTATTAAGTTATATCTCCCACTTAAATCCAAGGTCACCAAGTGATGTGCGTCAACTTTTTGCGATTTCCCGTAATAGGGGGCCTCACCTTGTGAAGTTCGGTGTCCCTCATCCTGCGGGTGTTGGCCCGTTGAGTCATGGAGCTCAGAGAACGTTTTCGAAGTTGGATGAATATCCAGGGAAAACGATCTTTATGGTTGTTGAGCTAGAAGGACCTCAATACATCTTAATACCCCAACTGTCCACAAAAACATTCAGCTCAAGGTTTGTCTTTGCAATCTCTTGTCCCTATAGGGTTAAATAGCCCCTGACAAATTGAGGTTTATCATCGAAACATATCCAAACCATTTTTTCTTGGGGCAATATTAGGGGTATATATGGGCAAGTCAAAATTTATGTATAATTTCAAGGGAATGGATTCTCATGAATTGTCAAGTTCAGAGGCGCCCAGGTTTCACCCTGGCACATCTGGTCAAGGGAAAATCCTCCAACTGTTTGCCAGGTAAATCACAAAGGCAGGTCATTTTCCACTGCCAAATTTGGCAACGAGTCTTCGGGAGGATGTCGAGAAATGACATGGTTTTAGCTGGTCTTTGAGTTTAAAGACCTCAGCATTGATTGGATGCACGGTACAAAGATGTACAAAATATCCTTGAACCTTTGTGCATGGTGGGGACAAGGCGTATACAGCGTGCTTTCCAACAAGCAACCCACGCAGCATTTGAAAGCATGTTTCTGCCGCACTCACAAGCTTTGAGTCGGAAAATGGAAAGATGAATGGCCTGCTGTTGTACATGTTTGAAGATTGCAGCGTGACTTGCCCTGATCCGACCACTGGCTGCGTTGACGCTTGCAGTTTTGTTGGCGGCCGTGTGGGCACAAACCGTTGCATAAGGAGAATCCGCCTGAAACTGGCGAGGGCGAGGCAGGCTGTGGATCTGGTTTTTGGAGGGGAAGGGGCCATGGGGCACGGCAAAAGCTTAGGTCGGCAACAGCAAGGAGCAAGGTCGCGTTTTCTTACATGAAACCACCTTTGTATTGGGCACTCATTCTTTCCCCCCAAGACACAGTGTGTTGCTGAAGCATGCTTCGTAGTTGTACAGTCGGAAAACGTTTCAGCAGCCAACAGTAGCAATGCAACCCAACTTGGTTAACCCACCTGTTGACCAAGCTTCTAGTAGCAACTCCATGGGCCAATGCACTGTTCGCAAGACAACGTGTTTTCTTTTTTCTCGAAGGGTGGCACTTGCAAGCTCCTTCGCAGGTGGCGCGCTTGTTGGTTTCATTCATGGATGAACAGGTGATTTTTGCCTGCCTCAAAAATTTCCTTTTCTCGAATAAGGAAACTTCTTGGACAAACAACTGAAATCACATCGTTGTCTGCGAATGTTTTGGTTTGAAGAACAACACCCATCCAAATTAAATCTAAGGTTGTGGACCATGTCCGGGACAGGTTCCTGAAAAGTGGTTTGTTTCTGCAGATGGCACAAAGGATTCATGCCGTTCACTTTTCCGTTGTTTTTCCGTTCAACCTATCAACATGTGTCCAATCTGTTAGGTGCTGGCATTAGTTGGTTTATATTGGTGTCCGCACCAGCCTAGCACCATGAATATGGACGGGTTTGGTAAAGATGGTGGCGGGCTAAATCCAATTCGTCATTCGCCGCCCGGCATTTCAGGAAACCTACTCGCTGGACTTTCATTTGATGACGCAGGTAGGGTCGCAGGGAAACAAGAAATTGTGCGAGGTTTGCTGGGCAACATGGGGGCTGGCCTCATCCCATGATCATTGGCTGGTAATTTTTGAGACCCAACTCACGTCCATATTTCCAGCACGGTGAAGCACCAATGAGATCCTTTCATGGTTCTGTCATGGTTGCATAGTTGTATTTAGAATAAATTACGTTTGGGTTGGGTGGAAAAGTCGGATTGCTCACAGTTTTATGACCATCAGTTTGCCAGGACTCCCAAAGAAAAACATGAGCACCCAAATTTACCAAATTAGTGGACGCCAAAAATTGTAGACGACATTGAACATCCTCTCTTCATTTGTAAGAGCCCCCAATGCTTTGAACACAAAAATTCGATGGTACACGCCAATTTTGTGACTTCGGCCCCAGTCTCCGAATGGTCATACATTTCACGAAAATTGGTCCACATGTGTTTTTTTCTCACCTTTGTAAGTTGCTGACAGCGATTGAACAAATTTCGTACCCATGGCAAATGAACGAACTTCGATTTGCACCACCAATTTAAAGACATCAGTGCGTGTATGTGTGTGTGTGGTAGTGTACGCCATTTCTGTTCCAACCAACCATGGGCCCACAAATTTGACTGATTGTCTGGGTATTTTGACATTGAAAGCACCCCGCTCCATTTCCAACAAGGAATCTTGAACGTAAAAACAAAATTATGTTCCCATATCGGAGAGTCTTAAATTCAATAACATTTTTTTTAAACAACATTTTAGCATTTCTTCCCTGTTTTGATCAATTTTAGTTACTAGTTGCCGTGGTAAGCTTACATGTTCAGGAATTTGGGAACCGGTGCGAATACATGTCAGATATTCCGTTCCAACCGCAGGTTTACAGAATTCAAAAAATAAGGACCCCCACCTCTTGTTCCCAGGTTTTTGGACATACCCTATCACCGCACGATACTATGATAGAGGGGCATTTTGTTCTTCATAGTCCATTCCCATGTTGGCTGGCGCGCGAGCCTGTGTTTGTTGATTATTGACTATGTACTACTATGTACTGTAGTTATTTGCAAACATACCCTCTGGTAATTTAACGTAGCTATTGAAAATGACCATTAATAGTGGATTTTCCCATTAAAACTGGTGATTTTCCATAGTTACGTTAGTTTACCAGAGGGTAAGCTGTTCAACCCAAGTTTTCTTTGTTGCTGTGCCAATTTTCCTGGCAGCTCGCCGTATGATTTTGTTCACTGGCAAAATGGTGGCCGATTCACTCCGACTGTGTAGAACATCCACGATTCAGCCTATGAATTCTAAAGGAACCCCCAAAAAACTAGAAAAGAAATTTAGCACCCACCAAATTAACGTAGACCCTGCCAAATTTAGTGTAGGAAGACAACGCACCATAGTAATAGTACTGATTCCCACGGTCATTGTTGGGGGGACGGTACCCCTTTTTTGGTGAATCTCGAAGGATTTCACTTTTCTCTGCTTTTCCAAGGTTTTTTGTTTGTTTGGTGGCAAACGGTCTCTTGACCCTGTCTAGGGGTCTTGACTGCTAACATTCTTTGAATTTTAGGAACGGTGAGAGACCCCAAAACAACCGTGGTTTAAACGCTGTCTTGGGGGGTTGCTGAAATCATAGGCAACCCTGAAACGGGGGGTACAATATGTCACATGTTGGTTTATAACCCTATCCAACTATGATATCTACGATAAACCATAGTTAAGTTATGTTAAGCTAGCTAGTTACGTTCACCAACTTAGCGATTCCGAGCTGGGGCCCAACCTTGTACCCCCCAAAAAACAACTGACCGAAGGTGAACCTGAGTCGTGGCCGTGCCATGCGAGTCATCAAGCGGGACGAGGTGCAATTACACGTGCAGATCAATGTGGCAGAGGGAACGCCAATAAATAGGGATTAGATTAAATAGAGAGGTTTTAATGGGAATACCGTAGGGATTTAATGGGATGTTATGGGAATATAGGATTGATGAGATTTAACAGGGATTTAATGGGAATATGATTGGGTTTTGATAGGGATTTCATGTTCGGGAAATGGAACTTTAACCACCCGATCCATGGATCTAGGAAAATCTTGGAAATCATGAGGCTATTTTTGGAGCTGAACATGGGTCCAGATCGGTGATGCACACTTTATCATGAGGATATATGAGGATTTTTTGGGTTTGTTTGCCCCATGAAATGCCAGAAAAGAAATATGAATCTAGATATGAACGGGACAGTTCTCGGTAATGAAATTTTTGGGTTGTCCGGGTTGCCCTGGCTTCAGACAAACACACTTCCACTTCAGGACTTTTGATTTGCCCAGAACAAGAAATCTGTTCCCAGTATATGATCCCAAACAGAGAGGCACCCGGTGATAGCAGGGCATATTTTTGGTGACTTCGCGCCAACATTATCGAACGCTTCAGTACGTGCCTCTCTGATTGTTTGAAATTTGTTGGAGACCACCAATGATTGCTAGTCATATAGTCATTGATAGTCATATAGCCATTGATAGTCATATAGCCACTATATGCTAGGTCAGTGGCTATGTATTTTTTCTTTTATATGACCTAGCAACAATTAAGTAAATGGAATCATCCCGATGGCCATTTGTCCCCAAATTTTTCATTCATAGAATCGCAATCTGGTCATCTTCCAATCATGAAGGCCATGCAAACGTTAATGGTGATTACTGGTGATTAATGGTGATTGATGGTGATTAATGGTGTGTCTTTCAGTTTTTCTGATGGTCGAGAATTGTTGGGTAAAGCTTGGCGAGTACAGGTTTTCAGTTTTTGATTGTCATCCTGCTATCGTTGAGAATTAGAATCGAAAAATATCTGACATCCAGCTAAATTGGCAGCGGTGCTTACATACATGGTTCAGATTTCACCTAAAATGGCATCTGCGGATTGCGGTTCATTCCCCTCAAAAGGCCGATATATGTTTGATTCGTTGTGTTGTTGCTGGAACCACATATATCTGTATATATATATATGTCATATATAACATATATATATACACCTGCATACATACATCATATATAACACATATATATATACATATACATATATCTATATATACATACATACATTCCCCAGGGAAGAAAATGACTAACTTTTTCTAGGGTCAAGCCACTCTTGGAAGCCCTGGGAGTTGCAATTTTTTCAGGGCATGACTTGGGCACAGAAGATCACCCATGTCTACAACGAGAAGGCGGAGCTGCCACCGGCAACGCCGGTGCACGAGTTGGGTGTTCGGATTGACTAAAAATCCAAAAGCACTTAGTCACTACTCTATTTTTGTGCCTGGAGCCCAAAAATTAAAGATATACTGTAAAGTTACAGAATTTCATTTTACAGATGTTTGATCAATATTCATGGCCCAGGGGAATCATTGATTCTTTTCATTTTGATATTTATTATTATACACAGTAACCATTCACTGTTACGGGTATCTCACGTTTACCCATAATCAGTTGGCTGTGGAAAATGGATGAGCATGATGAGCATGGTCCATTTGTAGATGATTTAGCTGTCAAAATACTGATCCATAGAATGATACAAGTAGCTATGTTAGTCACCAGAGGGTAGATGTTCAGTTTCAGTGGGTAGGAAAAATTTCCCCGACTTGGATGTGTCTGGTCATTTTTCAGGAACAATGAGGTTCTCAGCCATCAATTCTTGGTTGAACAATGGTTGACCGCGAGGATTCGGTTGAGGTTTCAAGCGCACCGGTGATCCAAGTGCTAAGCATTTGTGGATGGAACGAATCTGAATTATCCATAAATGTGTGACCTTGGGGGGTTGACTCCCAGGATAACTGAGATTCCATTACTGATATTACTGGGTCATAGTATGCTTATTATCCAGTAGCTAAGTGGGATGCATGTCCACGTAATGAACATCCTATGAGAGCCCAAAGTCAGAGATTGTGAAGTTTGGTTTTGCCTAAAAAGGCCCCACTGACCGGTTTCAAGCTACTCTTCTCAAGCTTGTTCACTTGATTGTTTGGAGTCTTGGCAATTGTTATATTCTTTTTGAAGTCTCTCATACTTCTTACTGGTTTTATTCCCTATAGCCTATCTGGTTGGTGGTTTGGAACATGGCTTTTATGACTTTCCATATATTGGGAATAGTAACCCCAACTGGTCCGAACTCCATCATTTTTCAGAGGGGTAGGCGAAAAACCACCAACCAGTATATTCAGTATATATATATAGATTATATTAACCATATATTAAGCCTATATTAAGCCTATAGTTGTTGCTTTTTAACCATCCATTGATGGTCAACCACCAACCAGCGGTATCTCCTATGGATCATTCAGCTACAAAGCTCTGAACTGAGCACGGAACGAGGTCACGGAGTTTGTGAAAGACGCGGAAGATACCTTCAGCCAGGCGAGGTGTCCATGTGTCGTCGTCGGGTCAACTGGGAGGATCAGCCGATGGAAGTGGGTAATAACTGGAGAATTGTTTTTTTATTCACCGACTGATGGAATAAGCCACTTAGAAACATGTCCTAACTACTCGTTTGAACTCGTTTGCCATTTTTTTGATGGGAACATATTAGCTAAAACATGCCAAACATATCGATCGCATTTGGATGCGTTTGGCAGGGTATCTACAATAGGCATCGATTGGCAACGTTTGGCTGCACTTGGGTGATCTTGGGATAAATGGGATAAATGCGGACAAGTCACACCAGCACAACCGAACATGGAAGCGAACCAATGCCCATGTTTCACAATGTTAGATGTTTGCTGGGAAAACCATTCTGGCCGTTTTTTTTTTTTGTGTGTTGGTAAGGTCAGCTCGTTTGATAGCTTCATCACAATCATCAATTTTGTTGGTTGAATCACGTGTTGTGTGTCAAATTCCAATTTTGGTTGCTTGGATCCATGATTTTTCCGGCCTTCAATCCCACATTTCTAGTGAGTTTTTGATTCATCTTGAACCTCATTTTGTTTTGCTGCTTGAACTCCACCCCTTTTTGGAGCATTTTTTCCCCCCAAGGCAGAAGCAGAGTTGCATCTGCTAGGTGCGAAGCGGGGGGTATGAGAGGCCAATACTTTTGTTTTCCGGGCAATGGCCAGAAACATGTCATGATGATAGGACATTGGATTTTGGGATTTTACCAACATCAACAAGTGGAAGAGTCCTTCATAAATAGGTCCTGAGAGTAGTCAACCATTTATCCAAATAGATGTCGGATGAAGCTGGAGAATTGTTGAACCAAAGCACTTGAATTATCCAAATGGAGTAGATGTAGCTGCCCCAACTTGTGGCTGCAGAGCTCCCTCTGATGTTGGCCAATCGCCTGGATTGAGTTGGCAAATACTGAGCAAACATTGGATAACATTGGTACTGTAGATTAATGGCTCAATTTGCTGCTATTTTGAAGAATCGGATATGTTAGACCCAAGCTAATAGATTCTTATTTCATAACCATATTCTTTTGTAATTGCACTCCACCACAAACCCTATGTAAACTAGCACATGTACGACAGCTGTTGCGGCTCAGTAAAAAGGAGTGAGTCGCAGGTGCTTAACGGTTTAGCCCATTGTTATTTAGGTTTATC
>Ga0126342_10014202_pt1 | contig 14076 bp, 9 predicted proteins | sample Cyp1metagenome_FD_92528 | JGI IMG/M metagenome (GOLD analysis project Ga0126342, IMG submission 92528) | Coral microbial communities from Lord Howe Island, Old Settlement Bay, Australia - Cyphastrea 1 metagenome | ecosystem: Host-associated > Invertebrates > Cnidaria > Coral ...
ATATATATATAAATATATTTATACATAGCTATAATTTCGTATGGGTATAATATGGGGCTCAAAGGATCCAAATTGATGTCCCCAAATCAAAATCCCAAGCCCCATAATTGACTGCAAAAGTTTTATTTCTATGGTCATTTTCAATAGCTACGTTAAATTACCAGAGGGCAGTTCGGAAATAAACAATCCGGTGCCACAGTCATCGGGCCAGCAACCATCCCATTGTTTGGGGTCCAAAACCACCAGCCAGAGTTGAACATCCCAAATCTAGTGGTTGCACTAACGTCCAGGCCGGATGCTGCTACTACTCCAAGTCCCAAAATAATTGTGGCTAAAACATTTTTTTTGGCATACTATTATTGTATTTGCTGACGTTATCACCAAATATTGTTGTAGTTCAGCCGTTTTATGTGTATTGCTTTTGGTCAAATAGCCAACATCGGGTATCCAAAATGGGATGGTTCAACAATCAAAAGCAAAATGCAGTATAAAATTCATGCAAATCGCATATAAATCCCGCCTACTGCAAATCCTATACACAATTCATACAAATTGCACATAATTTCGATACAAAGCCCATACAAATACCATATAAATCAATCCCATGCACATACTTGTGGCACATACCAATATATATATATATATGTGCCATGCAAATACATGCAAATACCATATAAGATATAAGTCCAAATCAAATAGCATAGAAAGCCCCTATACATAACATTACATAACATCATATAAGTTCCATTTTGACATAACATATAAATCCATGTGAATCCGATATTCATTATAATTCTGAGAAAACACACACACGGTGGACAAAACGCGCGTCCTGGGCGATCTTTGTGATCCAAACTGCTTGACCCGTGCTGCCTGGGCCCATCGTAGGGATTTCACCAGCAAAACTCACCGGGGAACAAGTAGCGGCCAGCGCGCCGGATTCGAAAAAGGTCGCTTTTAAAGGGACAGAAGTTTGTCTAAAGTCCATTAGATCCATTAGGTACAGGACTGTTCACTGAAACTTCATGGAATATTCACAAGATCTATGGATATCTCTCAATGGATCGAGGGAAAATTTACAGGAAAACCCCATATATTTAATGGGAAAATCGATGGTTTCCGGTTAAGATTTTCCCTTAAACCAATCCATTGAATCTCAGGATTCTTCTGGATTGATCTCGGAAAAAATGCCATCCCAGCTGCGATTGACTGCAAAGGCGTTGCCGCTGGAATGAGCCGAGCCCAGAACCTGGCGGCTATGGCGCCCATGGCGATATGGACATGGCAACATGAGAAACATATGAGAAACTATGGCAACATGGTTACCCTCTGGTAAACATACAAAAAGCTATTGAAAATGGCCATTTATAGTGAGTTTTCCTATGAAAAATGGTGATTTTCCATAGTTACGTTAGTTTACCAGAGGGTAACAACGTAAATTTGGGGCTACCCTATTTTCAAGACAGGTATACTATGGTATACGATCCCCCTTTTGAACACTGCTTTGGGTTGTACCAGCAACAAGAGTGCAAACATGACTAAGAAGGACGATAAGTAAATATTGAGTAATAAGGATCTATTCAACATAAGGCAATTACCAGCAACCCTTCACATCGTCGCGAGAGAGAAAGTGGCACTAGTTGAGGCCACGAAGGTCAAAAAGGGGTACTCTTTGGTAGTCAAACATGGCAGAGAACTTCATACCTCTACCGCTACCCAAGTTGATATGATGTTCCAGGTCTTAGTGGGGGATGGTTGATTTTTCTATGTTCGATTATGTTCGATTACCGTAAGATTACCGTAATGGGAGATCCAATATAAAGAAACACCAGCTGCAGGGGAGCAACTTTGCTACCGTGCAACAGTGGAACCTAGTAGAACCTCACAAAAAAAGAGATACTAACGTGGCTTCGGCGGCGATTTCTGGCACGACTTGGGCTAAAAAACCCGCAGGATCCGTTTCTGAAGCGCATAACTCCATGTGTTGTACAGAGTTGCTCCATGATGATGCTCAATGGATATAGTCCCCCACTTCCACTTCTTTATCTCTAGTTATCTAGTTATAGCCATCCCAAAATAGGTGGACAAGTATATCCATCTGATAACATCTGATCTTTTCCATCCATTTTTTCCATCAAAGTGTTGCTCACCATGCCATCAAACATATAGTCATCACAAATTAATTTCATGGTGAGCAACACTTTTTTTCCCACCTGGGGATGAAAATAACTTAACCTTTCTATCATTGGATTGGTTTTTCAGGGAACATCTGTTAAAATTTTACATGAAACACCCGTAAAAACCATGGTAAAAACAATGGTAAAAACCATGGTTTCCGGTGAAGATGGTGAAGATTTTCCCGTAAAAACCATCTGGGGATTAGCAAAAAATCGATGGCACCCAGTCTGGATCGAGCGGTGGCAATCCAGGATGGGGATCTGCATGGAAAAATTCCGAGTGCCTAAACCATCGGTACTCTGAGCTGAACTGAGGATATGGCAAAATCCATCAAAATCCATCAAAATCCATCAAAATCCATCAAAATCCATCAAAATCCATCAAAATCCATCAATTCCGCATGAAATGATCTACAAATGCTGGATTTGTTCATATTTCTAGCGTTAAACGCTTTTGAAACGCTGAGGGGTTTAACCCTTAGTGGCACTAGTCTCCTGAGATCACCAACACCAGGAATCGGGGACTACCAACCAGTGGACATATAATGGATCTTTACTGGTGGTTAATGATGGTTAATGAATAATAGTGGTCGAATAGTGGTTGATAATGGGATTAATATAGATATACCCTCTGGCAAACAAACATAGCTATGAAGCCATGGCCCAGGCGAAATAGTGGATTTACCCATTAAAAATGGGTGGATCTTTCCATAGTTATGTAAACGTTTACCAGAGGCTAGTGGAAGAATCCGACAAACATCGGGACCAAGACACCAAATCCCCATATAGAGCAGGTTCCTGAAGTACGCCATTGCAACCGGAGGGTCTGAACAGTCGAGGTCTTTGACGGTCCCCCAAAGAACCACAAATGGTTAGGGCCAATAATGATTAACCAGTGGATTTAGGATGATTAACCACCATTTAGGATGATTATATATATATATATATATTAACCATTTAGGTGTAAATATGTATATAACATAATATAATATAATATAATATAATATAATATAATAATATAATATAATATAACATAACATAACATAATATAATATAATATAATATATAATATTATAATAACATATATATATATATATTACGTATATACACTATATATGATGATGATTAACCAATGGATGGAATGGGGTACCCCAAACCCATAAACATATATCATACACGCCACGCTGTTGACTAACCATCATCTCATAAGCCTTTTTCTCAACCGCAGGTCTGGGCACAACAGGACTTGGTATCACCGGTGACCACTAGACTCTGAAATTGGCATGCCCTCAACTCCTTCCCAAGATACCCTCTGGTTATTTAACATAGCCATGGTATAGATGGCCCATTTATAGATAAAAATGGTGGATCTTTCCATGGCAAACTGTTAGTCATAACCAGATGGTATCTTTAACCTCTTCAATCCGTGGATATCGCGCCAGGTCGGACATCCAAGGGTCATTGTTGGAAAGTCCAGGCGTCGGATAATGCCAACGTTGATGTCCCGAAAGATTGAACGCATACAATCCTTTGTAGGTCATCCTGAGGCTGTCATCCCAGGATCTTAAGATGAATCCGTCAGACACAAAAACCAGCCGGGCTGGGGATTGGTCACACAAAAAAATCAGGGACAGCCATTGGGACCAGGAAAAAGAGGTGCTTCGTTTTTTGGGACATGTTTCAAGTGTTCAGAAAATCGCTTCAGACGCGAAACAGGATGTGGATACGGGTCAAATGACCAGGCTCCAGTTGCGTTTTGCATCTCAACCCATCCATATCTGCAGGAAACATCCGGTTGGGACTAGCTAATGTAGTGGAAGTTACCGACATCAAACTTCGTAGCTCGCACGTACAGTATCTCAGTACCCTAAATCCAATGGTCTATCATATTTTTTCCTTCACGTGCCATACCTGCAGGATCCTGCAGCTTGGAAAATGCACATTCTTTATCCTCATATCACCATTCTATTGTTACATATTTCTTGGTTAAATCCCCCAAAAATGGGGGTTGTTCTAAATTCCGAAATGCCCGAAAAGTGGCCCTTGGGCCGGCCGGGCCGGCGAACCTTGCGCGTATCTTGCGCGATCACAGTCCCGTTTGAGTTTTGCGTTGTGCATGTTTTCGTGCCCCGTTTTCGTGCTTGTGTCCGTGTAGTTTCCTATGTGTCTGCGCGCCCGTGTATCTTCTTATCAAACAATATGTTTTCCTCTTCTATATTATCAAATTTTGTATATGGGTGTGTCTGAAAATAGTGTATCTCATAATCCAATGGATTATCACCATGTTCCCCATGAGAATTGCTATTTGTGGGTATCCCCTATTTTCAGACAAACCCATATCCATGTGCATGCTTGGCGGGCAGCATGGACTATGGGGTCAACTTTTGACCTGAAGCTTGCGCATTGCGCGAAGCTTGCGCGGAGTTGGGCTGAACATTTCTCTCTCGCAGGATTGTTACTTGTTGTGAATTTATACATTTACCCTCTGGTAAACTAACATAACTATGGAAAATCACCATTTCTCATGGGAAAATTCACTATAAATGGTGATTTTCCATAGTTATGTTGAATTACCAGAGGGTACATTCTTGTTTGCCTACGGAGGTGCAAAGCACAGGACCTGCACCAGACTGCCAGTGCGATAAACACGAATCAGATGCAGAATTGCCACACAAGCATGCAAAAGCATTCTGAAGAAACAACATGACATACTATAATTTCCCTTGCACAAAACCTTGGGCCGGCCTTGCGCGAAACTTGCGCCATGTAGGTTTTAAACTCTGCAAAAGATCTCAACAAACCCGCTTACTAAATTTTAAGAGGAAACTTTTAGAACGACCCCCATATACAATCCATTTAAGTTTGTTCTCCATCATCTCCAGTACATCCTCATTTTGGTTGACTAAAATATGTTTAAAGTACGTTCAACTATGTTTGAATCCAGAAGCCTCACCATTCCATGTCCATTATGGCCCACATCATTCGCATGATCCCCCTTATCATGGGCAAAAGGACGCACCGTACCGCCATTCCCAGCATCTGGTAGAGGTTTTCATCTTCATCAATCACCTGAAGTGAATGTTCCGCGAATGAAACATGGTGCAGGCTGGAGATTCCACCATTTCTAGATGATTATCCCACCCAAAAAACAATTTATAGGGAAATTCCTGATTTTCCTATTATGTTTCTAGTGTTTCTAGTGTTTCTAGTGTTTCTAGATTATTATGGTTAAAATTTATGATGGTTATCTTATAATCAAATTTGCCAATCAGGAGAAAGTGATGGTACCCCCAGACAATGATAGTCTGGTCGCAAAATGGAACTAGACAACCCAGGAGTGAATAAGTTCATCCACATTACGGACAAATAAAGCAAGGACAAGTAACCATGATCAACGGGTCAATAACTTCCAGAAAATGGATAGAATAAATTAAGTAGTCACACCAACAATACGATGAAAAGTGATGAGTAAGCTCTAAGAAATATCAACATTCGTCACGATTACATCTGATCTGGGCGCTTCAAAATAGTTCTCACCTTTCAATGGCAAACTGGATCAACCCAGAGAGCGCGTGTACGTGAGCGTTCTCACGAAAATGGTATATCTCTCAGGAATCCTGAAACAATCTTAGACAAATTAGATTAATTATATTCAATTATGATGAATCCACCAGCACAGTTGTTGAATTGATCCAGGGGTCACATAACCTCAAGGCTGGGATTTGAATCGCTATGCTTTGCTCCTCACCAACTTTAGATTTCATTCGTTATGCATAATTCCACCTTTGATGTGGTTGCGAAACTAAGAGAAGCTCCTTGGCTGCCCGTTGATTCGATATTTATTGCTTGAATTCCCACCATCATTGTAGAGTCAATCCGTATTTATGAATTTTATGACTTGTCATCGCTTGTTCATCGATCAATCACACATATATATATATATACACATAAAATCAATATATATATATATATATATACATATGTATATAATCATATACATAATAATAGACACATAATATAATGCATATAATAATATATGAACATATATAGACTACATCCACATGATTTTCTCCCCCCATTTTTTGAAGCGCCTTTTTTTGGTCCCAGATTCGGCTCCCCCGGAGAACATGTTGTGGAACTGGCCGTCAGGATCTGAAAAGCTCCAGCTCAACTTGTGACTCGTCCAGGTCTCCTGGGACGGAATGAGATCGGTAGATGGTGATAAAGGAAAAACGGTGATTTAAATTTAATTTAATGGTGATTTAGTGGTGATTTAATGGTTTAATGGTGATTTAATGGTTTAATGGTGATTTGATGTTTTAATGGTGATTGAGTGGTGATTTAGTGTTGATTTAATGGTGATTTAATGGCTCCATGGTGATTGTTAATGGTGATGTCATGGTTTAGTTGGTTATTATATAGCCAACAAATATTGTGATTCAAATATTGGATATTGATGGGATATACCATCTGGTGATTCAACAGTTCGCTATGGAAGCCATGGCCCATAGAAATAGATTATAAAAGTTAAAACTGATGACTTACCTATCAAAAATGCTGATTCAAAGGGCAAGTTGATGCATCTTCAACATTTCTTGGATATAACTATTGAAATACGCCATAAAACATCTCGTTAAAGAGGATAATTTTGTTGGAACAACAATGCAACGTGTTTGACATATTTACAGGAGCAGCTCATGGGCTCTTCAGCGATTCTGGATGAGTCACCTTGGGATTCAACTCAGTGGGAGATCCAGTGTCCAGTAAACTCGACCTGATATGACCATCTCATCTCCTGTTGAACATCCAATCAGCATGATTTCTGACTTTGGCTAAAAAACGTGTGAGTGGCTTACTCTTGGAAAAACAAACGAACAAATAAACATAAATACACAAAGAATAAACAGTGCTCTCTAGCCACATTTGATAGACATGACGATCCAGCCTTTTGAAATTTGAACTCCAACAGTATCTGGTTGGTGGTTTTAACCATGTTGAAACATATTAGTCAATGGGAAGGATTATCCCATATATTATGGAAAATAATCCAAATGTTTGAAACCACCAACCATATAATATATATATATATACATACATATACATAATATAGAGGGGAAAAAAGAGTTTGAGAATAACCAAACATCAACCATGGCCAAACTTGATCGTGATCTCAGCGGAGGTCCGTCCATTCCCATCAGCCCTGGCCCAGACTGATTCAGGAAACGAAAATCAAACGTCCAAACACTGAATTGTCTAATTACCCATAGAATCCAATAGACACCAATATATATATATATATAAATATTATATAAATATACTGGTTGGTCGTTTCAACTTAGTTTCAACCCCTCTGAAAAATATAAGTTCGTCAGTTGGGATGATGACATTCCCAATATGATGGGAAAGTCATAAAATCCCATGGTTCCAAACCACTAGCCAGTCATTAAACAGTGTATATTTGATCACATTCATGGGGATGAGTTGGATTACCAACCAGAAAACCATTGCTTATATATATATAATGTATATATATAATTATATGTATATATACATATATATGTCCCATTGCCGTCTTCGATTATCAGAGGCTAAAAATCGTCATTTGTTGTTGGTTAAAACGTGATCTCACCCATCCATCAACCCAAACGTTCACCAACGTTACTGTTGCTCCATGGAAAGCTCTCATTAAAAAGGGGCCATAAAATCCCCATAGAAATCCCTTAGTTATCCTTAGTTTAGTGGTTCAATCATGTTTAATCACCATTTTCGTCCATTTTCCACTGGTTTACTGTTGAGCATCCTGCCGACCAAGGCTCAGGTGTGGTCCCATACTGCTGTGGCATCCGTCCGCGCGCGTGTGGCCACGGATGCGTTACTTCCTGAGCGCGTGCCCGGACTTGCTGCTGAAGCTGCAAAAACCTTGGTACGGAGCGGGGTGGCTGATCTTACCATAGAAACACACATAGAGAAACCATGGAATCATATATATGGAGGTTTCCTAAAGTAGGGGTACCCCCAAATCATCCATTTGAATAGGATGTTCCATTGTAAACCATCCAGCTATGGGGGTACCCCCATTTCAGGAACCATCAGGAACCCATATGGAAAGCAAAAGCTGATCAAATCCCAATCCAGATTTGATCTGTCCAGTTGATTTCATGACGCAAACTCAGGGATTAACCATTAAGGACATGTTTTTTTTAATGATTTTACCCTTAAATGAATTTGAACATAATCACCATGGCACCTACAAACCTGGGTGTTTTTTTGGGGAGCTTAGGTAGTCTGCATTTTTGTTTGCTACTTATATTTATCTGAATAGCCTCTGGTAAACTAACATAACTATGCAAAATCAGCACTTTTTGTATAAATTCAACCATCAATATCAATGGCCATGTTCAATCGCTATCATTACCGGAGGGTAAACAAATATTTGGCCGACTTCAAAAAACTGCAGCCATTTGATCCCCCAAATTCCCATTCCATTCCGACGGTTTGAGGCGACGTGAGGTCATAATGCATCCAAATATATCCAGATCAAGTTCTGGTTGGTGGTTGACCTACCCCTCTGAAAAATATGAAAGTCAGTTAGGATGATTATTCCCAATATATATATATATATATTTATATATATATGGAAAGTCATAAAACATGTTCCAAACCACCCAGAGTTGGGTTATGGCATATCTCCACCACATCCGATGATGGTGAATTTCCCATGGATTTTTCTCCGCATTTACCCTCTGGTAATTTAACATAGCTATGGAAAATCACCATTTTTAATGGGAAAATCCACTATTCATGGCCATTTTCAAGAGCTACGTTAAATTACCAGAGGGTATGTATGTCCCCCCATTTTTGCCACTACAATCCCCGAAAAAACCTCCAGTCGACTTCCAGGCTTGGATCACCGTCCAGGCTTTGAAGAGAGGGCTCAGTTGGTCGACATGATCCACCAATAAAGTTTGGTTTTCATGGGAAGTCTCTATTCATAAACCATTGAGGGAATTAGGCACATCCCATATGCTCCAATTTCCGGGTTATATCAACACATCAACACCCCAATCTAATCACTATATATTTATATCTACTACTACACCCATGTTTTTTTTATTATTTGCACTTAAATGGTAGGTTTTTCTGGTCAAATGTACACATGGAGCATGCCCGAAGCATCACCATCCATCACCATCCGCCGACGCCAAAGAACTGCGGAGAGTGGCAGGTCTCGTCGTGACCTCCGGAGAATTCGATTTTTGAGTTTTCGATGGAATGATTGATTTATCAGGGAAGACCCATGGGATAAAATGGATCATTGATGGATAATTCATGTATTATGTATGGATAATATATATATATATATATATCATTGAATAAGAATCATATTGGATGATTACCATCTGGAACGTAACAAACTGCAAAATCACCATTCCTAGTAGGTAAATCATATCATAAATCCGCTATCAAATGGGTTGTTTTCCATGGCTATGTTCAATTACCAGGAGGTGTAATATGTAATATATATATTAGTTAATGGATATAATTATTTAATATAGTAACAACAATCAGGGAAGATTGATGGATAATTGATGGATCTTATGAATAGTTTCCAGGATTTTTTATATTTTAATATAGTGTCCAGGTCTTACGCCTCCTAACAGGACATTGTATTTAAACAGGCCATCGCACCCCCCTAGATAATCAATGGAATATTACAGTATATATTATCTGGTTGGTGGTTTTACCATGTTTTACCCATCTTGAAAGTCAGTGGGAAGGATTACATCCCATATATGAAATGGAAAATGTTTATCCATTCATGTTTGAAACCACCAAGCAGTCATCCAGATATATCCACAATTATCCAGATCAAGTTGGGTGGCTTTGCATATCTCCACTACATCATACTACGTACATATCAATGGAATATTATATTATGGAAAAATAATGAAAAAATAATATGGAAATTATGGAAATATAAAAATCAATGGAAAAATAATGGAAAAATATGGAAAAATCATTGTTTCACCGTTTGGTCATCAATGCTTAATTAAAGTCCTATGGGGAATTGCAAAAAAAGCCGGATGCGACCGTGGTTTTTCACAAACAGCTCAGCGATTGCCGGGAGACGGCGGCAAGGGCCGACATCAGGCAATCACTCATCAAAGACGGCCATTGAAAATCCTGTGTAGATGGAGGTTTTATTGGATCAATCATTGAACATCCTATATATGAATGGAGGTTTTCTTGTGGTTTTATTGTGAAAATCATCGAAATACATGGTGAATTTTACATCAAACCATGTTTGATTCTCAGTATTCGTCAGTGGGAATTCAACCCACCCATGATTCGCCATCAGTACCTCGGTGTAGGGCCTATCGGTTGTCTCAAGGAAATACTGAATAGATGGGCCCTCAAGTGATGGGACGATTCTTGGCGGTTCAAACATGTTCAAAACATCTTCCGCGGATGTTGAATATCATGTTGAATCCATATATAATCCCAGAAATCCGAGGTAGAGTGGTAGAGTGGCAAATGAGTTTGAGCCTCAACATCCTCCCCTGATCATCCACAACAAACTGTTGGCACAGTTCACAAATGACATAATTCCTCATCCACGCAACACTTGCTAACGCTGGACCATGGACCAAATCTTGAACCATGCGCACATTTCCAGGAGTGAACCCCGCATGTTTGCTAGCCCACTCCGACTTTCCCTGATTAAATCCCGTTTTTTTTTCCTGGCTATAAACACCCCCCTTCCTTGTTGATTACATCCGTCTTCATGCCCGTGACATCGATATTTCTGCTGGTAACCCCAGCTAGAACCATGCTCTCCTTCGCCGAAGCACAATCCTCCATCGCTGCAACCACAGTGATCAGTGCCGCCAACATCGCGCCGACGAACGCCATGCCCAAAATGCCGAGCAACGTACGGCTCGGACCAAAGGGCAGCTGGGTAGCTTTTGCCAACAGCCGCACGATTTGTTAAAATATATACTGTAGTATATGATAGTATATGATAATGATAATGTATGATATATGAATATATAGTGATATACAGCATATGACAATGTATGATATAGTTTCGCTATTTTTGATTTGTTGGCTTGTTTTCGTGCGGCGAAAAAAACTCGATTCTTCCAATTTCGGCCTAACAAAAACAATAGCCAAGCTCGAGCCAAGAGTGGCGGGGCTAGGAATTCTTAGAAGACAATATTTCTATTTAGCTGGATAATATGTACATATATCATTATATATTCCATTATATCCCCATCTATATATATATACTGGTTGGTGGTTTCAACCCATCTGAAAAATATTAGTCAATGGGAAGGATTATTCCATCTAGTATGGAAAAAAAAAATGTTCCAAACCACCAACCAGTATATATATATATAGCTATAATATGCTATAATATGGAGGTCTCCTAACAGGGGGGTACCCCCAGTTCCCATCAGTGAGACCACACAGATTGTTGATGTCAAATGACTCTACTGGTCGACTTAATAATATTAATACTGTAACTATGTCTAAGTCATTTATTAATATATATATATACAGTATATTAAGTCTATTAAATATTAATATTAACTGATGAATGACTTAATAATGTTAATACTGCATCGATGAAATAGTTTCAGACTTATATATAAATATATATTATATATACATATTCATATACATATTTTTTGCTACCGGCACAAAGATCTTTCGATGTGGCCAAATATACGTATATAATATATCTATATATAGATGATTATAGATGAATGATGAGTAAGTAATATCGAGTAAGATGTGACCGGCATCTTAAGTTTTTGCTTCTTGACCGGGATTCACAGACACTTTCACGACACCCAGGCATAAATCGTACCCGACAAGGAGCTAAGCTATAGGTAACCACCACAAACCCAACCCCAAAAACAATTCCGTGCTCCTCCCAAAACAAGGCTTGGAATGCAAACATTCTTATGTTTCAAGAATGGAATCCTGGTTGGCGGTTTTAACCATCTTGAAAAATATGAAAGTCAATGGGAAGGATGACATCCCATATGTGTATATATATATAATTATATATATATACATTATGGAAAATAAAATTCATGTTTGAAACCACCAACCAGAATCATAGTCCATACATTTGTTTTGGGTGTTGGACTTATGAGTTTTCAGTCGGGTTTCTCGAAAGATTCCAAGATCTTCCAGAGATCTACAGCCCGTACCCATTCCAGTTAATCAAACTGAATGATCACCCCTTCACCGACCAAGTTCCTCAAAAGAAACCGTTGTTTGCAAGTATCATATTCGTTCTATGTTCGTTATATATGTCCCATCTATATATATTATATATATATATATCCCCGTGTATTTGCTGGTTCAATCCAACTTTTGGGTTGTGTTCATAAAGGTATCGGTATCCCAAATTTCACTGCTGCTGCTTAATCATTGAAATCATTACCCTCTGGGAAACCAACATAACTATGGAAAATCACCATAGAAATAGTGATTTTTCAAATGAAAAATTGTTATGTTTTCATAGTTTTTTGTATGCTTACCAGAGGGTATGTTCCACGAGTTTCCCACAGAAATGTGCCATTGTAAAAGGGTATACCACCATCTTCACACACACACACACACCGTTGTTTGTTGGCGAACAAAAAGCTAAACATAGTGTTGCTTCTACATCCCGCCATATTCCCGCAATTGTGTATATATAATTACGTATATATATAATATTATACAATGATATATGTATATATAATATATACATCATGACTATTATATATTGTATCCCCATGATTCTAAGTTTCGTACCCCATTTTTGCAACGTCCAGTGCCTGGCCCCGCATGCGACGACTCTGCTCCAAAGAGCAGCGCTGCACTACGTCCTTCAGCTGCTGCAGGCGTCGCTTCTTGTCCTCCTGTGCCAATGCCGAAAAGTTGCAGCTGGAAAGGAGCATCCTAGAAACATGCTTCTATCTTTTTTGGTGGTTACATGGGGTTACTATGGTTTTTTTTTTCCGCTTAGGATTGATGGTGCGGTGCTTTTTTAATGGTTTTACATGGATTGCATGGGACATATGGCGAATTAACTGACAGAACTGAAGATTTAACAGGCAAACATTGGGATGTAAGGGATACATCAACAACACTATGAGATTTGGATAGATTTGTTGCACGCATACCCAATGGGAAATTGTGTGATCGGGAAAATGATCAACAACCACATCTTGATCATATTGGGTTGCCGGATTTTCAGACCAACCCATCCTCACCTAGCGCCCTTTGGTCATACCCCCAAGGTTTCCGCATGACAAATTCTTGTGAAGTATGTCCTTGAGACCGGACTTATTGGTGATTTTATTCCATTTCATACTCCCATCATTCTCTCATGGTTTGGTATACAAGTACCTATGTTCCTCATCCTCTCCCACCACTATTGATGGTTAAGTCCTAAAAAATCCCCCATCAATGGCGAAATCCGGACAGTCTCCCATTTGTTCATGGCTAACTCTTGATTTTCCACCATTTTTCATAGCTAAATCCTCTGTCCCACAGCCAAAAAAAAACACGCCTCTGGCACCTGATTTGGCCGCTGCGCCGCCAACGTGTTGGGCCGCGGAGAATAGGCAGCCAGGTTGACGGTCAAGAAGCCAATTTCCTGGCAGTCCGGAGTCCTGAGTCCTGGTTCATGATGTGTGGAAATCATGGCAAAGTAAAGAAAATATCAGATATCATGTCGAATTATTGGGTCGCATATATATATATATATATATATCTGGCCTAAGGTTAAGGAAGTCAAAAAGTGACAAGATGTTTTTTGAGAATATTTGTTGGGTTCCATTGACTCAATATGATTCCAATAATTGATGTTCATTATTGTTACTACCCGAGTTCA
>Ga0126342_10014203_pt1 | contig 14076 bp, 13 predicted proteins | sample Cyp1metagenome_FD_92528 | JGI IMG/M metagenome (GOLD analysis project Ga0126342, IMG submission 92528) | Coral microbial communities from Lord Howe Island, Old Settlement Bay, Australia - Cyphastrea 1 metagenome | ecosystem: Host-associated > Invertebrates > Cnidaria > Coral ...
TGAAGATGAGCAGATGTGAAGATGGGAAGGTGTGAAGATGAGAGGATGTGAAGATGAGCAGATGTGAAGATGAGAGGATGTGAAGATGAGAGGATGTAAAGATGAAAAGATGTGAAGATGAGAAGATGTGAGGATGAGAAGATGTGAAGATGAGAAGATGTGAAGATGAGAAGATGTGAAGATGAGAAGATGTGAGGATGAGAAGATGTGAAGATGAGAAGATGCGAAGATGAGAAGATGTTTCACAGACACCCACTATTGGAAGAACCCTGCGCTCAGACGCTCTCGGGAAAAAAAAAAGCAGCTCCTTTGTTTTGCTTAATGGTCCGGTATCAAAATGTGTTTGCACAAAGCAACTTCTATTATATAGATAATGAAACGATTTGCGATGGTATCGCCAACAGCAGCAGCTATCGCTGTTTATCCTTATTTTACAGCTGTCCACACTCCTAAAATATTGCATCCAAAACCATAAAACATCAAGCCAACGCATGAACAAATTGATTTCTGGCCAGAACTAATTTCATCCCCATCGCATGGCAACATTTCAATCGTTGAAGCTTCAAAAAAAACACACAGTGCACAATCGAGCTTCGTGCCCAGCATAATCCTTTGCAATGCAATGGCCTCGCACTGTGGACAGCAGCCTGCACAGCACCCTGCACAGCACCTTTGCCAGACTTCGCCACCGCACTGTGGACCCTCGTCACCGCACTCTGGACAGCAGCCTGCACTGCACCCTGCACAGCACCTTTGCAAAAATTCGCCACCGTAAGGTGAGATGGGATGAGTTGAGACGGCCTGACATGAGAAGAGCGGTGAAGAGCTGAGTAGAAACAAGCTGCGCAGAATGGAGAAGCTGAGGAGAACTGAAAAGAGAAGAATTCAGATGAGCTGAGAAGAGATGAGAAAAGCTCAGATGACATCAGAGAGTTGTGATCAGCCGAGAAGAGCTGAGATAAGCAGAGAAGACCTGAGATGAGAGGAGATGAGATGAGATGAGATATGATGAGATATGATGAGATATGATGAGATATGATGGGTTGAGATGAGATGAGATGAGATGCGGCGGATGGAAAACGAGACACGACATGAGATGAAATGAGATGAAATGCGATGACACAGACTGTGGTGACAATGGGATGCAATTAGCACTTTCAAAGAGAAGCTGCGATGCGATGAGATCAGGTGAGATGAGAAAAGATTCAGGTGAGATGAGAAAAGATCCAACCTTGAAAAGAGATGGCGCCGGAATGAAAAGCCAAGAGATTGTTGCTGCGATGTGCGGCAGGCTTGGCCGCACCCTATAGGCACAGTCTTTGCGCCGCTCTACTGGCTATAATAAGCGTTTCAATTTTGAAACTTCAGCCCCCGGCTTGCCCCGGTACTATACCCATGCATCTCTGCTACACACCTAGTATGTATCTATATGCATCTCCCCCAAGCAGGATTATCTACCATTTACAGACATCGTTTTTCCCCAGATAGCTGGAAGCTATAGGGGTTCTTACTTCTCAAAAGTCATGTCTTCGGTGGGAAGTCTGGCAAAGGTGCTGTGCAGAGTGCTGTGCAGGCGGTGTCCGGTGCAGGGTGCTGTGCAGGTGCTGTGCAAGCTGCTGTGGCTGCTGAAGTGTGGCTGCTGCGTGGCTGCTGTTCACAGTGCGGTGACGTGTCTGGCAAAGATGCTGTGCAGGTTGCTGTGCAGGTTGCTGTGCAGGTTGCTGTGGGTGCTGTGAGGCTGCTGCTCACAGAGTCTAGCAAAAAAGGTCGTGCAGGGTAGGCTCCTGTCCAGAGTGCGGTGGCGCTGCGCAGGCTGCTGTGGCTGCTGTAAAGGTGCTGTGCAGGTTGCTGTGCAGGCTGCTGTCCAGAGTGCGGCGGCGAGGTCTAGCAAAGGTGGTGTGGAGGCTGCGCTGTGCAGGGTGCTGCGCAGGGTGCTGTGGAGGCTGCTGTGGGTGCTGTGAGGCTGCTGCCTACAGTGTCTCAGCTCTTCCCAGCTCACTGGGCCAAAACTTGCTCCAAAACCGGATCCCAGCACCAAAAGCCACAAAAAGTACGATTTTGAAGCCTTTTAAAACGAAAATGGAAAGTGTCAAAAGCGAGAAAAATCATCAATAACTCATTGGCGCAATTTTGGCGCAACTATTCCAATGGGATCTGCAAGCAGCAAGTTACCATGGAACTATGCGCGCGGCAGCAACATAGAGTAACAATGACGCAGCCACTCCAATGAGATTTGCAAGCAGTGAGGCGCAAAAGACCAAAGAACTACGCACGTAACAGCGACGCGGAGCAACATTGATGTAGCCCGTCCACTGCAATTTGCAAGCACCAGAGTGCAGAAGCCAGTAGAATTAATTACGTTGGCAAGACAGAAGCTCCTGGCCAAGACCTGCTCCAAAACTGGATCTTGGCGCCAAAAGCCGAAAAAAGTGCGATTTTGAAACCTTTTGAAAAAGGACATTTAGAAGGAAAACGAAAGGCGCCAAAAACGAAAAAAACGGTAATTAAACTGCAACTTCAACTTGCGAAAATGAAGCTTTCGTGCGAGACCTCAAAAAGTGAAAGTTGGAGATGTGAAAACGAAGCTTTCGTGCGAAACTTCCCTCAAAAACTCAACTGTGAAGATGTGAAACCGAAGCTTTCTTGGGAGACATCCCTCAAAAGCTGAAAGTTGAAGTTGTGAAAACGAAGCTTTCGTGCGAGGCTTCCCTTAAAAACGAAAGTTGGAGATGTGAGAATGAAGCTCTCGTGTGAGACTTCCCTCAAAAACTGAAAGTTGAAGTTATTGAAAACGAAGCTTTCGTGGAAGACTTCCCTCAAAAATTGAAAGTTGAAATTGCTGTGACAACCATTGCTGTGACACTCGTTACTCGTTGCTGTGACAATCACTGCTGTGACACTCATTGCTGTGCTGCCGTCACTGTCAGCAACTCGTTGCAGTGACAACCACTGCACTGACATTCATTGCAGGGCAAGAGTCAAGAGGATCAAAAAAAAATATTATTAGGAACAAAAAATACTCCCAGGGAATCAAAAATAATCCCAGGGAATCAAAAATAAAGTATTATTGGGATCAAAAAACTTGCTGGCCTGCAAGTACACCCAAACCAACCCCTCCGACCAAATTCAACTTCCCCTAACTATTTCCCCACCTGTCAGGTGAGGGTTGTTAGATTTTATGTTAGCAAGCCAGCCTCCTTCTCCTCATCCTCCTCCTTCCTCCGTCGAACCTCAACTGCAAGCTCTAGAACCGGACCCCCACAACTCGCCGGACTTCCACGGATCAGAGTGTTCCCCGCCGGACCTCAGCCGTGAGCTCCGGATGTTGAACATATGGCAGAAAAATGCCAGGTAGGATGCCAGAGAAAATGTCAGTATAGATGCCACAAAGCATGTCAGATAGGATGTCAGAATAGATGCCAGATAGAATGCCAGAATAGGCTGTCAGATAGAACGCCAGATCAGAATCTCAGAAGATTATACCATATATATTTCCAGGTGATATGTCAGAAACTATGACAAATAAGTGTCAGGGTGGGGGTTACTCGAAATAAAGTAATTGTCTATGTGATTTTCCGATGTTTATGGCTTTCACCGGTTCCTCCATGGTTTTCATCGTTTTTCCATGGCGTTCCAAATGCTCGATGGTTTCGATCGATTTTCCACGGTTTCATCGTTTTTTTTTACATGAACAGGTTGTTCCATTGTTTTCATTGGTTTTTCCATGGTTCATATTGGGTTCTCGATGGCTTTGAGCAATTTGACCGTGGTTTTCATCGAAAATTCGATGGTTCTCATTGTCCATGGTTTTCATCGATGTTCCATGGTTTTTGGTCGGTGTTTCCATGCTTTTAATCGATTGCTCGATGGTTTTCATCGGTTTGTTTGTGGCTTCATCCAATGTTTTCTATGGTTTTCATCGGTTTCTTTGATGGTTTTCATCGACGTCTCGATGGCTTAGGGTTCATTTAGGGTTGGTTTAGGATCTATTTGTGGTGGGTTTCAGGCGTATGGTCTATTTTAACTTCGTTTTGGGTTACATTAGTGTTTTTTTAGTGATGCGATGTGTGTAAAGTAAACAAGTAATTATTATATATATATATTATGTATATATTCAATATATACCGTATCTGTTTACGTATATGTATGTGTGGATGTATGTAAATGTCTGCAATGTCTGTCTGTCTGCCTGCCTGCCTGCCTGCCTGTCTGTCTGTCTGTGTCTGTCTGTCTGTCTGTCTGCCTGGCTGTTTGTCTGTGTCTGTCTGTGTCTGTCTGTGTCTGTCTGTCTGTCTGTCTGTCTGCATGCATGCATGCATGCATGTATGTATGTACCTATCTGTGTGCATGTATGTACCTATCTTTGTGTATGCATGTACCTATCTGTGTGTATGTATCTTTGTATTTACATCAATATATATATAATGCGCGCGTGTGTTATGTATGTGTGTGTGTAAGTATGTATGTGTTTATGTATGTACGTTGTACGTATATGTGTCTATTTGTCTATTTGTATGTGCCCTATGCCGATGCCCATATACATTTTTTTTCGAAGGAAGTTTAGAAGTCAAACTTCCAACAATATGGACAGATGGAAAAGAAGAGGTGGTAAGAGTTAGAGAGGAGAAGAGCAGAAGAGAGAAGATCAGAGAAGAGAAATCATGAGAAGAAAGAAGATGCAGGTGCGCATAAAGGGAGGAAAGTCGCGAAATGCTGTGTTTTTCCAATGGTTTGTGGCTCCGGGGGGCGAATGCGGAGCCATCTGGCCAGATGAGAGATGAAAAGTTGCACGCCGTTGTGGCGCGAAGCACATGTCCAAGTCAAAATGTACAAAACACACCAGTGTCGGAGCACCTGTTGTGTCGAAAAAGTGCAAGCCGTTGTGCCGCAAAGCACATTTAGAAGTCAAAAGTGCCAAAAACAGACGGCCTCGGACCACTTTTGGACGTTCAGATGTCGTTTCGTGTGGCCGGTGCAAGGGATTCTTTTCATTGTCAACGAGGGTTTTTGTGGCATTTCCAAAAACGATGGCAGGCGCGGGACATTCGAAGAGGATCTGGAAAGATGCATTTCGCGTGGCAGGCGCAGTACAAAAGACATGCTCATCAGAGATATTAAGAGGTCTGGGCACTGATTTCCTAAGAGGGGTTGCGTGACAGGTGCAGCACTTTGTATGACCTGGCATCACTTTTTCGTGGCAGGCGCAGAACTTTAGACAGATGGAGCGGAAAAAGCGCAAACCGCATTGGTACGAGGCCGTCAGCTCTGCACCCAACTTTCTATTTTTGAAGGACGTCTCGCAGAATTGCTTCATTTTTGATGTTGTCAACTTGAAAAATTGAGGAAGTCTCGCAGAATAGCTTCTTTTTTGATGTTGTCAAGTTCAAAAGTTGAGGAAGTCTCGCAAATTGCTGCGCTTTTGATGTTGCCAAGTTCAAAAACTGAGGAAGCCTAAGATAGACAGATAGATAGGTAGACTACACTACGCTACACTAATTACACTACACTACAACCTCAACTACACTACATTACACTACACTACACTTTACCACACTACAGTACACAACACTACAGTACACTACAACACACTACACTAAATACACCACAACTACAACCGCAACTGCAACTACACTACACTAAATTACACAACATTACAACTGCAACTTACAACTGACAACTGCAACTCCACTACACTACACTACACTACAACTACAGCTACAACTGCACTTCACCACACTACATCCAGCAGTTGTGGTGAGGTGACCACGGCAAACATTGCAACCACTCCAAAAAACACAACTCCAACCACCTTTCCGTCCATCAGTGGATTCGCTCTGCCATCCGTGGTTCACAACAACCAACCTCTCCTATAGGTTTCCTATTTTTGAAACTTCCGCCACCGCCTTGTGCGGTACTACTGGTGTATATATATATGTGTGTGTATATATATATGTGTGTATATATATATATATGTGTGTATGTATATATATATGTATATCTATTTATATGTATATATATAATATGTATATATATATGTATATATATATGTGTGTGTATCTTGATCCTAGAAATAGTTTTTTGATCCTAACATGTTTGATCTAGATGCCTCATGGCAATGAAGTGACACTCAACGCATTGCCAACCATTGCAGTGACGATCATTGCAGTGACAGTCATTGCAGTGACAGCCATTGCAGCAACATCCATGGCAGTGACATCCAAAGATCCGCAACACGGAAGCATAGACTTCTAAACTTCTTTTGACGAAACATGTGCACATGTGTACCAGTTTATTTAAATATGTGCGCATGTACAATGTACAATTTTACATACATCTATACGAATTCTGTATGTCTGTATCTACTGTATATGCGTGTATACACATATATATATATATATATATATGTACATATACCGACCGTAGTATGATCGCATGGACAACTCATCGGGGCCACTTCAAACTTGGGGCAGACCACCCGGCAGTGCACTTACCAAAGCACCGCAGACGCAGCTTCCGAGCCCTCTTCACGATACCTGCTGATCGTTGATGTGGCGGTGTATCAAAACCCTGGTACCCTGGTGAACCCAAAAACGCTGGCAAATGAATGTTAATGCCCTCCAGATATGGTAGGTATAATAAGGTATTATTAATGGGGGCGTTGGACACTCTTGGGTATTTTGGTATGGGGGGTGTCAATGGGATACAACTAACCAACATGATACTTGGGTAGTCCCATTTATGGCCGTTTAACAAGGGAAATGATGATGATCATTGGATTTGGGGATACACTATTTTTCAAACAAATCCAGGTGAGGGAACAAAACCCTGGTGGCCAGAAATCTAGCTGCGAGTCGCGGACAGGAGTTTAAAGTCCACCAACAGCTTTGGTATAATTTGGTACCCCTATGTAGCGGCACAACGTTTGTAAATCGTATCCAAGTTGTAAAGCAACGGAATGCAGAATTTCAGGTATCAACCTCTAACTTTCATTCTTGATCTTGGATGCCAAGGCAGAATGTCGGGCGCCTGAAGCGCCCTGGCAAGCTGTTGGCATCGTGGCCGTCGCCGCCAAAGAGAATCTGCCGCAGTTCCACGTGGCTAATGGAAGATCGCTGCGCCTCACAGGCTTGGGGGTCCCATGCAAATTCCACTGGGTCAATCAATGTCAACTCCCTATCAGAATAAATAGCCATGAATTGAAACTATACCCCATTTTCAAACCCAAAAGGGCCCAAACCCCGGGGATTTTGCCAAGAAAGAGGGGGGTCCTTGGAAAATAGATGGATATCATGGGGATCGAATACGTTTTTATGGGGGTGTCCAAACAACCAGGAAAATAATGAAAAACAATCAGATTTTTGGGGGCACGGGTGCGCCCCATTTTTGGACAAACCAAGTAGTGGTTTCAAACATCAATAAACAAACTCTGAAATAAGCCATACAAAGGCGTGGTTCGCTATAGTGATTATCATCAAGGCGAAGGAATGAAGATTAAACTTGCAAAAATTGGTTTCTCGAAATTAGAAAACTTTCGTACAAAACCGAATGGTTTTTAAAGCTAATGTTCCCGCTTTGACAAAGCCACAAAATGGAATATCCACATGTTGAGGCCATTCCAAATGGGGTTAGGGATCAGCACAGGAAGAGGTGTAGAAAATGGCGGATGTGTCAACGTTGTTGGCTCCGCTGAACATCTTTAGAAGCCTCCAAATTCAGTATCGCTAAGTGCTCCACGTTACAACACATTCTTAAATGTTTGAGCCTAAGCTTCACCTATCACCATCTGTTCACTTGGATCCACCACTCTGGCCAACGGTGCAATGGCTGGTTTTATCAAGTGAGGCGTCATAAGTTGTTGGGAGGTTCACCGCACATTTGTATCACCGCCACCCACATACTTTGAACGCAAATGGAGTCCAACCGACTTGGAAATCCAGCATGTTGTTCATTTAATTCACCCTTTCTCGATTCGAAAACCTGGGGAAATGGAAAAATTTACCAAATTGCATGGGTAAAATATGCTTCAAAAACCATGTACGTATGTATGTAAGTATATATGCATGCATGCATGCATGTATGTATATATGTATGCATGTATGTACGTATGTATGTACGTATGTACGTATGTACGTATGTACGTATGTATGCATGTATGCATGTATGCATGTATGCATGTGTGCATGTATGTTATGTTATGTTGTGTTGTGTTGTGTTATGGTATATTATGTTAGGTTATGTTATGTTATGTTATGTATGCATGCATGCATGTATACATATCTGTATTGAAAAGTTGCAGGCAGCTGTTGAACAGCCCGTTGCACTGCTGAGGCTGCGCACTGTTGCAGCAATCCCTTTGTTGCACACGCTGTATCGTTGTACTGCCAACCTGTTGTCTTAACAGTTGACTTCAGGGCTGACTCAAGACTGACTGCAGGCCTAGTGTTGGGCCAAGATGTTGACCATCGGTATGAGTGGCATACACAATGTTGATACTTATCACCCCCTCTTGAACTGGCGCTGCAGTTTGTTACTCACACTTTCATCACTATAAACATGTTGAACTGGAATTACATTAATGTTGTGATATGGCTGGGAGTTCCAAACTGTACACTTACAAGCTGTTGCACGGACTAAATCTGCTGTCTGGCAAAGATGTTGAGATGCCAGTCTACAGACTGGTCGACGCACTCAGGTGTTGGCCATCCCTTCATGCTCTGTTACTGCTTCATGCCTGTTGGCACTTGGAGGTCCGTGTTGGCCGTACTCAGCGTTGTCTCACTCTGCCATTCTTGTTGATTGGTAGAGCTGGGACTCTTCGAGCTGTTGCTCCTTGATGTCGTCATCTTCCACTTTGATCTCGGCACGGTGGTAGTTGTTCCACTGTTCTGCCCATTTTTCAAACGTTGCGGCCGTGTTAGAGTACTCCAGCACTCGGCTGTTGCCACGTAGGCTCTCGAGTGTTTTGGCGCCGTGTGCCGGCAGTGTTGCTGTGTTGATCTCTAGCTTTGGGTGATGGATGTTGAGCATGGGCACGATTCTTGTGAGCTCTGTTGGCCCCAGGCGCACCTATGTTGATGACGTTGCCTCCCACGCAATGATCCTGCTGGCATCTGTTGGGACACCATGAAATCAGGACGTGATCAGTTGTTTTTGTTCCGTCATGTGGAACACCCTTGCTTCCACAGCTTCACCGGGCCTTGTGGAATGAATTTGTTTATCCCATGTTGGCATGAGATACCTCCCAGAGAACCCGTTGATCTGGTCCGTTGTTGGGCCACGCATGGATTTTGCCACTTCCAGTGTTGTGACCAAGAACCAAGTCTCCATGCTGTTGGCTTGTCTGTTGTTGCTCCATTCTTCTGGCCTGTGCTGTTGGGATTCACAGCCTCTGAAGACTGGATTGTTGAAGCCACTACGATGTTGGCCCCAGACAAAGTGCCTGTGGCAGGCTGGACATATGTTGGCTCTCCAGTCACCGCAATGTTCGTGAGCGAGGTCATGTTGAACGCACAAGGTCGATGTTGTCGGCAATCTGTTGGACCAAAAAAAGCTGCGGGAACAGTCATGACGTTGCCACTGTTGTCAACAAAATGTTGACATCCAAAACTTGCACAAATCGAATTGTTGAATTCTTCAGGCTGCTGAGTTCCAAGCATGTTGTGTATCACAGACATGTTGTGCGGGGCGTGTACAATACTTCATCATGTAGTGCGCAGTTCCATGTTGAAATAGTACATGTCGAAACTCACGCTGAAAAACTTGAGGGGATGTCGTGGTGATATACTCGAAGATGTAGTCGCAGCAAAAGGTTGATCACCTATTGTTGATCCCATGGCTGAGGATAGTGAAACTTGTATGTGTTGGCGCACTCACGCTGCAGTAAATGATGGTGTTGCTGCTCGCTTGTTGCAAGCTGCTGGTGAAACTGTTTGCTTGTGGTTTCAGTGAATGTTGAAGAGCTGGATGACAGATCCAGCTTGTTGAAGGTGTCGTTGCAGAGTCTCTGTTGAGACACGGTTGGTCAATATGTCTGCTGGGTTGCCATTTGTGTGGATTTTGATCAGTCTCATGTAGTCGTGTGAGATCAGCTGTTGGGTGAAAAGATGTTTCAGTTCAATATTTTTGCCTATATTGAATATCCAATCCTTGTGGCCATGCTCTTGCCGCTAGGGTGCGTCTGTGTGGATCTTGATGCTGATCTTGTTGTGTGCTTCTGCTGCGCCAGTGTTGATGGCATACAGCTCAGCCTCCGCACTAGAGAGTGCAATTGTTGCCTGTGTTCTGCTTCCATAGCTGGTTGTTGTTCCACGCAATGTGATAAGAAGTCCTGTTGTGGATCTCTTTGTTTTGGGACATCCTGCACAATCGCTGTCCACGTAAGCGCTGAGGTCAGGAACTGCTTTTGCTGGAAGCGTCTGCTTGTAGTGCTTTGTTCCTGTTTGAGTGTACTTGAGAAGGCGCTTGTGCATGTCATCCGTTGAAGTTTCCCGACTGCTCGTCTGTACTGAGCATGTTCCTCTGTTGAAAGTGGTTGGTCATGGTTTGCTGTTGCTGTGTTCAGTGCTGGCGTGCCTGGTGCTGGTGCTGGCTTGCAATCCTGCAGGTTTGTTTCTGTCAGGAGTGTTGTGATATAGTCATCTGACAAGCTGATCTCGTAGTGGTCTCCTCTGTTGGTAAAGTTCCTGCCAGGAAATGCCACTGTCACTGTGTTTCTTGTCGAAAGCGTACGTGTTGGTCGTAAAAAAACTGCTGTTGGATCGCCTTGAAAAGCGTGTTGACGGTCTGTTCCTCTTCAAGATAAAGTAGGTCGTAAACGTAGACCAAGACGAAGCAGTTGCAAGTTACTTGTTGTCATGTAGATGTTGGGTTCCGCTGTGCTGCGGTGAAGTCCGATCTGTTGAAAGACTTCTGCCAGGTGTTTCTGCCAAACTTTTGGACTGCTGCGTGGTCCGTAGATTGCTTTCAGCAATCTCCACACAATGGCGGGTACATGTAGAGGTCCGCTGTTGCTGCTGCCGCATGTAAAAATGCTGTTGGTATGCCTCCTGTCTGGCCAATCCATCCGTTGTTGCATGCTAGTGTGAGGAGTGTTCTCAACACACGGAAAGTTGGTGTTGACGCGTAGATGCCATCCAAGTCAGCCACTGTTTCTGTGAATCCCTTGCAAAAAGCCTTGCTCGGACCTTGTTGCCCTTGTCGCGTTGGATGTTGATGTCAACCGCCATGTATACCTGCAGTTGCTTCATCGAGGGGATCTCCTGCTTCATTTCTTAAAATGTTTTCTGCTTGTCAAGTCCATCAGTGTTGTTCATGATGGGTTCGAGGAGAACCGTGCCTGTTTGTTGCTCTACTGCGTCCTCACAGGAGTAAACTGTGATCTCCTCTCCTTGTTTCGTTTGGCTGGTGACCTTTGTGATTCTGAGTCTCTCTTTGGCTGTTCTGGTGTTGGTTCTGGATGGGCTGGTGCTTCCTGCTTTGTGGCTGTTCGTTGCTGCTTTGTTGCATGTCCTTCTGCTATTTGATCTGCCCCATGTCGCCTTGGCGGTGATGGCATTGCTGGTCTGCAGTGGCAACTTGCTGGTGGTGTTAATGCCTTAAGGCTCGTCTGCTATTGATCTTGGTGGTAATTGTGGTCCACCTGTTGGTGCTGGAGTTGTTGTCACGTGTTCCTTGGATGTCTGCGTCTCTGTCGCTGTTGCTGGTCATCTGGCTGAATGGAAGACCATCGCTGGACCATCGGTGTCATGGTATGTTCTGCTGATGATGTCAAACATCTGTTTGTCGTACTTGTCTGGCTTGGGCATGCGTCTGACTGTTCTTGCTCCAACAGTAACAACCTTGTTGCCACCCAGGAGTGTTTCTCCTGTTGCTGTGTCTCTTCCAAGCCAGATGGCTTCGAAGAAACGTTGTTCCATTTTGGAAGTTGTTTGACTGTTGGTAGTAAGTATTGTACTGTTTCTCCTAACTCGCAGAGTGGCGCTCTGTGGTCTTTGTTCAATCTGCGGAAAAAGTTGGTGTTGCCATCCGCGTTAATGAATCTACTAACTTAGTAGATTTCCTGTTGGTTTGGGGGCACGAACTTTGACCCCCTCAACTCCAGTTCTGGTGCCCAAAAACAGTGGGAGATGAGCAACCTAGGAAGGAGTTGCTGGTGTCAATTTTGGAAGCCTTTTAAACAGGAAAATTGCCAATCCGCGTATGTTGCGTACCTGTTGAGTAGATACGCGGGCGCCGTACCAGCCATGGTACGATTCGGTGTTTGCTGGCGGTTGTCCTGTCGTAGTTTTGTTGTAGTTGGGCTCTCGGTGTTCTGATTTGTCCCATCAGTGTTCGATGGAACCGATCAACGCTGCCCTGTGCTTGTGAGCTGTATGCTGGTGATTGCCTGACGATGATGTTGCTGCCCATCTTGCTTGCTGCTGTTTGCAGAACTGCTATCATGTGATCTTCTTGGTCTGACTGTAATATAGTGCTGTTGAATACTGCTTGTACTCTGCCGCACTCCATGAGGGATGATTGGCTGCATTGGGCATGGTATTGAAAGTCTTGTGTTTGTCTCCTACCACTGTTGCCATAACCATGCCTGTTTCCGCATCAATCCCGGTGAGGATTGCGGTTGTTGTTGGTTCTCCTGCTGCCTTGAAGTAGCAGAAGTCAAATTGTACCACTGGCATTTTTGCTCTCCTGTTTTGGGTGGTTGTCTGCACTACCCCTGTTGGCGACGCATGTTGGACACCAACTTCTGAAGGGTAGGTGTGTGAGTTCCTGCTCTGCTCTCTCCTGTTGCATTGGTTGTGCTAGTGGTGTAAGTCCTCTTGCTGGCTTTGCTTGTTGCGGATCTTCTTCATCCAAGTCGTGTACCTGGTGTTGCATCTAATTGCGCAGGTGCTTGCAGCGCAAGTTGTTCGCTGCACTGCATTGACTTGTGTTAGGTCGTTGGTCCACCAATAGTTGTCATAGGTGGTTTGTGGTCCATGCCACTGCTCTGTTGCATCGTCATATCCTTCTTGGGCGTCCTCCTGAATGCTGTAGACTGCAATTCTACAGTCTTTTGCCATGTGGCCTGGTTGACCACATCTGCAGCAGCCTGTTGTATATCCTTTTCCTTTGCCGGTTGCCTTTCTTTCTTTCGAGTTATTTCACGGTTATGTTCATCTCAGCCAGCCAGGGACTGGAAATCATGTCTTTTTGTTTTGTTCATGTTTTTCATTTTGATCATCGTTTTTTGGATTGAAAATTATCATTCCCTTTTTATCCCCGTTAAGTTTTTCATGTTTTCTCATTCCTGTTGTTCCTCCCTTTGGCATTTTCATGTTCCTTTCCTTTGCTTCGAAAATGGTCCTTGGTCCTTGGGAAATGCCGGCAGGAGCTTTTTCTCCAACCCTTTTCGTTTTTTTCTTTTTTTTCGTTTTGGCTATTTTTCCTCCTTTGCCTTCAAAATTGACCTTGGAAATTGTCAAAAGGAGCTTTTTCTCAAACCTTTTTCGCGGTTTTTCCTTTTTCCATTTTGGCTATTTTTCCTCCTTTGCCTTCAAAATTGACCTTCAAAATTGTCAAAAGGAACTTTTTCTCGAACCCTTTTCGTTTTTTATCCCCACCTGCCAGGTGAGGGTTGTTAGATTTTATCAGAGCTGTTCTCCTCATCCTCCTTCTCCTCCTCCTCCTCCGCCTCCTCCGCCTCCTCCTCTTCCTCCTCCTCCAGTTTCTCCTCGACCATGTCTGCATCAACTTCCACGTCCACTTCGGCCTTGCCAACTCGTCGCCAATCTCTTCGCCAACTTCCGCGCGCAGTGGGCACTGCTGGACCTCAACTGCCAGCTTCCGATCTGAGTGGGCACGGCTGGACCTCAACCGCCAGGTTCTGAGCGCAGTGGGCACCGCTGGACCTCAACTGCCGGCTTGAACGCCAGATAGAATGTCAGAAAGATGCCAGAAGATATACCAGATAAAATTCCAGAAGATATGCCAGATAGAATGCCAGAAGATATGCCAGATAGAATGCCAGAAGGTATGCCAGATAGAATGTCAGATAGAATGCCAGAAGGTATGCCAGATAAAGTGCCAAAATGTTTGCCA
>Ga0126342_10014204_pt1 | contig 14075 bp, 13 predicted proteins | sample Cyp1metagenome_FD_92528 | JGI IMG/M metagenome (GOLD analysis project Ga0126342, IMG submission 92528) | Coral microbial communities from Lord Howe Island, Old Settlement Bay, Australia - Cyphastrea 1 metagenome | ecosystem: Host-associated > Invertebrates > Cnidaria > Coral ...
CTCTCCCTCTCCCTCTCCCTCTCCCCCTCCCTCTCCCCCTCCCTCTCGCTCTCGCTCTCGCTCTCGCTCTCGCTCTCGCTCTCGCTCTCCCTCTCGCTCTCCCTCTCGCTCTCGCTCTCGCTCTCGCTCTCGCTCTCGCTCCCGCTCCCTCCCTCCCTCGCTCCCTCCCTCCCTCCCTCGCTCCCTCCCTCCCTCGCTCTCTCTCTCTCTCTCTCTCCCCTCCCCCTCTCTCTCTCCACCGTGTTGACATCACTGATGTGTTTCTCTGATGCTTGCAGCAGCTGGCTCTTGATGGTTTTGCAGCGATGCGCCAACGGGTCCTGTGGGTGAGCCCATATGTCCACGCACACTGGATGTGCGAAATTTTCCAAATATACAATGATGATGTGCATGGATGCATGTATGCTAACACGCCTCCTGGGTCACGTGATGTGAAGCACGATGATCACAACTGACATGATGATACAGCTGTACCAGATGCACAAACTACAAACACTACTTAGATGCTAACAAATTTTAACCGCATTAGATGTCTAAGATACTGAAAGGATGCAAAATGAACAGCAGGAATCCAGTGTCAGTAGTACTGTATTTAGATGTCCTGAACGATTAATTCCCGATGCCTCCAACTCTCAGTAGCGATGCATGATCTTGAAAATCTCGATGATGTCATCCTCTTCATCTTCACTTGGAGATGTCTTCCATACCTTCATCCTCATCAGCCTGATCAGTTCCAAGATGTTTTGATGGAAGGCATGGTCAAATGCATCTGTTGGGCGATGCTTCTCACCGAGCTCTTGGATGTAGCCTCTGATGTAGGATGGGTGATCAGGATGACCACGAAAATGAATGCAAGAATTGGCCGGCTTAGCTCTGGCACATGTCAGATGCCAAAGCTAAATCAACCTGGAATTGGATGTGATAGTCCCATAAGGTCTGTGATGCCCGCCTCTTGTTGGAGAAGACTTCAGTCAATTCTCCTTTGATGTCGATGAGAAGCTCCTCATCCTCGATGGTTGATTTGGTTGCTGATGTGCCTAGTGTTGGTGCTGGGTTACACTTGCTGAGTTCTGCTTCATACAAGATGTTCTGCACGTACGAGTCTCCCAGTATGATGTCAAAGTGACTTCCACTGTTGGTGATCTTCCTTCCGAGAAAAGAGGTGGCCTTGCCGGGTTCAGCGATGCCTGTTTTCCTCAAAATTGGATGCTTCTGGATCTCCGCAAAGGTGTGGTTCGCTTCCGATGGCTCGCCAACAAATAGAAGGTCGTCGACATACACCATGATGTAGGCAATGCCTGCTGGGTGCTTATACACGTTGGCCTCTGAGATGGTCTAACATAGCCAAGTTGTTGCAGGGTGTTCATCAGGTGGTCCTGCGATGCCTTTGGTGGTGATCGAAGACCATACATGGCCTTCTTAATTAAGTCTTCAGAAGGTGTTTCCTCCGGGATAGATAGAACCCCTTCGGTGGTCGTAGCAAGATGCCGGGTGCTGCTTCAACGGCCGCATGTAGAAAAGCTACACTGGTGTCTCCGACCTTCACGAGCCAACCCATCGCAAGTACAATTGCCAGGATGATTCTCCAAATTGCCAAAAGTTGTGTTGATATTGTTGATGCATAGATGTCATTTTCATCGGTGATTCGTTCATCAACTTCGAGTCCAACGATGCGACTCCTGACTTCTTCTCCTTTGTCACGATGAACCCATTTTGATCCAATGATGTTTTGTCTTTCTTCCGGCGTTGCTTCTTCCCATGTGATCTCCTTGAAAACGCCTTGATTACCATTGATGCCATTTTTTTCATCATGCCCTTCATCATCTTTTCGAGATCAAATCCCTGAAAGTCCCTGATGATGGGTAATCGTTGCTCGATCATTGCGATCTTCACACGTCGCTGTGGTGATGGGCTTTCCGTTCTTGAGATGAACGGTCACTGCGTTGATTCGAGTCTTTGTTCTCGGAGGTTCTCTTGGCTCCTCCGGTCGGGTTCCTGCTTGTTGTCCTGTTGTTTGCTTCTGTTGTTTCTTTTGACTGCTTTCGGTGATGCTGTCATCATATGATCGACGGGTGGGAGACGATGCTGCTCCGCCTCCTAGAGACGAACGGGCTGGTGCACATGCAGGTGCGAATGCTGTTGGTGCACTTGTTGGTGGCTGCTGCAGCTGACTGCTCGATGCGTCTCGTGCTTCAGTTCTCTGCTTCTTCTCTGGTGTTGATGTGTCTGCGTTGCTTTGATCGAGAATACCCGGTGTGTCACCCGATGCTCCCGTGCTCTTGTCTGCTGCCTCCGGCTTGCTTTCCGGAGGTGGTGACGGAATGATGACATTTGGCGTGTAAGTTGCTGGTTTTGCTGCCTATATCTGCCTATCATGTGCTGCTGATGATGTGCTTCTATGGTGCTGCTTGTCGCTTGATGGTTCTTGCATTGACGATTCTTCCGGCGATGCCAATGAAGGATTCTCCGCTGGTGGTGTCTTTACCCAGCCAGATCCCTGGGGAGAATCTGTTTTCCAGCTTGGGTTGATGCTTGACTGCTCCTGGGATCATGTAGAGGATGGTTTCGCCGAATTCCCAGATGGGTAACTTGTTGTCACACTGCCATCTAAGAAAATAGCTGGTGTGCCCATACGAGTGTACAAGATTTGTGTTGATCAAGTGTGCACTGCGTCTAATCAACCATCATGTGACACGATGGTTCATGCTCAGGCTGACGTTGTATGTCTGCCTAATCATCTCTCGGATGCGTACTTGTCCAAAGGGTGTCTGATGCAACCGTTCGATGTTGCCCTTGCTCTGTGAGCTGTATGCTGGTGCATGCAGTGCATGCCTGATGCTGAGTGTGCCGATCTCTGCTGCTACATCCTGGGCCAATGCTTTGCGATGGGCCCGTGGTCTGATTGAAGGATGCCTTCTGCTCTCACAATCTCGCAGATAAAAGTCTTGATGCAGTTGGATGCATATTCAAACAGTTGCTGTTTGTCGGAAGCATTGCTGCCATGCAAAGTCCAGTTTCGATGGCAATCGCCGTCGAGATGGGTACTGCTGGTGTGTCTTGAAAACCTTTGAGATAGGCAAAGTCGATCTGGATGATGGGCTTCCGGCTGGTTTGCTTCTGGTGTGATGTGCTTTGGCCTCTTCCTCGTACGCAGATGGGGCACCAACTGCGGCGCGGAAGGTGAGTGAGATTGTGTTCTTGCACGTCTTGTTGTGATGGCTGCTTCGGCATTGTGAATGCTTTTGCTTTGGTTGCTTGCGTTGTCTCCTCATCATCTGATTCAAGGTGCTCCTTGAACGCTGCTTTCTCCTCAAAGTTGGTGGATCCTGTCCATGCTGTTACTTGTCGTGGCTGCGGCTCTATTGTCCACTCATCGTCGATGTGTCGTGGCTTGCTTCCGTCCTCAGGCTTAATGATGGTCATTGATGGTCATTCTCATTGGTATCAGATTTTCAGGTGGTCCTCCGTCAGATGCTTCTGGACAGTAGAGGACAGTTCGTGGAATGATGTGGACACGCTTCCACAATCTTCCTTCTCTGATCCAGTAATCAGATGTCATGTCAACATCTGATGGTGATGGGATGTTGCTGTATCGCGCTGGTTGCTTTCCTGTTGCTGTCATCAGTGATGATGATGGCTTGTCCTTAATTGGTGTGTGGACCCCTATGTTTGTTGTAGCGGTTGCTGGTGCCGTTGCTCCTGATGACGCTGCTCTGGCTGATTGGCTCCTTGTCGTGCTTGTGTGCTCTTGTTGGATCTGCTTCGGTGTTGATGCTGTTGCGCCTGTGCTGATGATTGGTGATGAACCTGGCTGTGGCTTGAACCAAGTTTCACCAATCCATGCAGGTCCTTCAAGGATCCTGTTCTGTTGTCTCTTGTTGATGTTCTTGAATATTGATGTTCTTGAATGTGTCTGTGATTTCTGTTGTTTGCTTCCTGGTCTCCTGATGATTGTTTTCCTGTAGTCCTCAGGTTGTTCAATGTCGATGGGACATTCTGTGTTGAATGGTGTGAATGGTGTGAACTTAGCTCTCCTCAATCTCTGGTGGATGCGCATGATCACGATGTAGCTGCGTTGTTTATCATCCAGATGTCGGTGTTGTCATCTCTCATGGGCTGTGGCCCTGCGCTTGTCAGCGTTGTTGGCGCAATCATTGCCACTTGTCCGGTTGGTATGCGTGCTTGCTTGGGATGGACGTAGAGTAATCTCCTTTTGGGTGATGTTGCTCTCAAATGACTTCTGGTGCATCAGTGTACTGTTGTCTTTGAGGTTGATTTGAAAGCCTTGAAGGATGAGTCGTGTCGCTGAAAGCATGGGGTGTTTCACATCACAAACGTGGAAGGGGATGACAATGTGTTGACCACGACGGTTGACAAAGCGGATCCATATATCCATAGACATAGATGTTGCCGTCTGTCACTGTTCGTAGTTGTGGCTTGGTGCTTCATTCATGTGGTGAAGTGGGAACGGTGTTCCAAACCAAGGTGGGCACACATGTGCCGCGGCTCCACTGTCATTCATGATCTCCTCAAAGCTGTTTGTTGTTGTAACACCAATTTTCTGAATGGAGTCGATGGCCGCAATCAGGATCTCCTCCATGACGTTGATGGCTTGGGCTGTTCCTGTAGGCTGTTGCTGCGGAGACGGTGGCAAAGCAAGCTGTTGTTGTCCGTAACCTTGTTGCGTGATGTCTTGATTCCACCACAATGGGTCATGTTGTTGTGGGTCGTTGTAACAGTTGTATGTTGGACTGGATGTTGGATCATCCTGGCTGGACAGATCTCCCATATCGTATTTGGAGATGTGTCCCTGCTGGCCACACTTGTAGCATGTGTCTGTCTTTCCTTTTCCTTTTCCTTTGTTGTATGCTGATGGCATTCCTTTGCCCTGTTACCTTTTGGTGCTCCTTTGAACGGATTTACTTGCCCGATGGGGCCGTACGGTTGTTTTTCATTTCCTTTGATGCTGCATCCTTTTCCTTGTGTTGCTGCCTTGATTTTTTTGGTTTGTGGTATCCTTTCTTGCCCTTTGATTTGCCTTTTCCTTTCCAGGTTGCTGCTCCGATGTCCATTGGCGCTGGACCTTTGTCATCTTTGTTGGATGGGTTGTTGAGTTGTTGGGTTCTTGTGAATGATGCCGCTGCTCCGTAGTATTCCGCAATGATGGCTCTGATCTGTTGGTAGGAAGTTGCATTGGATGCTGTAAGCTGTAGATGTTGCTGAAGTGCTCCACGAGTTTCGTTGAGAAGCGCTGCAATCTTGATGTTGTCTGGTAGGATGGTGTTGCTGTCTCTTTCACACCTGTTGATCTCAAATTCCCAAGCTGCAAATTATTCTTCAATTTTTTTGTCGTCAAATGATGGCTTCAGGAGTTTGGTCAAGTACCTGATGGATCGGGCGCCAGCTGGGATGGAGAACCTGGTGACCAGTTTTTTTTAAGTTTCAAAGCCGTTGGCCATGATGCCTTGCCGCCTGCACACGGTTGCTGCTGGTCCCTTGGTCATGTTCACCCAAATGAATTGAAGTTCTCAGGCAAGTCTGACCCACAATTCGCCTTCCTCGATGGTGTCAGATCCTGTTCTGAGGAGTGCATCTGTGATGGGATCTTGTGAATTTTCTGGCTGACGCAACAGTCTTGGAAAGGTGGAGTTGGTGAGGCCGATGTATGCTGTGAATTTGCATTTCCACTCCTCAAAGATGGCATAGTCACCATCATATGTTGGTGGTGTGATCTTGTATTGATGGATGCTCCTGACCTGATCCTCTGCTCCTGTCGTTGTTGCCATGTTTGTTGATGCTTCCTGATGGTACTACACGCTTACCTGCTGTGGCTCTGCTGTTGCTTGTTGTTGCTTGTTGTTGCTTGTTGTTGTTGTTGTTGTTGTTGTTGTTGTTGTTGTTGTTGTTGTTGTTGTTGTTGTTGTTTCTGAAGCTCACCCCTGATGCACTGGATCGACCACGGGACCACTTCTCCGCTACCCTGTTGAAATCACCGATGTGTTTCTCTGATGCTTGCAGCAGCTGGCTCTTGATGTGCGCTCAAGAATCCTGTGGGTGAGCCCAGATGTCCACGCACACTGGATGCGCAGAGATTTCCAAATCTACACGGTTGATGTGCATGGATGAATGGATGTTAACACACCGCCTTCTTAAATCAAAGGCGAGTGAAATCCAACCGCTCCGACGGTAACTGTTTTCTTGTGGGTTCTGATCGATCTAATCTTCTTAAAGAAAGAGCTGAGGACCATGCAATGCCTATAATACCTGCTAAGAGTGGGGTGGGTGCTTTTTCGGGCATTTCGGACATTCTTGGGGACAACCCCCTGCCTTTAGCTGCCTCTTTATATCCGTGATACCTGCACATCTGGGCTGCTCAGCTTGGACTTTATGTTTGCACATGGGCGAATTGCCATGAATTGCCATCAGCTTGTAGAATCTTCCAGGTTTCCATCTTTTCTCATTCACCGGTGGATCTTTCCTCAACTGCTGGTCGCGTCAAGTCAAGGGACATCAGCGGATTCGGGATCACATGTCTCTCCAGGCATTGATCAAAGTAAAGCTTTCGACCTGCAGCCGGTCATATCCTGCAACTCGCAAAAGGTTTATAGCATGGCTTTTCATTGCAACCAGTGGTGTGAAACGCACCACTGGCACTCTCGCAATCCGTTCGTATCCATTCGTACCATTGCAAAGGCAAAAGAAATATGTAGAAATATCATGTGCCTACCCCCGACACCTGATTGCACTCACTACAAATCTGGTCTGGTTTTCCTTGGTCAACACTGGAGAGATAGCAAGGTCTTCAGGATTGCTGTTTTCTTTGCTGAGTTTGAGAAAAATGAGTCAAGACCACACTGTCCATCAATGCCTGGGGGACTCCAACAGGTTTTTTAAAGGAGAACCCTTGCAACACACAAGGAGTGTATAGCGCCTCGTCTCACTGGCCTCAGAAGCTCCGTGACATTCGTATCTTTGATCTCCTGCAATGGAAATGTTGCGAACTCCACGTTCAGAGAAGCACAAATAGCGGTGCTTCTACATGAATTTCCGGTTGGGAATTGCCATTTGTTCCATGGGTTCCATGAGTCGGGGTGCTAGTGATGCTAGTGATACCTCAGTTCAAAGCTCTTGACCTTGTGGGCCTGTTGAGGTCGGACAGCAGGGAAGCAACCCTCCCGGTTACACAAGACACCTCCGCAAGCTACTCGAGGAACCCAGCAACTCTTCAGATTGACTAGATACAAATAGAATCAAGTAATAAATTTAGATACGGTAACTTGTACAAAGGCGAAGCACAATCCTCTCTTGTGACATCTTTCGCCCTTCAATGCGATGGTACCATGCAGAAAGATTTCGACCCTGAAGGATCTTGCAGGCCATGACATACTGATCGGAATGCCACACGTTTTTCTCCCCATTGCTTCCACACAACCAGAGGCTCTCCCTGTTCACAAACCATTACAAATAGAATGTCAATGAATTCTACGCATTTTCCCATGGTTTTCTGATGATTTTCCCATGGTTCCTGTTTTTTTCCCCACATCCATCCCCTGACGCAAGGTACCTCTGGTGGGAAGCGCCCATCGCCCGCCAGGTCTTCGGGACGCCCGCCCTGGGTGAGCATCTTCAGCTTCCTCGCGGACAGGGATGAAACCAACACACGAAATACATGGCCATGGCGATAGAAAGTCCATGGCTATGATGAACTCTGTACGCACACATCTATCTATCTATCTATATATATATATGTGTGTGTCTCTCTGTACGCAGGTATGCATGCATGTAATCTAACGCAATGTAATATAATCTATATATCTAATGTAATTTCATGTAATCTAACGTTACCTAATTTTATGTATGCACTGTAAGGTAATGCAATTGAATGGAATGCATTGTAGTGCAATGTAATCTAACGCAATGCGATGCAATGTAATGTAAATGGGTGCATGCATGCATGCATGCATGCATGCATGTATGTATGTATGTATGTATGCATGCATGCATGCATGCCACATTTCAATTTACGTATAGAAAAATATTTAGCCAGCATGTGCACACAGAATTGTATACAATGTTTGGGATAAACATGTCGATTTTGATGCAACACAACGGGAATGATGGGATGTACCCAGCATGCTAAAAATCACGACATTGCCCATCCCCAAATTATTCAACTCAAAGTGCTCTGACAACCTAAGGCCTGAGGACAAACCATGACAAATCTAAATTATTCAAGCCACCACTGGATTTACTAAAGGACCGAGTGCCAAGCGTCTCATGCTGTTGGTGCGGAAGGGTTCCCACTGGCTTGGCCGTGGCCCAACGTCCCTTGATGTTTTTCACGTCCATGCGGAGGTCGTAGCGAGGCCGTCGTTCCGAGATGTCTTCAACGCCCTGGTGCATCTGCTCAGGGGGATTTGTTTGATGACCACAGATCCCACTGCCAAAAAGAATTCCGAACATGACTCCTGTCGAGCCTTGTGCCCTATTCCAACGACCCTCCATGGCATGTAGATGTATGTAGGATCACCATCATTTGGGATTCCGAATCGATGGGCATATTAACCCCTATGAAAATGGGTGGGTGACCATGCCTCATGCGAATTTTGGGCGCCTCCGAGAGCCTCCGATCTGTTGGCCGCCAAAGGCCTTCACTCCAAAACCTCGGCCCGTGCACGAGTTATCCCCTTTAGAAGATAACATACAAATATCTGCAGATGCAATCTTATTCTTTATTTTATTTCTTATATGTTCTTATTGTATTTGGAAATATGTGTGACCTTGCCATACCTTGCCTATTTTAATGTCCTTTCTCCCTCCAACTCGAACCACGGCGTTTTCCATGTCGAGATTCTCTTGGATTCGGTTGATCTTCTCCTCCGGTGACTCAAAGGGAGCACGCGCTGGGGCGTTCAACAGCCTCAGCGTTGATGAAATCCGGAGGATCCAAGGCACCAGGTGTACATACTATAGTAATGCTAGGTAATACTATAAGACTATAGTACTATAGTAAAATAACTAGTCATATTTTCATATATTTTCATATTTCGGCCATACCCATCAAATACGCATGAATATTGCACGGAACCGACTGCCTCCCTAATCTCCCCACAATTCCATCTCTCCCAAGTCTCAAATCATCTGAACCTATCTCAAATAACATGTGCTATCCAGCGCAACCTGGAAAGGGGATCTGAGATGTCTGAGACGACCCTTGTGGCAGCCTGAATGTCAAGTGCCAGTTCTGCACGGCTGTGTCAATCAAACGCGTCAGACGCTTCCTGAGCGGAGAAAATAAGCACAGCGGCAGGCTAACTATTCTCTTTCCTTACATTCACTGGCCTGGCCAGCAATGTGATAGCGCATACCAGTAGTACCGTACAAGGCGATGGCGGAAGTTTCAAAATAGGAAACCTGTAGGAGAGGTTGGTTGCTGTGAATCACGGATGGCAGAGCGAATCCACTGATGGGCCGAAAGGTGGTTGGAGTTGTGCTTTTTTGAAGTGGTTGCAATGGTTGCAGTGGTCGCCTCACAACAACTGATGGATGTAGTGTGGTGTAGTGCAGTTGTAGTTGTAGATGTAGTGTAGTGTAGCGGAGTTGTAGTTGTAAGTTGTAGTCTTAATGTGCTGTAATTGGCGTAGTGTAGTTGCAGTGGAAGTTGCGGTTGTAATTTTGGTGTTGTGTAATTCGTGTAGTATATTGTAGTGTATTGTAGTGTACTGCAGTGTGATATAGTGTCGTGTGATATAGTGTAGTGTAGTCTAGTGTAGTGTAGCGTAAAGTAGTGTAGTTGTAGTTGTAGTGTATTGTCATTAGTGTGGTGTAGCGTAGTGCAATGTAGTGGTGGTTGTCATTGTAGTTGCAGTTGCCGTTGAAAATGTAATGTAATGTAATTATATAGTGTAGTGTAGTGTTGTGCAGTGTTGTGTAATGTAGTGTAGTAGTTGTAGTTGCATGTGTAATTAGTGTAGTGCAGTGTAAAGTAGTGTACTTGTAATAGTAGTAGTACTAGTAGAAGTAGTAGTAGTAGTAGTCGTCGTCGTCGTCGTCGTAGTCGCAGTAGTCGTAGTAATCGCAGTAGTAGTCGTAGTAGTAGTAGTCGTAGTAGTAGTAGTAGTCGTCGTCGTAGTAGTAGTCGTAGTAGTAGTCGTAGTAGTAGTCGTAGTAGTAGTCGTCGTCGTCGTAGTCGTCGTCGTAGTAGTAATCGTAGTAGTAGTAGTAGTTGTTGTTGTTGTTGTTGTTGTTGCTGTTGTTGTTGTTGTTCTTGTTCTTGTTCTTCTTCTTCTTGTTGTTGTCTATCTACCTAATCTATCTATCTATCCATCTATCTTTCTATCTATCTTTCTTTCTTTCTATCTATCTATTATCTGTCTATCTGCAAGCTTGAAAACGCAGCTATTTTGCGAGACTTCCTCAATTTTCGAAGTTGACAACACCAAAAACGAAGCAATTCTGCGAGACTTCCTTCAAGAATGGAAAGTTGAGTGCAGAGCTGACGGCCTCGTACCATTGCGTTTTGCGATTCTTCCACTCCACCTGTCTAAAGTTTATGTAAAGTACTGCGCTTGCCACGAAAAAGTGATGCCAGGTCATACAAAGTGCTGCGCCTGTCACGCAAAATCATCTCAGCAAACCTGAAGATCTGATGCTCCAAAATGCATCCCCTCTCAGGAAATCAGCGCCCTGACCTCCTAACATCTCTGATGAGCATGTCTCTTGTACTGCGCCTGCCACGGAAAATGCATCTTGGCAAATCCACTTCAAATGTCCCACGCCTGCCATCGTTTTTGGAAATGCTACAAAACCCTCACATCATGCTCACTTTTAACAAGCCAATCAATCCCTTGCGCCTGCCACGCAAAACGACGCTTCAAGGGTCAAAAGTGGCGTGTACATGTGGTGTTTTGTAAGATTTTGACTTGGAAATGTGCTTCGCGCCACAACGGCGTGCACTTTTTCGACATCTCAACTTCTAAAAGTGCTCCGAAGCTGGAATGTGTTGTACATTTCAACTTCCAAAAGTGCTCCGGGGCTGAGGTGTTTTGTACATTTTGGCTTGGAAATGTGCTTCGCGCAACAACGGCGTGCAATTTTTAATCTCTCATCTGGCCAGCTGGCTCCGCACCCGCCCGAGCCTACTTTTCGACCCTCCGGAGCCACAAATCATTGGAAAAGCACAGTGTTTCGCGACTTTCCTACCTTTTCGCGCACCTGGATCTTCTTTCTTCTCACTCTTTCTCTTTTTGATCTTCTTTCTTCTTCTCTTCTCTTCTCTTCTCTGACTCTTCCCATCTCTGCTTTTCATCTGTCCATATTATTGGAAATTTTGACTTCTAAACTTCTTTCGATCATATGATGTGACATAAATAAACATGAAAATTGTATCCCAAAGAGTCCCTGACTATCCTGTTAGAAAAGGATAGAAAAAACCAGTCCACAAAGTGACACTTTTGTGTTGAGGCTGGCATCAGTTGGTGAATGGTCTTGCACTGCTGCTTGAAGGAACTGCAGGGCGTCTGTGGGAACAACCCTCGCTCCTGCGGGAAATCAGATTGTGGAAACAGGTCCGTCCCCACTCAAAGCTCTGAATGTACCCTTAGTCCGTTTTAGCCCCATCAATTTAAGTAATGTGCATGATGCCATGGCATGCCCTGGATACCTTCTGAGATGACATAGACTGCTACCAAAGTTGGTCATGAACATGACGACTTCGAAACAAAGATTTCAACGATGAGATAAAAACAGATCCAAGATCTTAAAACATCAGGGCAATCGGTAAGGCCCAGCCGGCGCAGCGCATAGAGGATATGGAGGGTTCCATCAAGAGCAGAGGCACAGGGTCGCATGTTCCATGTCCTTGCATTCCTTCACCACATGGTGCATCATCATTGCCTCAGGATGCGGCACTCACCGGCTCACCGGCCCCAAACCTAACACGCCCTGGGCCAAGTGGCATTCAGCTGCTCGAATTGCAACACGCCGACGATCCTCCGCATGCCTTCCCCTGACCCAAGCGCCATGGCTAGGTTGCCACATGTTGCCGACACATGCTGCACTGAATGATGGTGCTGCAGTTAACTCAGGAAAGTCGTCGGAGGAATTCCAGGTCCAAAGCATTGCATTTTGTGAGATCAACACCCCTTCACACTGGTAACAGTACGACAGTACTTCACACTTCCCGCTCCAAGTGGTATGAAGGCGGCTGAATGAGCCACCTTCATGGATTTTGCTCTTTGTCAAAATTCGCTCCAAATAGTTCCTGGGCAAAGGCTGGTGCAGATTCATTGCATGGTGTCGGTAATTTGATAGCTGCTAAAAAGCAGAACGTCCAAATGCAGTTGTCCCACAACCAACCGTTTTTGTTATCAAAGCCACTGATAACTGTTGAATATTGTTGGTACCAAAATCACGATCAACCCGTGGAGCAAACATCCAGAAGAAGCTAGAAAGTTCAGAGGCACGCTATGGCACTGTGCTTCTCACTTTGTCATACCAAAAAAATTACATGCCTTCCCTCTGGATACACAACAAATCTCATCTATAGGTGATATTCCACTTCTTCTGTGGAGTTACAAGAGTGATGATGCAATCCTCAAAAAGCGTCCAGCTACCAAAACTCATCTGCCAAAAGTCTGAGCGGTTTCATTCTCATCGTTTGATTTCCTGCGCGCCCGGTCTCGCTTCACGAAATCCTCAGTTGGGACAGGTGCAGCAGACAACCCTGGCCCTACAAGAGGTTTCTTCCCAAAAAATGGGAACGAACAAATGATGGCCATAATGGCCCGAAAACATCACATGAATTTTAAATGACCATATCAATGTACTCCATCCCACTCAAGCCAACACCCCTCGGTCACAGCCATTTGAGAGATGCTGTTTCACCGTTGCAGGGATCACTTTGTGCCATCCAGCTTCCATCATGATCCCCGAGGTTGTGTCGCCCGCCTGGGCGCGCAGCAATTTCAGAGTCCAGAATCCCTTCCGTGCGAGACATATATATATATACATACATATACATATATATATATATATGCATATTTCCAAATTTGCATATATACATATATACATATATACATATATACATATATACATATATACATATATACATATATACATATATATATATATACATATATGCATACATACATATATACATATAGGTATCTAATATATATATATATATATATTTTATATATATGTATATATATATATTATATTATATTATACGGTGCCGCAGGTTTTGGCCTGCCCCAGCCATCCGAAGGTCGCAGATCTTCCAAAGGATCTTCCAATTGATCTCGATACGTGCAACCTCAGTGGGTTCGTCTCAGGACAGCCCGGTAAGGATACAACATGATAATATGATACAACCATAAGTGGTCAACAACTGGAGAAAATGACTTCTATAGCCTGCGTCAACGACAATCTCTTTCAGTCGCAATGGTGTGGAAAATTGAAGCGTCTTGCCCTCACTTCCTCGACAAATTGTCTGGCAGCAAACACTTTGGAACATGCTCCCGGGATGGATGATGCTATCACCATTCAAAAATATCTTGCATCTTTCAAATCTGCTTCCATGGAAGGACACCACAATCATGTCCACCCAATTTGATTTTGAATTCGGCCTAGCAACAAGCGTCTGCATCATATAGAAGTACAACATGTATGTATTCACATGTGTTTTCACCAATTTGATAATGATACAGCAGAGTTGGATCTAAAGATCTTCATAAGCAACTATCATAAGCGGAATAGACGATAATAACATATCATGAGGACTATGGAATATGAGTATGTATGTATGTATGTATGGATGGATGGATGGATGGATGGATGGATGGATGGATGGATGGATGTATGATGATGTATGTACGTACGTACGTACGTACGTACGTAGGTAGGTAGGTAGGTAGGTAGGTAGGTAGGTAGGTAGGTAGGTATGTAGGTATGTAGGTATGTATGTATGTATGTATGTATGCATGTATGCATGTATGCATGTATGCATGTATGCATGTATGCATGTATGCATGTATGCATGTATGCATGTATGCATGTATGCATGTATGCATGTA